>Ga0114969_10003031_pt1 | contig 13671 bp, 9 predicted proteins | sample M_130807_MF_Meta_FD_87316 | JGI IMG/M metagenome (GOLD analysis project Ga0114969, IMG submission 87316) | Freshwater microbial communities from Lake Montjoie, Canada to study carbon cycling - M_130807_MF_MetaG | ecosystem: Environmental > Aquatic > Freshwater > Lake | place: Lake Montjoie...
CTCGCCACCACCGCCGCCACCGCCGCCACCGCCGCCACCGCCGGCAACCCCGCCGCCGCCGCGGCGCTCGCCACCACCGCCGCCCGCGCCTCCCGCGCGGCTTATACCCGCCCCTGGTGCGCTGCAGGCTGCGGCCGCCGCCCGCGCCGCGCGCGCGCCGCCACCGCCGGTGCAGCCCGCCACCCCCGCCGCCCTCGCTTCAAACCGGTGGAAGCGGGCGGAGGCGGCGGCCGCCCGCGCCCGCGCCACCAGAAAAGGAGGGAGACGCACCAATAAAAAACGTAGAACCACATACCGTCGCTAAAAAATACAAACGAGAAAGGACAATTTTTTGTGACAGTACAACTACCACAAAAAACTGGTCCAGGCGGGTCTTGAACCCGCGACCTTGGCGTGCCTTAGGTATAGAATTGAATCTATAAGCACCACGCTCTACCAACTGAGCTACTAGACCCTAACTATAGACACCACCGCCTTTTTAAGCCATCTTTTAACCACTGTAAAAGGTAGATGGTGCGTAAGACGAGGAAGGTCTCCAAATCTTCGTGGGGATACCACATGATCATAAATGCCGCCGCGTGTGACCCCGGTGCCATTCGTTCCTCCGAGAAAATCAAGGCATTCACGAAAGAACTTGTGAAACGCATTGACATGAAGGCGTACGGAGCTCCGAAAGTTGTCAGGTTCGGCGAAGGGCGCGTGGCCGGCTACAGCCTCGTCCAGCTCATTGAAACATCTTGTATAACCGCCCACTTCGTAGAAGAAACGAACGACGCATACTTTGATATCTTTTCATGTAAGTCCTTTGATCCCAAAGTAGCCATGGAAGTCGTGAAAGAATTCTTCAAGCCCACCAATGCGCAGAAAACGTTCTTGAAAAGACAAGCGCACTTATAAATAGATGTTACGCATATCGTTAGAACCAAATACATTTCGTCTGTATGATTATCAACACAGAGAAAATGTATACACAGATGCCTCAAAGCGAATCAATCCCAAAAAGGCGTATGAGCAATTTGCCAAGTTCACAAAAGCATTTCATAATATGGTAACCTATACTATACAGAACCCCAAACATGAATTACCAGATATTGTCTTCGTGGCGAATGGAGGACTCTGTATACCCGGTATACCCAATACGATCATCTTGCCCCATATGAAATACAAACATCGCCAAGAAGAACTGCCGTACTTGAAAAAAATGTATGAAGATCTCGGCCTACATACAATACCATTTCCATCAGCTGTCTTTGAAGGCCAAGCAGAGCTGAAATGGTTCCACGGTGGCTCTAAGGCAATCTGCGGATATGGTTTCCGAGCCACGAAGAAAGCATTCACAATAGCGCAAAAACTCTTGGACGGTCTCTATAAGAAACACGGTCTTGCGCCGCCTGAACTACTGGTTGTCCCCCTTGCTTCGGCCGATTACTATCATCTGGATGTGGCGATGTTGGAATTCAATGACGACAGTTGTGTAGTACATCGGAAGGCGTTCTCGGATGAATCTATACAGAAGATTAAGGACTTTCTAGGTCCTTCTAAGGTTCACGTGATAGATACGGAAGACACTCTGTGTCTTAATGCCGTTGTAGATGGCAAGTATCTAGTCACACACAAGATGACCGACAAGGCCGTGAAAAAGGTGTTAGAGGGGATTACTGGGCTTCGCATACGGGAAGTGGACGTGAGTGAGTTTGAGAAATCAGGCGGATCCGTGCGCTGTATGACACTGGATTTACATCCGTCGACGGCAGCTCTTATAGCCAAAAAATTGATTTTGGAGCAGGAACACTAATAAAGGTCCCTACGTCCTTTTATGTTCTTCTGTACTGGCTGTCAAAATGTTCAAGCCATCGATCCCGGAAAACTTGCCCCTCCCCATAATTCTCCTGCTTCTACTCTTACTCCCACTATTCCTACTCCTTCTACTCCTGTGTATTTGCTTGAGCATTGTGATAGGAGTGAACCCAATAGTGAACCAGCTGGAACCCTTGAAAAGGCCCTTAGCCGTGTAGTCGAAGATCCTTTGCCTGCATCTTACGATGATACAACAAGCGTGGAATCTGATACGCGCCTCCCTGTTGACTCCTCATTCGACAAAAGTATTTATGCTCAAGGATTTACTCTTTATTCCACTCCTTCTTCACAGCTGTCATTTCGTGTGTATGAAGGATTTACTAAGACCTGTGTTACCATTGACACACCTGGAACATTCACAATGCCTCTGGAAGATCTTCGTAAGATCGTAAATACGATTGAACCCGTCTATGAAGACCCGCAGAGGAAAAGTTTACAAAATAGCCTGCTACTTATGACAACATTCTTCTGTATATCGCTTGCGTTACATTTAAAGCGTTGAAAGTAAGATACAGAAGTATTCTTCTCTCTCAAAAAACAGGCGGATAGATTCCCCCGCCCATATTTTTTACTCATACGTGAATACAAGACCTTATACAATTCGCCTACAGAAGCTATAGGCAACCCGACAAGAAATACAAATTCCAAATAACCGATTTCTTCCACGCTCGGCTTGTAGGCAGACCCTTCTCGTAAAACGCCCACCATCAGATTATTCCACGCCCTGTTCATAACAGGTTCCACCACATTCGCGTGCAATAAACTCGCCTGCGCCGCGTACACGAGGACCTCAGAAAGTTCTTGTAGGCTCTCCTCAGGAAACCAATCAAATATACGCAACTCTATGCCGTGTAAGAAATGTTTGCGATAATTAATATCCATGCCCAGCTGTTCCAAGGACTTATATCCACTCGTGGCATGATACACCTTGTACCACCAGAAAGGCTGGTCAGATCCTCGCAACTTATTTATGGGTACTGTGACAATCTTCCCCTCGGGCATCGCATCTGTGTCATAGGTGCCTAGGCCAATATAGCGACTCATGGCACCGCGCTGTGAGCCCGCAGAGCATCCTTGAAAGGGATCGGGGCTGCCGAAGATAGCCACTAGAAGAGGCTCTAGCCATTGATATACGCGTATACAGGACCTGTGTAGCATTTTGAACTTCACCGGATCTTTCATCGTAGGGGAGCCGTCTGGCCCTTTTTTACCCAACTCTGTAGGCAATGTTATATTCACATGATATGTGCCATTATTAAACATGACAATATTTCTCGGATTTGTGTGAAATACCGCGAACGCAGGATTACAGGGAGGATAGATGACCGGACCCTTCTCTAAAAATACACGGCGCTCTGTCAAAAATCGGTTGAGGGTCTTTAAAAACCCGGCCTTTTTCATAACAATATCTTCTATGGCATCTTCAACCGTGGCTCTGTAAAAATCCTCACTAATGAACTCAAGAGTATCACCATCAAAAGTGAAACCAACTTCGTGCTCATCGATAAACAACCTCGGGCAGAAGTCCTGCATTTCCTCAAAGACTGTGTGCCCTGAGAATTTCGGATTCGGTTTCGGAACTTTTTCATAGGTCGTCAGATGTTGTCCATGGCGATCGGCCTTCGTGAGAGAGTGGCAGTTCAATAAAAGGGGCAAGGGTACGAAGCCAGAAGCATCAGGAAATAGGCTGTCCATCTGCGCAAGTGTCTCGGGTTTATAGGAACTATAGTAATTCACGCTGTACCTCTCAGGCTTCCTGGCCGTCTTCAGAATGGGCGTGGCCACATGGATAGGCTTGGCGAACTGTAAATATGTTTCTATTTCTATGCCGAATCCCCAGAATATCTCGTTCTCTCCGTATTTATCCTTGTATTTTCTATGTTTTTCAAGGACTGGGCGGGAGTCCTTCATCTGAGCTAAACGACTATAAAAAATGAAGGCCGATATGCCAGATACCTAGGGTCTCCCCCATGCCTAACCCTTTCTACAATATCGGAAAGGGCTTTGACAGGCTAATACATTGTAAGCGTATTAACCCATGTTTCCTAGGTTATTTTATCTGTATGGCGGGATGCGCCATTGGCACGGGCGTTATATATTTGGTAAAGGGTCCAGGGGAAATTGTAGAACTCGCGCTTTTCTGCCTTACGATTGTCTTAGTCTGCGTGTTATTCTTCTCGCATGCTTATTATATTAGGCGGCCTCTGCAGGGGCAGCAGCCAGAAAATGTCTAAACGACAGGCGCTTACATCATACAGTATGAGGATATTTACGCCATTTTTCATGAATCCCTGTGAAGTTCTATATCTCACCAGAATGACTCTACACAAATCACCAAATCCTCTCAGCCTTTCTCTAGAAAAGTACGGACGTCGCACCTTTGTGCCTGTGAAAGTAACGAGTGCCACATCAACCTCTTTTACACCCTATTATATGATTGACTACCCCGAACTGTATTTTGACTATGTTAGAGGGTCTGCTCTCCGTTACGAATACAATGAGCACGGGATTATGGCGCAACATGTGTTAAAGGAGGATATGAGAAAATACCAACTTGTCAAGGAAATCCACGTGGCCACCATAGAGACTCCTGTACTTCAAGGAAATGATGTGCTATTCTGTAGCAGATTATACTAGAATCTTGTTCATATCTTCTAGGAATTCTTTACTGATGATTGCAGACTCGGCAGGCAAGAGACAGAGGCTTCTAATCTCGGCATCTGAGTCTACACGCCTATGGAAGATGAGGTCGGGTATGTTATTTGGCAAATACAGATAATACGGTGAGCTCACACCAGCCTCATGAAGAGTATATAGAACCTGCTCCAAGTCGGCAAATGTAAATACATAAACGTGATAAGAACCATTTTGAATGATTCTTTTCGGTTTTAGAGGTAATTGTATAGCCTTTATAATATCTTTATGAAGACCGAAGAGCTCCTCCAAAGTTTCGCGCACGGCGGTCTGAAAGGGATCGGTTTCCTCGGGTTCTTTCTTTCCGCCGAATCCGCTTATAGTTGACTCGTATTTGCGCGGTTGATAGCCAGCCAGCGTATGAACACCATTGGTAAAGAGACAACCTGCTCCTGTATATAGGGTTTTATCCTTCTTAGGAAGACACGAGCAGAACATTTGGGGACTGTGTAAAAGGGGTTGGTTGAGGATTAACTTTTATTTTAGTAAATTTGAAGCTGGCCGGGTGCTGAGGTTCCAAGTCTCCTTTCCTGTGCTCAAACATGTCTTCCACCGATGAAAGCCCTCTGCCAGCTCCCTTAGACGGCACCGAGCTGCATCGCGCACAGTCCTGGATATTTGAGAAATTCCTGGAAGATCCGCGCACTATGACCATGCGTATGAAACACCGGGCTTCCTTGCATCGCGCGGTCATCGTGAAGCGAGGCCAGATTATCGCCGAAGCCACGAATAACTATGGCTCGCGTAGTCGTGGCTCTGGCTACTCCCGCAGCAGCATCCACGCCGAGAAGAACGTGGTGAAGGTGCTGGGTGACGTCCACCGGCTAAGAGGAGCCGACATGTACATAATGCGCTTCTCTCGCACGGAGAATATAGAGTTCGTACGCTCTACGCCATGTCCCGCATGTATGATATTCCTGGATAAATGTATGCGCGAATACGGCCTCAAGAATGTCTATTACACTAGCTGAAATAATTGTGGATGATGCCATAGTCCCAAGAAATCTCCTAGACTTTGGACATCCACCATACCAGAAGTATCCACGCCCTGAAAACGGAAAAAGGGAAAACCAGAGCAAGTGGCAAGATGATAGTAGTGCTTAGACTCTGTGTTTGGAAGTGAGCATATTTCTACTATACGCGTGGAAGGATGACAGAAGACAGTGAATGTTAGGCCGGCTCCATGAGCTCCTAGTATATATTCTGCCGAAGATACAATCGCGATTTGTTCGCGGATAGTATAATTTTCTAGTACCATTGTTTCATACCCCATTTGTGTAAGAAGCTGAGTGACGGCCGTTTCATTGGAAAAGGTACGCGTGGCAGGTGGAACTCGCTGTATGTATATTTTTTTACCTGGTTGCCTCTGTGAAATATGGGGAGAATATAAGTCGCGTATGAATTTATATAGTATAGGTAGTGTAAAATCGTGAAACGTAGGGATAAAATCAATAAATGGCTTATATTCCACGCCTTCGCGTTTCGTCAAGTGGCGTTCATAATTAGGCGGAAGCAACGCTAGAAACTCCTCCGCCACCTTACAGTTTTTTTTATTTGGATAATAAAACACAATGTGCGTTCGGAAATCGATCACAGCGAAATTGACTACCATGTAAAAGAGAAAGTGGTAGGGATTGTGTTCCCCACCGTCAATCATTTCATAACACAGGGCCATTATATAAGTGGGTGTTTACTCCACTTTAAGGGTTTGGGCCCTTTGGCCAAAGGCCCTTTGTATAAAAATGATTTCAGCCCACTTGGTACGGTACGGGTCCCACCCATGAATCAACTTAAAGCCACGGTACAGAGTACCTCTAGCCAAGAGAAAACGATGTCCACCGCGCCTGTGTACAAAGCCCCGATGTCCGCCGCAGTGAAGCCCACGCAGTTCAAGAGTGGGAATGAGGAAGGCAAGACGAACACGTGTCTTCAGGAAATGAGTCGCATCAACAAGTATTTCATGGATCTCGGACAAACCCTAGAGCAGAATCTGTCCTTGGTAGCCGGTGTGAAAAAGAAGACCCCTGTACACATCATATTCACCAACAACAGTCTGATTGAGACGAAGCAGTGGAAGAACAAGGTGGCCAACTTCGGCGTAAATACCATGGCCATCCTCTCGTCACAAGATACGAAGACAAAGGGCGAGATTGACTCGCTCATTGTCACCGGAGACGACTCTGGGCGCTGTGTGAACTACATCATGTGTTGCGCAAACGGTGTGCGTGTGCGCGATATTACGTGGATCATCAAGCAGTATGCGCGGAAACATCCGCGCTACGTCTTTAACATCTTCCTGGACGAGTTTGACAAGATGCCGATTTATGCCACCTTCATTAAGGCCATTCAAGGCTACGAGAATGTCCGCAATATCGTGGCCATCAGTGCGACCCCCTACGCCAGTTGGTTCGCCACTCTCCTTGACCTCGGATACACCTACGTGCCCCTTTTAACAAAGATTGAGGATTCGGCCGACTACAGGCAGATCAGTGACCATCGTCTGATTTATACGAACGAGATCCAGATTGAGAATCCCGTGGCAAATTTCCAGCATATCCTGGACAATCCTGGAAAAGTATGTTACAGTGTTGACAAGGTAGAGATGAAGATTCCTGACTTGAAGGCCGAGAAGGGAAAGATCTTCTTCGTACCTGGCACATGGCGCGTAGATAGCCACGACGATATTTGTGGAATTGCGAAAAAGATGGAATGGAATTGCCTGGTCCTAAATGGAAAGAAGAAGGGGTTCTATTACCCCGATGACACCTATGTTACGATGAAGGACTACAGGACGCGCAGAGTCTTCCCCGAGCATACGAGCATCATGGCAATCGCGCACGCAATGTACAATGACCCTGGACTTAAGTTAAAGGAGGTCAATCTGGTCATCACAGGCTTCAACTGTGTGGAGCGCGGTGTGACGTTCAATGTGCCGGAGTTCCAGTTCCACACGGCCATCTTCAGCCCTTATCATTTCAAGGAGGGCAGTGAGGCGAAGGAGAGCATTATCCAGCTGGCCGGGCGCGCCACCGGCTGGAAGGAATTCGTGCCTACCATGAATATCCTGGCCCCCAAGTACTTGCTCGACGAGGTCGTGGAGAGCCAGGACAATCTCATTCGCTTCTTGAAGGAGTCGCCGACGCACATCACGTACGCCGACATGATGGGTGACAAGAACGCGATTCCGATTCGTCTGGACTTCTTGGATGCGGATTTGCTCACCTATCTGGAGGGGGAGTCAAATAAGGCGAAGCGTCTGGAGGCCATTCGCGCGGGCATTCAGAAGGGGCTCGTACGATACACGAACCCAAATCGCGAGAGCACGGATTCCTGGGCATTTACGGCGGATCTGGGTGGCAAGTACGCGCTCAAAACCATTCGCAGTTGTAAGGAGGGGAACAAGGCCGAGAACTACCGCTTTGATGCGTATATCAGTGCGCACAACGAGGGGCGCGGATATGGACAGAGCAATCAGGAAGGCGATTTCAGCATAGATATCAACTTCTTGCCACATATGAAGAATGGTGTGGTGATTCCTAGGGGCGTCGGCTTTATTAGTTATGCCTATCTGGAGATAAAACCCGAGCCTGTAGTATAAGAGATGGCATCGGTCATTATATCATCTGGATTATCTGTGGCCGATGCGCAGGCATCTTCTGCTGCCGCCGGCCTGAGCATGTGTTCATGCGCAGATGGAAACATAGACATTTATTCCACGGATGCCGCCGCCGTGGAAGCGTGGTTCAAAGGGCTCGGCCCAGAAGTAAAAGCCGAGCTGGTTTTTCATAAGCTACACCCACATTGTCTAAAAGCGAGTGTTTCTCCATATGAAACTCTACAGCCTAGAATTCCAGGATACAGTTTTTTCACGGCGTCCGAGGTTGCGCAAATATACGGATTCCCCGCTCCTGATACTTCTGTGAATATCGTCATGGGAGTCATGTCATTTGGCGGAGGCCTATTTGGAACTGTTAGCGCCGATGGTGTATTGACAAACGGCGATGTACAGGCCTATTGGACTTACCTAGGAATACCGACAAATAGACATCCCCGTGTAATTATAAGAACGATTGACAACGCCACAAACACTCCTGGAGCAGATAGTGGGACTGCGGAAAATACCTTGGATGTGGAAACGATTGGAGGAGCTTGTCCTAGTCAGAACCTGACGATTATATTATACATTTGTCCCAATACATTGGGTGGAATGCTAAGTCTATTCACGTACATGTATAATACGCCGGTAGTGGTAGGTGGTATAAGCTACACCCCAAACATCATATCATGTTCCTGGGGCTTGGCAGAAGTATATTATTCCAACACTCTAAGGGCTTCTATTAATTCGATGATGTCTACCATAACAGGAGCAGGAATATCCATTTGTACTGCCACAGGGGACTTTGGTGCCAATAACAATGGTCCTACTCCGGGCTACTACGTAGACTTTCCTTCATCCAGTCCAAATGCCACGGCTGTGGGAGGGACGCGCCTAGTGTGCCAGAACAACATATACGATGTAGCCACCGTGGAGACCGCGTGGAGGTCAGGAGGTGGCGGAACAAGCGTAGTCTTCGCCAAGCCGGCATATCAGAGCGCTGTAGCCGGTAGCTTTCGCTGTATACCTGATATTGCCGGAGTGGCTGATCCGAACACTGGTGTCGTATTCAAAGTGGGTGGGTCATTCTATGTATATGGCGGTACCAGCGTGGCCGCCCCCCTCGCTGCAGCTTTCCTCGCAGCGATAAACTGCCGAACCTTTGTAAATCCGCGTTTATACTCTGCGCCCTTCAATTGCTTTCACGATGTGACCGTGGGAAATAACGGAGGCATGTTTGCTGGCGTTGGTTACGACAAAACTACAGGGCTAGGAAGTATAAATGGGGCAAATCTTGGGCCGCATATTATGGCCGTGGCCGTGACAGGTGTCACACTCAATCAGAGTAGCGCCTCTTTATTGGCGGGAGATACCCTACAGCTCACGGCCATAGTGGCTCCCGCTGGAGCCACTAACGATGATGTGACATGGTCTTCTTCCAACACTTCTCGTGCCACTGTGGATTCTTCAGGCCTTGTTACAGCCGTTTCGGCAGGCTCTGCCACGATAACGGCCACGACTGTAGATGGCAACTATACCGCCACCTGCGCCCTCACAATCACAGGAACTGTGGCCGTGACCAGTGTAATTTTAAATAAAACAACAGTCACCGTGGGCGTAGGGGCTACTACGCAATTGGTGGCCACCGTGCTACCGACAATTGCTACCGATAAATCTGTAACATGGTCATCTTCTGATACTGGCAAGGCTACCGTCAATGCGAGCGGGGTTATCACAGGAGTGGCCACGGGCTCTGCCACCATTACCGTGACTACTACCGATGGTGGCAAGACGTCCACATGCGCTGTAACTGTGGTAACTTCTGTCCCTGTAACAGGAGTGGGTCTAAATCAGAGCACGGCCTTCTTAGCCACAGGCTCTACTCTCCAACTCACGGCAACTCTATCTCCCACGAATGCCACGAATACCGCGGTTACTTGGTCATCCTCAGTACCGGCCAAAGCCACGGTCAGTTCAAGTGGCCTGGTTACAGCGGTTGCAACGGGGACAACAAATATCGTCGTGACAACCACGGATGGTTCTTTCACGGCCACCTGTGCTGTGACCGTATATTCAGGAGCCTTTGTATCTGTTACAGGGGTTTCCGTGACACCTACATCAATAACTTTAGAAGTTGGTGGAACACAGCAACTAACAGCCACCGTGTCTCCTGCTGGTGCCACGAATAAGCTTCTTACATGGTCTTCCAATTCTGCGTCTGTATCTGTGAGTCAGACCGGTCTAGTAACGGCTGTTTCTCCTGGACCCGCCACAGTCACTGTGACAACGCAGAATGGCTCTAGAACAGCTACTAGCTCAATCCTAGTAAACTCGCCTCCTCTGATAACCATGAATCCCCAAAGCACAACCGTATCTTCGGGAGCAGTTGTAAATATATCTGCCACGATTACACGCCCTGGACTAAGTGCGTCAGCAATCACATGGTCCTCCTCTAACACATCTATCGCCACAGTACCGTCAAGAGGAGTTGTAAGTTCTTTCACAGGAAATACAACGACTATAAGAGTGGGTGTAACAGGGACTGGCAATGGCACAGCCACGATTACGGCGAATGCCAGTGGATTTGGTGTATCCGGGACAAGCACTGTGCTTGTAACAACGAGAGTACAGAGTGTGACCCTGAATGCGCGCAACGCAAATTTAGCGATTGGCCAAACATACCAGGCAGTAGCGACGATATCTCCTGGCACGGCAACGAACCAGGATGTCACGTGGTCGAGCTCTTCTGCGTCTGTGGCCACTGTCGACGCCAATGGCCTTATTGCCGCGGTACGAAACGGCACGTCCACAATTCGTGTGACTACGGTGGATGGGGCCAAGTCGGCCACACTCACTGTATCCGTTGTAACTCCTGTCACAGGCGTTACGGTAAGTCCGACAACTCTCACACTGAATCGTGGAGCAACGAGCCGGTTAGTGACAACGATTACGCCACCTTTTGCGTCCAATGTAGGTGTAAAATGGTCTAGCTCAAATACTCGCGTGGCTACTGTAACTACTGCGGGTGTTGTGCGCGGTGTAGCGGCCGGCACGGCCACCATCACTGTATGCACGAATAGTGGAGCACTCACTGCCACTTGTGTTGTTACTGTTGTATAAAATTGAAGCCGGGCCAGGCTAACCAAGAAAGGTCCACCCAAGAAATGTCATCAGCGTTTGTTCGTGTTGTCACGGATACGGAGGCAGTGCCTTCGCCTCCGCCCCAACCTGCGCTCGTGACCGGCTACGAGCCCGACCGATTCCAGAAATTCGCCATTGAGGCCATTGAGGCCGGCGAGAATGTGCTCGTCACTGCGAAGACCGGCAGTGGCAAGACCTTCGTCGGCGAGTACCAGATCGCCAAGTCGCTAGCCAGAGGCGGACGCATCTTTTACACAACGCCCATCAAGTCTCTCACAAACCAGAAATTCCACGACTTGAAGAAGCTATTTCCTGAGGCCTCTGTGGGGATTATGACCGGCGACATCAAATTCCGCCCGGATGCGCAGATCATTGTGATGACTACGGAGATTCTGCGCAACCTCTTGTTCAAGCGGGGCACGGCCACGGAAAAGATCGGGGTCGGCGCACTGATGACGCTGGACGGGCTGGACTCGGTTGTCTTTGACGAGGTACATTACATCAATGACCCGGATCGTGGCCATGTTTGGGAGGAGACCTTGATGCTCTTGCCGGCCACCGTGAAACTAATCCTGCTGTCAGCCACGCTGAGCTCGCCCTACGGATTTGCCGAGTGGCTGGGAGAGCTCAAGAAGGTCCGTGTCTGGCTCATCAGCACTCTCTGGCGCGCCGTGCCCTTGGAGCACTGTATTCTGGCTGGGGGAAAGCCTCTGGTAATCTACGACTCCAAGGAGCACTTTCATGACACGGTGTATCGCGAATGGTTTGCCGGGAAGGGCGCCGCCTTACTCGCCCACGACAAGTTCAAGGAGAAGGTGCAACAGGTGAAAAAGGGAGGGTTTGAAGGCCTGGTGGGTGGGAAGACGAGGCCCAAGTCGTTTGAGCATCAGCTGAATGAGTGCCTGGAGTACTTGGACACGCACGGCTGTCTCCCAGCCATCTTCTTCGTCTTTTCCCGCGCCGGGTGCGAGAAACTCGCCGACAAAATCACGGGCAATTTCCTGGACTCGTCGGACGCAGCAGCGGTGGCGAATATCTGGGACTTTCACTTGTCGCGCTACAAGAACAGCCTGGAGAAGTCACCCCAGTACCATACTCTGCGCACCCTGGCCATGCGAGGCATTGCCTTTCACCACAGCGGTCTCTTGCCCTTCCTCAAGGAGATTCTAGAGGTCTTGTTCAGCAAGGGTTATATTAAGGTGCTCATGGCCACGGAAACCTTCGCCGTCGGCATCAATATGCCCACGAAGACGGTGGTGTTTACGGCTCTGGAAAAATTTACGGAGGGAGCCTTACGCCCCTTACGCTCCGCCGAATATACACAAATGGCGGGGAGGGCAGGGCGTCGGGGGAAAGATGAACGGGGCTTGGTGATTTATCTGCCCCAGAGAGATCCTGCCGAGTTGTACGAAGTGCGCCAGATTCTGATGGGGCGGGCGGCATCGTTTGGTTCTCGGATGAATTTCCACTATGACTTTGTACTGAGGGCAAAGGACATACGGCATTTGATAGAGAGTACTTATTGGTGGGCACTGCTCGCACAAGAAATCCAAAGAAGTAGGACAGAAGTCTCTGATGCCATGGCTTCTTTGGAAAGGGCGCAGACGCCTGAGGAGCTGGCCGAGTGTCAGAAGAAGGAGGAGCTGGAGCTTCGCGTGGCAACGCTTCACAACGCAAAGAAGAAGGCCGCCCAGCGGGAACTTGCCATGTGGCATTCGGAGCATAAGGAAAGTAAGTGGAATCCGATCTTTGAGAGATATAAAATTGTACAAGAAAGCGAGCGGACATGGACCTCTTTACAGGAAGGGGTTGAGAAACTACTGCGCGAGCAAGATGTTCCTCTGATCCTTCTTCGTCAGAGGATTCTTTCGGAATACGAATACGTAGATTCGGCCTTTCAGGTAACTCCACGCGGTTTATTGGCTTCAGAGGTGAATGAGGGACATCCATTTCTGACAACGGAGTTATTTCTGCGCTTGGAAGGGAACGCCGCCGCATGGTCTCTGCCCGAACTATTGACTATTCTCGCCATCTTCTTAGGTGATTCACCGAGTGAAGAGGCCGTGCCGATTCCGGAGCTGAGTGTAAAAGGGTCTGTTCGGGCTGAGCTTACGCACATCGCCCATGATGCGCTCCTTGGGTACGAGCGCGAGAAAGCACATGGGCTTCCTGATGATCTGGCATTCTGGACCCTCACCACCGAATGGGTTGAGCCGGTGGCTACCTGGGTGGGCGGTGAGGCCTTGCTTCCTGTGGTGGCTGCGGAGTTTGGGCTCTTTGAGGGGAATCTCCAGCGCGCCCTGATGAAACTCATGGGCTTGGTGGAGGAATTCCGGGCGATGGCTACCTTGCGCGCCGATATCGGATGGCTTGGCTTACTAGAG
>Ga0114969_10003032_pt1 | contig 13670 bp, 10 predicted proteins | sample M_130807_MF_Meta_FD_87316 | JGI IMG/M metagenome (GOLD analysis project Ga0114969, IMG submission 87316) | Freshwater microbial communities from Lake Montjoie, Canada to study carbon cycling - M_130807_MF_MetaG | ecosystem: Environmental > Aquatic > Freshwater > Lake | place: Lake Montjoie...
AAGTTTTTTCTGGCTTTCATTTACCTCTAAGAGTAAGAACTCTCGGGCTCGTCCGTTGAGTTCAATCAGCTCTAAATCATCTTGATGAGAGGGCACAGGCTAAGGATTCCAATTGCTGATATTGAAGTCAAACATTTCCGGCTTATAGGGCGACTCTTCTTCTTAATGCAATTGGAAAATTCTTGATGAACAATGAATGCCAAACCTAAATATTGATACCCGATGCCCTACCCTTCCTCAATGACTTCAGAGACAACAGTAAATAAGCATCGTTGGTTAATCCTAGGAATCGTTTTAGCCGCAGAAATCATGGATCTTCTAGATTCAACGATTGTGAACGTGGCTGGTCCTTCTCTTAAGGAAAAGCTAGGAGCCTCACCTTCAGCGCTCCAATGGGTCATTGGCGGATACACACTTACTCTTGGAGCTGGCCTTGTATTAGGTGGCCGCTTAGCCGATCGCTACTCACGCCGAAATATTTTCTTACTCGGTGTCACTTTTTTTACAATCACCTCTCTTCTCTGTGCAATTGCACCAAATATTGAATCTCTCATCACCTTTAGATTGATTCAAGGGTTTGCTGGTGCACTTGTTCTTCCACACGTCATTGGATTTATTCGGGATGTTTTCCCACCCGAAGAACTTGGTAAAGCTTTTGCAATCTTTGGACCAGTGTTTGGTTTAGGCGGAATCCTTGGGCCAATCGTTGGTGGGTTTCTAATCGATGGAGATATTGCCTCGACTGGTTGGCGCGCAGTTTTCCTAGTAAATATTCCAATTGGAATAGCCATCATTGGTTTGGCTTGGAAGTATTTGCCAAAGCGAGCATCGGATCACTCAATCAAGATCGACCTCTTAGGCAGCCTCCTTATTATTGTTGCATCAGGGCTGCTTCTCTTGCCTCTGATTCAAGGGCAAGAGGCAGGATGGCCACTTTGGACATTCCTATCTCTACTCGCTTCACTTTTTGGATTTGGACTTTTTACATTTCAACAGCGCTGGGTTATCTCTCGTAATCGAACTCCGTTGGTTGATCCAGATATATTTAAATCTCGAACTTACAACTTAGGTCTCGCAGGAATTTTTACCTTCTTCGCGGGCTTTACCGGTGTTTATCTCATCATTACGCTCTTCTTACAGATTGGTCAGGGCTATTCCGCCCGTGGTGCCGGCATCGCAAATATCGCAATTGCCCTCGGCACTGCAGTTGGTGGTGCGTTAAGCGGCGCGGTTCTGGCGGAGAAGTTTGGAACTCGAGTGCTTCAACTAGGTGCTCTCGCTCAGATTACTGGTGCATTACTTCTCTTCTTCGCACTGCCAGATATGCAATCTTTTAGCTTCTGGCATATCGCTCCAGGAATGTTTGTCTCTGGCTTTGGAACGGGACTCGTTGTAGCAGCCCTCTTTGATGCGATTCTCCTTGCAATCAAAGATGAGTTGGTCGGGTCCGCATCTGGTGTCCTCTCGGCTATTCAGTCAATTGCCTCATCCGTAGGTGTTGCAATTTTCGGAACCGTTTTCTTCAACAAGGTAACTTCGGGCCAGATTGACCAGGGATTTAGGAGTTCATTGCTACTTCAAGTTGGACTTGTTTCGATCTTCTTGCTGATTACCTTCTTCTTGCCAAGAAAGGCAGTTGGGGATACCGAATACGCACACTAAGAGCTGGAACAAATCCGGCTTGTAGGGCGGCCTCGGGCTTTCGAAGGCCATTGAGTGACTGTTTACGCGGATAAAATGAGATTTGTCTCAAAACGTTACATTCGCAATACATCACGCGGGGTGCGAGATCACCCTCCGCGGGGTTGCCGCTGAGGAGCCCTATAGTGTAAATTTCACCAAGAGTATTTCGGCCATTTACCCACCCGTAACTTGGTTGTCATATTTTCTTCCAATTGACATATAAAAGGAGTTACCTTGAACCTAAAGACCGTTGCCCGAGGAGCCACAATCGTGGTTTCTGTTTCGGGCTTGCTATTGGCAGGAATTTTGACATTCCCGGCTCAGGCCGCGCCAAGAACTGTAGTACTCACACAACCGACGCCACTTACAGGCCTCAACTCTTCTGTAACTGGAATGAACTTGGCAACCAACTCAGAGGTCATGTACCCAACTGGCTTCGGTTTCTACTATGCAAACAATGCAAAGCAACTAGTACCAAACACAAAGTTTGGTTCATGGAAGGTTGCAAAGAAGAGCGCAACTACATTCCAGGTTAAGTACACAGTTAACCCAGGACAGAAGTGGAACGACGGAACTCCAATTGATGCCGTTGACCTACTACTTTCAGATGTTGTCTCAAATGATAAGTATTCAATCGCAGCTGGCTTAGGCGATCCAGCAGCTGGAACTCCTGCATTTGACTCACTTGGTTATGCAGGTTCATACGCAGAGCACATCCAGTCAACCGTAATCGGTGATGGCAACATGTCGCTCACTCTTGTTTATGACAAGGCGTTTGCTGACTGGGATCAATCTGCACCAAGCCCATTCCCTGTGCACACACTTGTGTTGCTTGCAGGTAACAAGACAAGCCTTGGATCTGCTGCAGAAAACACTGCTGCAAAGGCAAAGTTCTTGGATGATTACACAAAGAAGAACACAGCAAACCTCAAGGCAATGGGTAAGATCTGGACAAACAGTTACACAATTAAGACTGTTAACGCCAGCACAAATCCACTTCTCCTTGTCAGCAATGGTGGATTTAAACTCCAGACATGTGTTGATCAGATCAGCTGTACTCTCGTAATTGATCCAGCTACAAACGGTATGTCTGGTCCTAAGACAACCGGAATCGATAAGATCGTTTATCGTTTCGATATCGCTGATACTTCAGCACCACAAGCTCTCGGTAACAAGGAAATTGATCTTTATTCAGGTCAGTTGACAGCCGATGGACTCACACAGCTCAAGGCAGTCAAGGGAATTAACATCCTTGCCGGACCTCAATCTACATATGAGCAACTTTCAATTCGTACAGCTGGTCCAAACGGTGCAGGTACCTACACCGGACCATTCGCTGGAGACTCAAAGAAAGCACAAGAAATGCGTCGTGCATTCCTCTTGGCTGTACCTCGTGAAGATATGATCGAAAAAATTATTCTTCCAACTGACGTAAGCGCAGTTGTGTTGAATTCACGCTTCGTTATGCCTTCAGATGGTGCTTCTTACACCTCATACATCGGTGCAAATGGCTGGAAGCAGTACTTCGGTGCTGCTTATACGGCACGTATGGCTGAAGCAACCAAGTTGATGAACAAGAACGTTCCAAACTGGACGACAAACCCAGTTGAAATTAACTTCTTGCACCGTAACAATGCTCGTCGTACAGCGCAGTGTAATTTGTACGCAGCATCATGGGCAAAGGTTGGTTTCAAGGTAACTTGCGGTGGACGCGCAGACTGGTCTTCACAGACAAAGAGCCTGTCATACGATGCAGGACTATTCGCTTGGGGAGCTGGCTTGCCAGTTCAGGTAGGCGATTGCCCACAAACTGAGTCACAATCATCTAACTCAACATGGGGTTGGACAAACGTCCGTATTGATGCGGCCTGTGACTACCTCAAGGCAGAGCCACGTTCAGCTTCAGCGAAGATCCGTACATGGCAAACAATTGAGAAAGAAATGGCAAAGAATGCCTACACACTTCCTTTGTTCCAGTGGCCAGGCGTTACTGCTGTTAGCTCGGACCTTAAGGGTGTAAAGCCATCACCAATTACTCCAAACCTAGTTTGGAACTATTGGGAGTGGAGCAACTAATAGATTTTTGACAGCAATCTAGTCAAAAACATGTTAGAAGAGTTAGAAAAGTAGGTGCGAGGGTGCTCCCACGGGAGCACCCTCGTATTCTATGCAAGACCATTATTCGCCAATTGTTTCGACTAAACTGAAAAAACCTTTACTCGTGAGGAGATCCTTAAGCTGTGTTGGCATTCATCGGTAGGCGCCTAGGCACGCTCTTTGTGATCTTATTTGGATCAAGCTTCATCCTTTACAACTTAACTGCTATCTCCGGTGATCCTCGGGAACAATATGCTTTTTCGACAGATGAAGAATCACGCTCTGCACTGCGTGCGCTCATTAGACAGTTGGACCTCGAGACGCCTCCACCTATTCGCTACTTTAAGTGGCTCAAAGGAGTCCTCGGCGTCTTTATGGGAAGAGTGGATTTTGGTATCACTCGAGACAACGAAGCAGTATTAACAAGACTTGCGGCAGCGATTCCAACGACACTCAAGCTCGTAACCGCCGCCACCCTAACCGCAATCCTTTTAGGAATCGCCCTCGGTATCGTGACAGCTTTAAGGCAGTACAGTCGATTTGATTACGTTATTACCTTTTTCTCGTTCCTGATGTTCTCACTCCCAATTTTCTGGGTAGCGGTATTGCTCAAGCAATTCCTTGCTATCGAGTTCAACGATTTTCTAGCAGTTGGCTATATAGATATAAAATGGCGACTCTTCATGGCAGCTCTTACTGCCGTTTTCTGGGCCGGTGTCGTCGGCGGTTCACGAGCAAGATTAGCCAAAGTTGCAGGCACTGCTTTTGTTTTATCTTTTGCAATTCTTAGCGCGATTGTCTCCTTGAAATGGTTCTATGATCCGAGTTTGGGACCGGTGGTGGTATTCCTTCTTTCTATCGGAATTGCATTTGCTGTAACAGCAATTTCTATGGGACTAGACAATCGTCCCGCGCTAAAATCATCGTTAACGATTGCGGTTATTACGCTCGCTTTGTACTACCCACTGCAATATATATTTGATAGGTATTCAAGTTGGCTGTTGATTCTGCTGCTTGCAATCCTCACGATCTCTACGGCAGCACTTGTCAGCGTTCTCTTCGCCAAGATTGATCGCGGTTCGGTGATACGAACAACGATTATTACCTCTATTGGATGTGGATTTGTGGTAATTCTTGATCGACTACTCAGTACATGGAAAGAATACCTACTGCTAGACGGCGTCAATGGACGGCCTATTCCAACTGTTGGTCAGCTCAATCCATTATTGACAACTGATGACTTCTGGATTCTTCGTCTTGACTCTACGGTACACCTCATTCTTCCAACAATCGCTCTTACCCTAATCTCATTCGCTGGATACATCCGCTTCTCACGGGGAACGATGTTGGAAGTTTTGACTCAGGATTATATACGTACTGCTCGAGCTAAGGGACTAAACGAGAGAACTGTTGTAGTTCGACATGCATTTAGAAATACCTTGATTCCTTTGACCACAATTATTGTTGTCGATCTTGCAGGCGTAATTGGTGGAGCAATCATCACCGAACGAGTCTTCGGTTGGTCTGGAATGGGAACTCTATTCAATAAGGCTATTAGTACTTACGACTTGAACTTGTTGATGGGAGTCTTTGCAGTCACCGCAACACTTTCAGTTGTAGCAAATCTTGTAGCTGACCTCTTATACGCAGCGTTGGATCCAAGAATCAGGACAGGTAACGGGCGATGAGCATTTTCAAGAGAAAAACTAGTGCCGTTCAGAGCGCTGAAATTGACTCTGCGGAAAACGCGATTGCTAACAAAGAAGTACAGGGCTTAACGCAACGCCAGATTGTTACTCGACGATTTCTCAATCATAGAGCGGCAGTTACTTCATTAATTATTTTAACAACCCTGATTCTTATCGTTTTTGCTGGTTCCGGCTTTAATATTGGACCGTGGAAAATTCCTGGTTGGTGGAAATACAACATTGATACGCTAGGTGATCTCAATACTTGTTCAGAAGGACGTCTTGGCTGCCCAACACTTTCAGTTGTTCCAAAGTGGCTTGGTGGAAATGGGATGAGCTTGGGAGACCATCCGCTAGGTCAAGACGACATCGGTCATGATTATCTTGCGCTAGTTTTGCGTGGCGCACAACGCTCGCTCATGGTGACTTTCATTATCGGAATTGTCGCCGGTGTTATTGGTACCGTCGTGGGAGCAGTAGCGGGCTTCTTCGCTGGTCGAATTGATAACGTCCTTATGCGTTTTGTAGATTTTCTCATCACAATTCCATCGATCATCATTGGATCAGTCATTGGATATCACTTCGGCAACTTAGGTGCGCTGTTTCTAGCCTTTTATCTTGGTCTCTTTGCCTGGACCGGATTATCTCGACTGGTCCGTGGCGAATTTCTATCGCTCCGTGAGAGAGAATTTGTGGATGCTGCGCGAGTAGCAGGAGCTAGCAATAGGAGAATCATTTTCAAGCACATTCTTCCTAATGCTGTTGGTGTGATTGTTGTTTCTGTAACCCTGTTGATGTCTGGAGCGATTCTTTTAGAAACCGCTCTCTCATATCTTGGCTTTGGTGTAACTCCGCCAGATGTTTCCTTGGGCCTTCTGATTAGTACCTATCAAGATTCGTTCACTACTAGACCATACCTATTTTGGTGGCCGGGCGTAGCAATCATCACTATTGCCTTGAGCATCAACTTCATTGGAGATGGTTTGCGCGATGCATTCGATCCTCGACAGAGAAGAAAAGTAACTCTTAAAGAGAGAAGAACTAAGTTGGTACGTGGTTTATCTCGAAAGTCTGCCGATGTTTAATTCACCGAAGAACGATCAGTACAGCGATAGCTATGGTGGCCACAACTACGGGCGCACAGTCACGTCTGAACTCTCCGTCAGTATTGTGACCAGAGTTAGCCAAAGCAAGGTTGAAGTTATCAAATCTCGTGGAAATGAGCATGTAAGCGGCACCAGATTCGGATTTAGGAGATTCTCCAGCTCTGATGCTTCCGCCCATCTCCATCTTGGTGCCACGGAAGTCGCTCGAGTGAAGTCGGCGGGCGTGATATCGCCCCGGAGCCGGTGCTGCCCAAGCATGGATTTTTTTGCCATCGTTAGTCGTCACAGACAAGCTATAGCGGGTATCAATAGAGCGTACGTCGCTCCAAGGAATGATGTGTCTAGAAATTGGATTAACGATTTCCAACCCCTCATCAAAAATGACGATTTTGGGTTTATGCATGAGCGCGTAGAAGATGCAGATCGCAACAGTGGCCCACGCGCAACTAATGAAGATTTCTCTGAGTTCGCTGGAGATTATGGATTCAATGACCAAGCCGACAAAGATAAAACACAGAAAGTAAAATCCAGTGCTGCTGGCACGACTTCTGAAAAGTTCAATATTGGTACGGGCCATTTCTTCGCTGTCCACAGGAGAAGGCTCTCACAAGTGAGGAGCGTTTGTCTTGTCTGAATCAATTCTTGAGGTTAAAGATTTTTCTGTCGAATTCTGGGTAGATGGTGTTTGGTACCCGGCTGTCGTAGATATGAATTTTGATTTGCAGCCTGGCAAAGTGCTTGCAATCGTTGGTGAGTCAGGTAGTGGCAAGTCAACTACTGCAATGGGACTTATGAGTTTGCTTGCACCCAATTCAAAAATGAGTGGCAGCGTAAAAGTTAAGGGCGAGGAGATGTTAGGCGCTTCTCAAAAAGTTCTGAGAAAATTCCGCGGCAAGGAAGTTGCCTACATTTTCCAAGAGCCTATGACCGCGCTAAACCCTGTTTACACAATAGGTTTTCAGATTTCTGAAACGCTTCGCACGCACTTTGATATGGGTCCTGCTGAGGCGAAAAATAGAGCCATCGAGTTGCTGACTATGGTAGAAATCCCAGATCCTCAGATGGCTGTTGATAAGTATCCGCACCAGCTTTCAGGCGGACAGCGTCAGAGAGCAATGATTGCTCAGGCCTTGGCCTGCGACCCATCGCTTCTAGTAGCGGATGAGCCAACCACAGCGCTCGATGTGACCGTACAGGCAGAAATTCTTGAATTGATGCGTGGCCTTAAAGACCGTCTCAATTCTGCGATCTTGTTGATCACGCATGCAATGGGAGTTGTCGCTGATCTAGCAGATGACATTCTCGTGATGAAAAATGGAGTTGTTGTTGAATCTGGAACTTCAGAACAGATTTTTTATAATCCCACCCATCCTTATACAAAAGAACTTCTTGCCGCAGTTCCAATTTTGGGAAATAGCAAGAAAAGAAGTCTTGTATTTGAAACCGCAGAGCGTCCTGAACCGGTTCTAAAGTTGGAGAATATCACCGTTGAATATCCAAAGAGAGGTCGAGTACCTGCATTTACCGCGGTGAAAGACTTTAGTTTAGAGATTTTCCCAGGCGAAATTGTTGGCTTGGTTGGCGAATCTGGATCGGGAAAAACTACGGTCGGTCGTGCCGCCATCGGTCTACTTCCAGTTAAATCTGGAAAAATAGAGATCGTAGGAACCGACATCTCTGGAGCAAATGACAAACTTTTGAAATCAATTAGACGCTACACAGGAATTGTTTTCCAAGATCCTGCATCGTCTCTCAATCCTAGAATGCCAATTGGTGAGTCAATCGGAGAACCAATCTTTCTAGCTAAAAAAGCAGAAGGTGACGAACTCAACAAGCAGGTAGAAGATCTACTTGAGTCTGTTGAACTACCTCGTAGTTACAGGAATCGTTTTCCTCACGAGTTATCCGGCGGACAAAGACAACGTGTAGGTATTGCTCGTGCGCTTGCTCTTACTCCTAGCTTGTTGATCGCTGATGAACCAACATCTGCCCTTGATGTTTCGGTTCAAGCAAGATTTTTGGAGCTATTTCAAGATCTGCAAGCAAAACTGAAATTCGCATGCCTCTTCGTTTCTCACGATTTGGCAGTTATCGATATTCTCGCTCACCGAGTTGCAGTGATGCAGAACGGGCTTTTAGTCGAGCAGGGCGAACGAGATGCGATTCTTAAGAACCCTCAAGAGCCTTACACGCGTCGCCTAATTGATGCTGTGCCAGTACCCGACCCTCGAATCCAAGCTGAGCGTCGAGCAAAGAGACTAAGCCTCAAGTAAGACGGTTTCTCGGTCACTGGGTTACTGGGCCAAAAACGTTGGTTGAAGCACGCCTAAGCCCAGCGCTCTCTCTGCTTGAGCCATACCCGTGATAAGTGGAACTTCCTGATCTTTTCCTGAGACAAAGCCAAGTCCAACAGGAAGTCCTGAAACCAATCCCATCGGAATTGTTCCTATTGGAGTTCCTGCAATGGCCGGCGCCATAGTAATCCAACTGGCAGAGCCGTAAGAATCTCCATTTTCTAGAGAGCTTACCCATGCTGGTCCATACGTGCAGCCAATCAAAACATCTACCTCGCTCGAGCAGGGAGAAAGTGTGGATTCCGCCCAGGATTTATTTCTTGCCCGAGCTGCTTGGTATTCATCTTTCTTTGATTGAAGGTCGAGCGCTTTCTCAAAGTGTTCCTGGCCAAAATATTTAAGTTCTTGGTCGAAATGTTCTTTATTGAAATTAACAACATCCTCTAAATTTGACACTCGTGCGCCATGTCGAGTTTTTAGGTATTTTTCAAGACCTCTACCTAACTCGTACAGCAGAACAAAAAGTTCATCATCTTGCTCTTCCTGATCAGGTGGTGTCAGGTTAACTTCCACAAACTTCATGCCTGCTTTTTCAAGCTTCGTAACCGTCTTATCAAAAAGCGCGTTTATGGCTGAATCTTCAGTCATCCACTGAGGGACAATTCCAATCCTAATAGCTTGATCTGATAGCGCCGCCACTGAGTAGATCTTTTTCTGAGTCAATACATCCAATAAAGTCGACGCTTGTGAGACTGTTTGTGTAATCGGTCCAGGTGAATCCTGGCTTGCACTTATTGGAATCATGCCATCCCGAGGAATGCTTCCTACAGTCGGTTTTATTCCTACACATCCATTGAGAGAAGCTGGACAAATAATTGAACCATCTGTTTCAGAACCAATCGCCCATTGGGTCAAGCCGGCTGCCACGGCAGCGCCCGAACCTGAAGAGGAGCCACCAGCACTGCGCCCATGCTTCCAAGGATTTGCTGTTAAGCCTCCAACGGCCGACCACCCACTTGCAGATTTATTTGAGCGAATATTGGCCCATTCAGAGAGATTTGTAGAACCGACAATCACCGCGCCCGATTCTCGCAGTCTACGAGCAAGGGTTGAATCTTGAGTGACAGGCGTGTCGACCAGAGCCAATGACCCAGCTGTTGCAGGTAAACCTATTGCTTCAATGTTGTCCTTAATCAGAATAGGAATACCTTGAAGCGGTAAATCACTGTTTTGCAGGTCATACTCACTTGCTCTATCCAACGCGTCTTCAGCGGTTGCAAGGACAGATTTGAGTGCGTAACCGTTTCGATCTATAGATTCTATTTTGTTGAGGGATTCTTCAACTAGAGCGATTGATTTCATGAGTAAACCTTTCCTTTCGGCCAAAACTTAACGTCGGTTGATCTGTAGCTTGTCCTATATTCCTGCAGCATGGCCTTCTGAGCGTGGATCAGAGCCAAAGGCAAGGGTTCCATTTGGAAGAACTTCTAATACTTGCACGGAAGAAGCGTGCCCATATTCTCCAAGCACAACAACATCATGACCGCGAGACCTAAGATCGTTGATTATCTCTTCACCAAATCTTGACTCTACGGATAACACACCTTTTACCTGCTCATTCACCGCCGAGGTAGAGGGATCTGACAAATGCATCCACCGTGGTGCTTCTGCAACCTGCTGAACTGACATTCCCTCGTCAATGAGTCCTGTGACTAATTGGAAGTTTGTTTGCACTTGAACGTTGGCACCTGGAGTTCCACCTACATATTTAAGGGATCCATCTGGCTTTGTAATTGTGAAAGCCTGAAGCGTGTGCGCGGGGCGTTTTCCGGGAGCAATGAAGTTCGGTGAATATGGGTCGAGATTAAATCCGGTCAACCGATTATTTAGAATCATTCCTGTTCCGGGCACAACCCATGAAGCGCCAAATCCATGGAACACAGATTGAATCCACGAAACCGCATTGCCATCAGCATCTGCAACTAAAAAATAAGTCGTATCGCTACCTTCTGATGGACTGATATTTTTATTATCCGCCTGAGCCAGATCGATCGATTGCGCCTTTCGGGCAATGTGAGTTGAATTCAGAATCGATTGCACATCGACCGGTGTAACTTCGGGATCAGAAATGATCGAATTGCGATCGGTAAAAGCTATTTTTTTTGCTTCAACCTGCATGTGAATCCAGTCTGCATCACTGATTGATGACTTATCAAAGGTGCCAGCGATGAGCAGCTGCTCCATCAAAATCATTCCTTGAGTTGGCGGCGGATTTCCATGAACTTCAAAATCGCGGTATTTAATTGAAAGCGGAGCAGAAACACGAGTGGTGTGAGCCTGGAGATCTGATGCGTTAAACCATCCATCAGTGCCACTAATCATCTTGTCTGCGATTGAACCACTATAGAAGGCATCACGTCCACCCTTAATAATTTCTTTTAGCACCCAGGCCATATCCTTATTTGTAACTAAATCACCGAGTTTGATATCAGCTGGAATTCCAAGTGACTTGAATAAATCTGTCTCTGGAAATTGTTTTAGATGGTAATTAATTCGTCCAATAAATCCTTCATTAGCCGGAAAGCCCTTATCAGCATAAGCAAGCGCTGGCGCAAGAATTTGCTCCATTGGAAGTTTTCCATAGAGCTCATGAGCGGCATACCAACCAGAGACGACGCCCGGAACTGTCGCAGCCTTATAGCCATGAAGTGGAATCTCTGTGCCAAATGCGTCACGGTTTGCCCCGTGTGGTGCTTCGCCAGAACCATTAAATGCTAAGTTAGTTTTTGATTGAGCGTGGTGCGTTACAAGAAATAGATCCCCGCCAAGTCCCGATGCGCCTGGTTCTACAACGGAAATTACGGCAGATAGGGCGATACCAGCATCAATAAAAGAACCGCCAGTCTCCAGAATGTGAAGGGCAGCTGAAACAGCTAGTGGTTGAGAAGCGGCAGCGCCACCCTTTTTTGCGTACACGATTCCACGGTGAGTTTTTGGCATATTCATTTACACATCTTAACTGAGTCACATGTAATTCGCACTAATCAGATCTAGCGTAGTTTGTGAATCATTCCCCGCACAGTCGATATTTAGCGTCATTCGACCAAGGGATTAAGCAAAATTGGCGAATCTCTTTCACTTTTATAATTGATCATTTATTGTTAAGTCATGATTCAAAAGAAAATTACCGGTCCTGCCTCTTATTTCCCGTCGATTGAGACGAAATATGGCAAGCCGATCGAGCATTGGATGAAGGAACTCAAGAAGGTTTCAAAGCTCGCCCACATGGAGCAGGTCGCCCACCTCAAAGAAAAGTTTGAAATGGGTCACGGCCATGCAAATGCAATCGTGGCTGTATTTCGACAGAAGAATGGCTTATAGGGAACTCTTCTTTTTCTCTCTAAACCGAGGTAATCTTTTCTCCATCTAAGAAATGGGTGGTTTAGGTGTTAGTTACAGAGATTTCATTCAAACCGTATACATACAAAATGCTTCGCACGATCGGTGATGTCAATCTTCCCGAGGGCGTGAACGAAGGAATGGAACTAGCTGTCTTCGTACATACAGACGAGGGAGTGACGGGCTGTTCTGTTGGAGCGGGTAACGCCGAGCAATCACTTCCAGCGCTTGTCGATCTTGTAATTGGTACAGATCCTCGTTCTGTGCGTAGCACTTGGAATCGGATGACAGCGCGCGCCTTTAAACAAGGTAATCACGGTGCTATGGCAGCAGGAATTTCTGCGATCGATCGTGCACTCTGGGACGTGCGAGCCAAACTTCATGGATTACCACTCTGGAAAGAATTGGGTGGAGATGGAAAACCGGTTCGTGCTTACGCGAGTGGCTTAGATTCTCCTCTCAGTGATGAAGATTTGTATAAGTTCTACGCGGGACTTGCAGCAAAAGGTGTCACCGCAGGAAAACTCAAAGTAGGACGTGACGCCGATGACGATGAGCGACGCGTTCGCATAATGGCTGATGCGCTCAGTTCCAATGGTGGTCGTGCGCAGTTAATTATTGATGCCAATGAATTTTGGACGCCAAAGCAAGCAATCCAAAGAATTGCACGGTTAGAAAAACACTTTGACTTTCTCTGGGTTGAAGAACCGACTCCTAGGGGCGATTTCGAAGGACTTCGACGCGTCTCTGAAGGCGTTCGTGCTCCGATTGCAACTGGAGAGAACTTCACCGATCCACAGCAATTCGTCCCACTGTTTCAGCATGGAGCGGGAGATGTCATCCAAATAGCTTCGCACGTTTCAGGATTTACAGGCGGGGGAATCGTGGCAGATATGGCTACAGCATTCGATCGTCCTGTCGTTACTGGCCCTGATGTCGGAAATAGCTTCGCGCACATCTCATCGACGTGGAAGCACCACGTAATGATGGAAGTTTTCGAAATGGGAAGAGAAGCTCCACTGATCAATCCAATGCAGATTGAGGACGGATGTATCGTTCTTAACAACACTCCTGGTGCCGGAATCGAATTTGATGAAAAGTATCTTGCAAGTCATGGGCCATCGAATAAGCCAATGAAGATGCTGGCATCGGTTTATGGACGGGCAGAAGATGCGGGCCTTGTAGGTTGATCGGATAAAAAAGATCTAATAAATCTGGCTTGCAGGGAACCTCTTCTTTTTTAAATGTGCGCTGCCACTCGATTAAACACAGGCTCGCTTTTGAGGAAGATAGGAAAATAGTGGCTACAAGCTATTGTCTTAGGAAACCCGCAAGAGCACTATGGAGACACCCTATCGAGTGAGGTTGACCATGAAGGTAAGCTCAATAATTTTAGGTAAACG
>Ga0114969_10003034_pt1 | contig 13659 bp, 16 predicted proteins | sample M_130807_MF_Meta_FD_87316 | JGI IMG/M metagenome (GOLD analysis project Ga0114969, IMG submission 87316) | Freshwater microbial communities from Lake Montjoie, Canada to study carbon cycling - M_130807_MF_MetaG | ecosystem: Environmental > Aquatic > Freshwater > Lake | place: Lake Montjoie...
AATGAAATCGTTTTTAGATTTTAAATTTCTTCTAGAAGATGCCAAACTTCGCACTGATCATGCAGTATTTACCTTTGGTAGAAATCAAGGTATAACTGCAGGACATGAAGCAATTGTAAATCATGTTAAAGAATTAGCAGCAAAACATGGTGCTGATCATTTTGTGTTCACTTCAAATACTGGTCCAACACATAAAGTTAGAAGTATGAGAGAAAAGAATCCTCTGACTCCTCATGAAAAAGTTCATTTTATGAAGAACTTTTTCCCTGATACAAATATACAAGCACATCCCAAAGTATTAAGTCCTTATCATGCTCTAGAACATTTGCACAGTAAAGGATACAAGAAGATTACAATGGTTACTGGTCCAGATCCAGGAGATCAGTCTCAAGAAGAATTTGCTAAAGGTTTACATGCTCACGCTAAAACATTAGGTGTTCATCTTGAAATGAGCGGACCCAAGAAAAGAGTTGCAGGTAAAGGTGGTGTGCAATACAAGGGATCTGTTCAAAGAGCACTTGCTAAGAAGGGTTCATATTCCGAGTTTGCTAAAACTCTACCTTCAGGTGCAGATAAAGAAACAGGTATGGCTCTAAGAGCAGCGTTAAAACGACCAATTCCTGAACCAGAGAAAAAACCTAAGAAGAAAAAATTGAAAGAAAGTATTTTAACTATCCTAGCAGAAGCCAGAAAACGAACTGCAAGAGAAAAAACCAGAGCATTTTATGCAAAGGAATACAAAAAGTATCAAGGTACTCCAGAGGCTATCAAGAAACGTTCTAAACGGGTTATGGCTCGTCGTAAGATGATCAAGGCTGGCAGAGCAAGCATTGGCGATGGCAAGGATGTGGATCATAAACGATCATTGAGCAGTGGCGGATCAAACAATACAAGTAATCTTAGGGTTATGTCTCGTTCTAAAAACCGTGGTAGGAATAACAATAAATGAAATCATTCCTACAATATATCAAAGAAGTTGGAACAAAATCCTTGAATCCTGTTACCAAGTATTTGTCTGCAGTTGTGTCTAGAAAAACAGAACCACACAAAAAACCTAAATTAAAGTTGGAAGGTTATAATAGAGCCATAAGAAGAAAAAAGGCTGGTATTGAATCTCCTGGTTTTATTAACAAGCAACTCCGACGTATAGATAATATAAATAAGTCAGGAGAACTGAGTGCAAAGGCTGCATTGATGCAAGGTCAAATTCGTGATGTAAAATAAATGTTTGAACATTCTTATTATATAAATTTAGATTCACGTGTAGATAGAAGAAATTCTTTTGAAAATGAAATACAAAAAATAGGATTAAATCCGATAAGAATTTCTGCAATTACACCCACAGATGCTGACTGCATGGCTGCTAATTATGGTGCGGATATTGAAAGAAACAAAAGATTAATTACTACACCATATGTAAAAAACAAAATGGGTTGTTCATTGTCTCATATGAGTATTATTAAACTTGCTAAACAACAAAATTTTGAAAATGTTTTAATTTTTGAAGATGATATACAGATTGATAATCCCACATTGGCAAAAACACAAATGGAACTGTGTTTTGAAGAATTAAAAACTATTAAATGGGATATGATGTATTTTGGAGGACAACCCATATCCGACTGTACTAGAGTAACAAATAATATAGCAAAATGTTTTAGAGGAGCACCTTATACTACTCATGCTTATGCAGTAAATCATACTTATTATGATAAACTTCTTTCTATTGATATTTGGCATAATGATGTTATTGATATTATCTATGTGCATATAGAACCACAATTTGGAATTATGGTAAGTAAAAATTTATTGATAGTTCAAAAACAAAAATTATTATCAGATTTAAGATTTAGCGACGGAAACGAACCTGCAAATATTTACATGAAAAGGGATTGGGAAAAGCATATAACTAATAGTAACAATTGGAATTAATGTCAAGGAAAAATATATTATGAAACAAAAAATTAAAAAATTACCAACAGAATATGTAAACGTTAATAATAAAGAATATATTCTTTTTAAGAATGATTGTGGAGTAACAGATGTGACTAGACAGGGAGGAGTATATGAAGAACATATATTTCAGTATATTAGAAACAATATCAATATTGAAGGAAAAAATATAATAGATATTGGAGCAAACTTTGGATCACATTCTTTACAGTTTGCAGATTTGGTTGGAGCCAACGGACATGTTTACTCGTTTGAACCACAAAAACTTGTATTCTATCAATTGGCTGGTAATATTATACTAAACGGATACGATAATATAACCGCATATAATATAGCATTAAGTGATGAATCTACAATCCTGTTAATGGAAAATCTAGATTACTATTCTAAAAATACTATTAATATAGGTAATGCCCATCTAAATGCATATACTGTACATGCATCAAATCTTGTAAAAGTTGAACCTTTAGATTTTTATAAATTTAAAAATGTAGGAATAATAAAGATAGATGTACAGGGATATGAACCAAAAGTGTTGGATGGTGCAATTGCTACTATACAAGAAAATAGACCTATTATTTTTATAGAAGTAGAATTAGATCAATTAAGTATTTACAAATTTAATGAAGAAGACATTTTTAGTAGACTTAAATCTTTAAATTATACACTAGAAAAAATAGCAACTGTAGATTATGTTGCAATACCTAATGAAATTATACTTGATCGTGCAAAGACAAAATTATTAAATAAAAGTGACTCAAAATATTTTGTAAAAAATGTAAGCAATTCAGTTTTACCAAAAGTCTCATGTGTAATGTGTACTTATAGAAGATTTACAGTTCTTCATAGAACCATAGCAGCATTTCTTGCTCAAGATTATGAAGGTGAAAAAGAATTGATAATTTATAATACAGATGAAGAATACCCATTAGAATTAGACGATACCCTAAAGAATAAAAATATTAAAATTATTAACAACAATATAGATCATCAAACACATGCAGAATATACAAATATTGGAGCAATTCGTAGAGATTCTTTAAATTATGCAACTGGTTCATATTATATCTGTTGGGATGATGATGATATTTTTCTTCCGTGGAATATCAGACAAGGTATAGATTATATTCAAGAAACAGGAAAGAAAGCATTCAAACCCATTAAATCGTTTTTTGCAAGAAGAGAAGAAATACTCCTACAACAAAACGCTATGGAAGCTAGTATTGTAGTTGATATAAATGAAGTAAGAGATGGATTTCATATGACTACAGGTAGTGAACATTTAAAATGGTATGATAAATTAAAAAATATAGGACAGTTGGATGAGAATAATACAAATTCCATTCCTGCTTATTGTTTTAATTGGGGTGATCCTCCAGAAATGAAATCTGGTCATAAACAGAGCGGTAGTATGAATGCACCAAATAATTTTGAAAACCACAAAGAAGCATCAAAAGATTTTGCAACATCAAAATTAACACTTATGGATCTGACAGAAACATATAAACCATATTATGAATTTTTTGTAAGCCATAAAGAAGAGTTTAATGAAAAATATTATAATAAATATTTCAAACCATACGATACAGTATAAAATGGATTTTAAAATATTAAACTCTGATAATTTCATGATGTATGCTATGAAGGAATATAAAAATCCTAATTGCAAGAATATTGAAGAATTTAATGAAGATATGAACCGTATCAAGTATCTTAAACGACTTTTTAAGAAATACAAGAGTAGTGGTGTTCTAAGAGAACGACTTATATTGAATCATATTATTATTTTTTATAATATCCTTGATCTAGAAAGTGCAACCAGATTGCTATTTTCTCGTATAGAACATGATTTGCACCCCTATTTAAAAACTTTTATTGTATTTTTGAACAATTTACCTGAAAAGATTCCAGAAGTTGATCTTATTAATATACCCTTGGATAGAAGAATTATAAATAAACTTAGACAAATATGAAACCTTTAGATATTAGCAATAGAGATGAAAGAGATAGAGCCAAGGAGTATATTACTTCTTCGCTACAAAATCCTCTTAAATTTTCATTCTTTTAACACTTGCTGGTATGAATTCGGTGGAAGCAAGACGGTTAATGTTTAATATTAAGAATGCAAAAAATAGAATTGCCAATCAACAGGTTCGTATGCAATTAATTAAATTGTTAAGAACTCTTATTGATATTGTGACAACTGATCCAATAGTTTATGGTAGGTTAAAAAGTCTGGCTCTTACTAGAGAATTACCTCAACTAAAACAGCAAGTTGAAGAATCTCAAGGAGTTATGGGAACAGGATTAGGCACAGCCTTTTCTCTCCCATCAACTACTGGTACTGGTATAGATTCCTTTGATCGTCCTTTAGGCGAAATTGCTAGGCGTTCTCCTAAACGATCTAAGAAACGGGATATTTGATAATATCATACATTTTCTTACATATAAAGTAAGAATCTACAATATCTGATACAGGACTTGTTATTTCCTTTTTATCAAACGACATTGCGTCCTTTAAAGAACAGCCTGTTTCTAAAGTAAAAGAATCATACATCATCTTTTTGTCTGCATTTCCTTTACCTGTTGCATATTTTTTAATTTCTGTAGGTGGAATTACTGTTAGAGGCATTCCTAATTGGTATATTTTATACTTCAATAGACCAGTATTTTCTGCTATTTGAAACACTCTGCCGCTTGCGGAATACGCATAACCTTCTATTGCTATATTTTCACATCCCATAAGAACTTCTAATGCCCAATCTGCTATTGTTGCATATCGTTCTTGTTCGGTATTCCAATCTAAAAATCTTTCCCCAAAAATATTTGTTAGAAAAGTATTGGTGTATTTTTTAGTATCTGTTAAATAATAAAACGAACATTTATTAAATGAAAATACATCACCATCAAAAATGCATATGGATGGACCACATAAAGAATAATCTATTCCTGCTATAATCATACATGTATTTATTAAAATCCAAATGATCGTGCAAGCAGAATTCCTATAAGAAATCCACACGCAGACAGTATTATACGATTTACATTATTGATTTTCATCCAACACCTGTTCAATCCAGTTTTGCTGTAGATCTACTCGTAGTGCAGAGCACTCAAATACTCCGTCTTCGCATATAGAAAAACTACTAATAACTCCAGCAAGTTTTCCTTTATCTTCAAATACTGCTCCACCCGAATCTCCAAACCAAATAAATGCGCCCTTGAGAGGCAAGAATTTCATGTATAGGGGATCTTCTATTAGAGTTCCATAATAGAAAAATGTTCTATAATTGCTAAATTTTTTAGCGTCATGACTAAAACCAACAGTAACAAGACTCTCTAATCTTGTCAGGTCTTTTATATCTTTTGACATTTTTGCAGGTTTAACACTTGGTTCAGATTGTAATATAAGTATAGCAATATCATAAACAATCTCATCTTTAATAATATATTTTGGATGCATTATAGTTTTTATAACATGATACTCTGCTCCACAGATTTTAAATCCTGTTACTTTATCATCTACGGCACAATGACCAGCAGTAAGAACTGCATTTGGTGCTATAAGAGTACCACTTCCTATAAATTTTTCACCAACATATAACTCACCCACGCAACTATAGGGATCTTCATCACCTTCATGGATAACAGTGAATCCAGCGAATTCCTGTTTTTCAGGTGGGCTTAGTATGTCCAGTATAGAGGGTGGGGTTTTTTCTTGAACTTGCTGTGTTGCGGGTGCAACTTTGCAAGATGTTATTGCGAGGCATAGACCCAGTACTAATGGGAGTCTAAACATTCTACATATATTTATATAAAAAAACCAACCGAAGTTGGTATTTTATGTACAAATATTAAATTTATTGATTATTTACAACTACAACCACATTTTTGACTGCTATTACACGCACCAGGATCTCTCTGGGTGCGTTCCTGCACAGGAACTGTAACTTGAATGGGTTGTTGGTAAACTACTGTTTGTACAGGAGGATAATACACAGGTTGTGGGTAATACATTGGCTGATAATAGACTGGTTGAGGGTAATATACAGGATATTGATTATAATACCCCCCATAGCCACCATAATACCCACCATAACCACCCACACCAACGGCTACACCCCCACGATAACCACCAACTCCCACAAATACCTGAGAATTTGCATTACAAGTAATAAACAAAGTTACAATAATAGCAGCAATATATTTAAACATATTAGATTTCCTTAATTTGTTAGATCAACCAGTTCGCATGAATTTCCTGAGCAAGCAAGAGTTTGAGTCCCTGTTGTGGAATCAACTTTTTCATAATTTTTAAGATCACTCCAATTAACATCCTTTGGCATTTTAAGCAAAAATGCTTCATATTCTTCTTTTGAACAGTCTTGGTACGGTGCTTGACGATACGAATGGTTTGAGTGTGGTAAGAAACTAATACCACTAACCTCATCAAAATGCTTGTATACCCAAGCACCCACCTCCATCCATTCTTCTTCTCGTACTGTAACTGTAATAGACGGCTTGTGTTCACACCAATTTCTTTGATATGTCAACCATTGTTCTAATTGTTCAATAGCCGTCATGGTATCTCTAGTTACTGATCCAGGTGCTTTCATTGGAAAAGAAAATACCATAACATGATCAGGTTTTGTTACATCCGGTTCTGCAGGAAATCCTTTTTCCAACATCATTTGACAGAGAGGATCTTTGCGATCTGCACGAACTGTACGAATATAATATTCGCTGTGTCGAGCATGAATACCACTAGCGGCATCCACAAGTTGTGAAACTGTACCTGATGGCTTTATACAAGTAACAGCGGCTGCAGGATTAATACCCAACTTCTTTGACCATTCCGTATTTGTAGTTACACTCATTCTTTTAAGTTCTTGTAATACAACATCCAAGCCGTCTTTGCTACACATTATATTATTATCCATGATGCCTGTAAGAGACACTCCAAGCAAAGCCTCTTCTTCACAATTTTTTGTAAAATCGCTTGACAGGTATGGAAAATATGTTAATGATGCTTGAAAAGTTCCTAGGATTGTGGCTAGTTTAACTTTTTGCATTAACGATTCATATGTGTCATCTGCTCTCACAATAACTTCTGTAAGATTGCAGAACTGACGATCACGAAGAATAATTTCACTGCACGGATTAGTACCAAACTGATATGTGGCATCACGACGATCACCTAATTTTGCGGTTTGTTTTTGAGCAGCAGCACGATTAAAGATGCCGCGCTCACCACTCTTTGATTTATACAGAGAAACCCATTCCTCCATGAATGTTCCAATATCAGGACGCTCATTATAACAAACAGAATTATTTGCCAATGCTCGTTGTGGATTGGCTTCCCACCAAGCACCCGTTTTTGCATCACGCATTTTTTCATCGGTAAGATTGGATAATGAAATAAGAGCAGAACGACGAACACCACCAACCACAACCACTTCTGCTACTTTACAGACAATGTCATGACATTCAATTGACGATAGTTTTCTACCTGCGGCGTTCTTAAAAGTTTCTGTTGTAAACTTAAACAAATCTTCCAACGGTCTTGGGCCACTTGCACGACCACCAAATACTTTTAACCTTGCACCATAAGGACGAATCTTACTCATATCCCACTTAGGAATCTGTCCACCAATTAATAGAGAAATTACTTCTTTGAATGCCTTTGCCCAACCTGCTTTAGAGTCTTGAACAACTACCGTAGTATCGCTTTCGGTAAATTGTTCAGCAATAGTGGGAAGTTTATCTGTGTATTGTCGTTCAACACTAAAACCAACACCTGTTCCACACATCAGAATATAAAGAATTTCATCAAAAGAACGAACACGATTAACTGCAACATAAGAACAATTATATCCTGCTGTATTATCTCGTTCAAGTGCTTCACCTGCTGTCATTAATGCTCGCATTGAAGGCATGATCTCAAGATTTAAAATTGCCTGTCGAAGTTCTTCTCTGATTTCTTTATCAAGTTTACACTTTGTATTTTCTTTTAAATGTCTATCAAAGAATTTAAAATAACGATTTACAGTTTCTTCCCAAGTTTCTCTACGATTTTCATTTTCAAGCCAACGGCTGTAGCGTGAAAGATGAATAAATTGTTGATACGGTGTTGGTAGTTGCATAATAATCTCCTATAATGTAATTGTATCGTTTTTAAATCAGTTGTCAAGTATCTAGTTAGAAAGTTCCACCATCTAAATCTGCAGGATCATTGGGTGATGATTCATTGGGTGATGATGTACTAGAATTAATATTTACTGTAAGTTTGTTTCCATTTTTTGTAACAGTAACTCCATCGCCAGTAAAATTTATAGACTTTACAACATTAATATATCGTTCGCCGTCTTTATAAATTGCAACATTACTTCCACCACCACCTTGAGCAGATGCTCCTTTAGAAGAATTTTCTGCAATATCTGCAAAAAATTGTTGTTCAATACTTAAACTTTTATTATCTAATTTTAATGGATAGGAAACTTCAAGAATTCCTGAGTCTCCTGTTTTACCTTGCTCACCATCTTTTCCATCTTTACCGTTTACACCTGATATTCCTTGTTCACCCTGTTTACCATCTTTGCCATCTTTACCAGAAACGCCTTGTAAGCCTTGTATCCCTTGTTTCCCTTTTTCTCCCAATAATCCTGGTATACCCTGTGAACCATCCGATCCATCTTTTCCCGATAAACCTTGTATTCCTTGTAATCCTTGTTCACCTTTATCTCCTTTGTCACCTTTGATACCCTGATCACCTGTATCTCCTCGGTCACCCTTGATACCTTGTTCACCTGTATCTCCTCGATCACCCTTATCACCCTTTGCACCATCTACACCCTGTAAACCCGTGTCACCAGTCAATCCTGTATGACCTGTTTCTCCTCTTTCACCAGTATCTCCTCGATCACCCTTTTCTCCACGGTCTCCACGATCTCCATGCAATCCCTGAATACCTTGTAATCCTGAAAATCCAGTATCACCCCGATCACCCTTGTCACCTCGAACTCCATTTTCACCGTTCTTTGGAGTAATTACAGGAATAGGAATAGGTTTAGGTTCAGTTTTTAATATTGGTTGCACAATATTCTCGAACATTGAAGATAATATTGATTTATTACCATTTATCTGTACAATAAGCCCCGTAGAATCTTTGAAAAAGGTTTCACCTATTCCTGAAAATTTTATAACATTTTCAGTTAAAGAATCAGCAATAACAGTAAATACAGAGCCAATTTTATATGTTGAAAACGGAACAACCAATTTTATTTGATTTCCTACAGAAAGATCTGCTTTTGTAAAAACAGATATATCTTTCTTTTTATTCAATTCATTAAAATTCAGCATATACGTATTTATCCTACTAAACACTTCCAACAAGCAGGAAATAGTGGTTCAATAATCTTTCCAAAAGCCTCAGCATATTGCTGTACTTCCCATTGAGCATGAGAATCTATTCGTTGTTTATATACTCTAGCAAACGCTGAGAGTGATCCTGTCCACCACCATTCAGTATAAGTTCCTTGTGGAAGAATTGCTCTAGCCTGTTCAGGTGCAACACCTTGTTCTAATAATTTATTATAGGCATTCACTGCATCAAGAGCAGTTAGGGTATAAAGAATTTCAAGATGTTCTGTACTTTCTATAAAGTCACCACTTCCTTGTTTTGCGTTACCTGTTGGTGCATATCTCCATTTTGGTACATAAAACTCTGGTTTAGATTTTACGTATCGACGGGAGATTTCATTTTCCGTAAATCCAACTTTATGTTTAAACAGTTGTGTACGAACAAATATAGGGGCTTTAATTCGTAGAGTAATTTGCGGATGAGAAAATGGTGTCCAGTGTTGATGTTTAGCAAGATAATTAATTAATTTTTTATCTTTTTCAGATACAACATGAAGATCACTTTCATGGTATGATGATCCAGTAGCAATTAATCTTTGTTTTGCTTCTTCGTCTACATCCCATTCACTTTCTTGATTAAAAGAAACTCTTGCTGCATTTACAACAGTAATATCATTACCCATATGATCAACATATTCAACATGACCCAAATCAAGTATCTGTAATTTCATTATATACTCCTATTTAATCGTCAAAGGTTTCTTCATCTTCATCTTCGTTTTCATCTATATCTTCTGATGGTGTGGTATCTAATTTATCATTATCAATCTCATATAGATCAAAATCTGTTATTCTTATACCGGTTAGGTCTTCAGCATACTCACAAGCTTTTTCGTAGAGATCTGCGTCTATACCTTTAAGATATTCCATGATAGCAAAACAATATGCAAAAATTGGATTATCTCCATCAAAATTTATATGTTCTTCATTATCTTCTTCCATTCAGACCTTCTTCCATTGTTGTAATTTAAGTTTTGCTTCCATGCCAGAAAATGAATTATTTGTAATTATTTCTTGTATATCCTTTTTAGTTATACCAGATAATATCATTTCGTTTATATCTTTTTCTTTTATGTTATTGGGCCAAATACATACTGTTCTTTCATTATCTATCAATTTTTGAATTTGTATAATTACTTCACGATTTCTTGGTTCATTATCTACTGCAAATATTAATTTTTTGTTTTCAAGATAATGAGGAATTTGTGACCCGTCATTTAATCCTACCATTGCAACGCAATTATCTAAAAATAAAGAATCAATAGGGCCTTCAACAACCGTTACATTGTCATCTTTTGTTATTCTACAAAAACCATACCATAATCGTTCAATACTCTTATCTGCTTTAATTGTAATATATCTTATAGTATTTTTGCTATTGGTTAATGCTCTACCTTGAGCAGCAACTACCCTACCTTTTGTATCGAGGATCGGTATAACCAATCTTCCTTCTTTAATTAAATTAGCTTCCGAATCTAGAAGATTTGCAAACTTGCCAAAATCTTCTGCATAGTATAAAAGACTTTGAACATCATTTGGTATTTTTCGTTTGTTGACAAATACCTTACAAGGATGCAAATCTTCTAGATCTGAAACTTTTAATAATGTATCAAGAACATTTGACTTGATATTAAAAACTGTTGGCTCAAATTTAAATTCTGGCTTTTTATAATTAGACTTTCCTGTTTCACCATTCTTCCATCGTTCAAGAGAATACTCTTTGCAGATAGCAGGAGATACAGTTTCTATGAATTTATAAAGAGTTGTGCTTGCATTACAATTATGACAACGATAAAACATATCATTGTTTTTTGTATAAAAGAAACCTCTTGTCTTATTTTTATTTGTTTTAGAATCACCACAAATAGGACATCGGCAAGTTGCAAGATCTGCTTTCTTCCATGAAAATTTCTTTAACATGGGAGAAATAAGATTTATAAATTTTTTGTCAACGATTAATGACATTATTATTTACCAAAACAATAACTTCCCCAACTTTCCCAATCAGGATATTCTTCTTCACGAATATTCGGAAGATCCTTAATTCTTTGTTCGATACTACGAGTATCTCCTTCCATTACAGGAGGAACCTGCTTCATTTGTGCGTAAGGGGCAGGACTACGATAACTTCTATCATCACGAAACCTAGACATACTATTCTCCTTTGATCCAATCATGTTTCTTCTTAAATTTTCCACTAAACTTTTTAACCGAGTCAAACCCAATATCTTGTTCTTCACCAGTTCCAACTAAACCATCTTGCTCGGACGCTTCAAGATTGTATAGTTTCATTTTTGCTCTATTAATACCTACAACAAACTTCCTATTTGTTGCAACATCATTGTAACGGTTTTTCAACTGTTTAACCATGACTTGATTTCTCTTATCAAGTTCCTCAGTTGTAATTAAAGCAAACATGAAATCCGCAGTAGCAGGAAGACCGAAAGATTCTGATGTATTTTCTAAACCAAAATCTGTATTATTGAATCCATTACGATTTACTTGTGTTGCACTAAAAACAGGAACACCAAGTTCTACTGCAAGACCTCTAAGTTCTTCAGCAATAGATTTAATATAAGTGTAAGAATTAACCGAACCACCTTGTTTCATTCGGGAACTTGCACAAATGTTTAAGTAATCAACAAAAACTATATCAGGAATAAACTTCTTCTTCAATTTCAATTCAGAAACTAAATGTCTAAAATGATTGACATGAGCAGTTGCAGTAGGATATTCTTTAATAATAAGTTTTCCTGTAACACCTTTTGTACTATTGAATAACTGTTTAGCATACATTGCTTTAGGAAGATCTTTTAATTCATCCATAGTAATATCCATTAGATTTGCATCTATGCGTTCGGCAATTCGCTCTTCTGCCATTTCACATGTAATATATAGAACATTCTTATTTTGCAATAGGCAGTTTGCTGCTTGATGGCATAGGAATAATGATTTACCAACACCTGTTCCCGCCATAACAATATTTAAAGTCTTGGATGGCACTCCACCCTTTGTAATATCATTAAAGAATTCTAAATCAAATGGAATTTTCTTTTCTAATGTGTGATAAAATTCATATCGTTTTTCTGCATCTTTAATATAATCGTGACCAATATTTGTATCAAAACATACAGCAAGGGCATCAGAGAGGATAGAAGGGAGTGCTTCTTTTGTTTTACTACTAGATTTTCCGTCAATGATATGAATAGACTCAAGAATAGCATTATAAATTGACTTATCCTTGCAGAATTTCTCTGTTTCATTTAATAGCCATTCTTCATCTTGTTTGTTTGTCGCATTTAATTCTTCCACCATATCAACTATGTTATCATGTTCCATTTGAGAAACAGATTTATCATTAGTTAAATCTACACACACAATATCTTTAGTTGGAAGTTTATTATATTTTAATATAAATTCAGATATAAGTTTATAAAGAATTCTTTCTTCTTTTATTTGAAAATATTCCTCTTTTAAAAAAGGAATAACTTTTCGTGTGTAAATTTCATTTGATAATAGATTTTCTAATATAACTCTTTCAATTCTTGAATTCATTCTTTTGCTTTCGCTTCGCTTGAATCTGAACCATACTTGAACTCTTTAGCAACCGCTACTTCGAGTTTTTCCATTACTTCCTTTGTGAAATACTTTTCAGGATTTTCATTGATGGTCTTTTCAAAAACCTTTTCACCATCAGGAAGTTCAATTCTGGTAGATACTTTCTTAAATATATCATATTTTACGGCAATGTCAACTAGTCCATAGTATTTACTTAGACCACTATCGTAGTTGAGTTTAACATCCACCATTTTATTCTCTTTGGTAAAGCGACCCTTGTGGAGTTTGCAATGAATAATATTACCAACAACTTCTCCATCAGAATCCTTGTCTTTTCGTTTTGAAAGATATACAATAGTAGAAGCAGCATACTTTAATCCGCTTCCTCCCGACATTTCTTTTGTAGGAAACATGCTCATAGAATCGTAAGTATGATTAGTTACAATAAGGGGAATACCTGCTTCACCCAATTTAATAGTGAGTACACGGAATGTACTCTTAACCATTTGTGCCCGAGTCATATCTTTTGTTTCTTTACCTTCTGCAGTATCATTCATTTCTTTGGTTGTAGAAAGATTACCAATAGAATCAAGGACTACCATCATAGGCTTTCGTTTGCTTTCATCTTGTTCAAGATACTTGTTTGCAATGGTAACCATTTGATTACGAAATTCTTCAACTGTCGAGACAGGAAAAATTGCTACTCGCTTAGTATCAATGCCACGACCT
>Ga0114969_10003035_pt1 | contig 13658 bp, 12 predicted proteins | sample M_130807_MF_Meta_FD_87316 | JGI IMG/M metagenome (GOLD analysis project Ga0114969, IMG submission 87316) | Freshwater microbial communities from Lake Montjoie, Canada to study carbon cycling - M_130807_MF_MetaG | ecosystem: Environmental > Aquatic > Freshwater > Lake | place: Lake Montjoie...
GTAGCGCTGCCTCTTTGCCTAGGCATTGCACTGGCATCAGGAGCCCCCATGTTTTCAGGCATAATAGCGGGCGTTATTGGAGGCCTTTGTGTGGGCGCCATCAGCGGCTCCCACACTGCCGTCAGCGGTCCAGCTGCCGGACTAATCATTATCGTAGTAAATGCTATTCAGGATTTAGGGGCATACGATATGTTCCTGACAGCAGTTATTTTGGCAGGACTATTTCAAATTATACTTGGCATCTGTAAAGCCGGAATTATTGGATTATACTTCCCTTCCAATGTAATTAAAGGCATGCTTTCAGCCATTGGCCTCATTTTAATTTTGAAACAAATCCCTCATTTACTCGGCGTAGACAAAGATGCTTTTGGAGAGGAAGAATTTTTTCAAAAAGATGGCGCTACTACCTTTAGCTATCTGTTAGATGCATTGGCAGAAATTCATATGGGCGTTCTTGCAGCGGGACTTTTATCTATCTCAATTTTACTTATTTGGGACAGCAAAACAATAAAACAAAACGCCGTATTAAAGCAAATTCCGGGAGCCCTAATCGCTGTAGTTGCTGCGGTAGTATTGAATGTTTTATTGCTGAATTTCGCTCCATCACTTGCAATTTCCGGGGCGCATCTCGTAAGTCTGCCCTCCATCACCAGCGCAAATGATTTAAGCGGACTTCTTGTTTTCCCTAACTTATCCGTGATTGGAAATAAAGATGTTGTGATTTGCGCCATCACACTTGCTGTTGTGGCCAGCTTAGAAACATTGCTGTCGCTAGAAGCTGCCGATAAGCTCGATCCGATGAAAAGAAGTAGTCCACAAAATCGCGAATTGATTGCACAAGGAAGCGGAAATATTCTTTCTGGGCTAATCGGCGGACTACCTATTACCGCTGTAATCGTAAGAAGTTCGGCCAACATCAACGCCGGCGCAAAAACAAAAACCGCAACGATTGTACATGGACTATTTTTAACATTGGCAGTGCTCGTTTTTTCAAAAATGCTGAACTACATTCCTTTGGCATCATTGGCTGCGATACTGATTTTAGTTGGATACAAACTCACTAAGCCACTGTTGTACATACAACAATACAAACTGGGCTGGAATCAATTTATCCCCTTTATCGTCACCATTGTTGCTATTCTTTTCAGTGACCTTTTGATTGGCATTATCATAGGCATGGCTGTTGGCGTTTTTTACATTCTAAAAGCCAATTATGAAATCCCTTACTATATTTCAGAGGAAACAAATCAAGGAGATCAAAAAATAAATATCCGACTGAGTGAACATGTTTCCTTTTTAAATAAACCGAGTTTATAAGCCAAACTAAACGAACTTCCCTCAGGCAGTAACATAACCATTGATGGAAGCACTACCAAAACCATTGATTATGATGTCTTAGAAATGCTTCATCATTACAAAAGACAATCCAAAGAAAAGGGTATTTCGCTTACATTAATCAGCATTCCCGAGGTGGAAACTGAAACAGATTCACATTAACAAAAACCTAAAGAAAACATGGAAAATTTTTATAATAAACTTCTGGAAAACAATAAAAAATGGGTAGCCGAAAAAATCGATGCTGATCCCGAGTTTTTCCACAAACTAGCCCAAGGGCAAAGACCCCCCCTTTTATGGATAGGCTGCTCCGACAGTCGGGTTCCTGCCAATGAAATAATTGGCGCCATGCCCGGCGAAGTATTTGTACATCGAAATATTGCAAATATGGTCATTCATACAGATATGAATATGCTCAGTGTTTTAGATTACGCGGTATCCATTCTTGACGTCAAACACATAATTGTTTGTGGGCATTACGGCTGCGGTGGTGTTTTAGCCGCTATGGACGAAAAACATTACGGTTTGGTTGACAACTGGGTTCACCACATCAAAGACGTGTATAGATTTAATAAAGCAGAACTCAATCCAATCGAAGATCACCAACTGCGCTTCCGACGATTCGTAGAGCTCAATGTCATCGAACAAGTACAGGATTTACAAAAAACGGCGACCATTCAAGTTGCCTGGCAGTCAAAAAAAATACCGACCCTGCATGGTTGGGTGTATGACATCTCTATCGGCCTGGTAAAGGAATTAATTACTCTAACCAACCCATAGCCACTACAGGCAAATTCCGCGCAATTATTCATGCGGGATTTGCCTTAGTTTCTAAATGTGAATTTATTGTTATTTTAGCGCCATGAAAATTGTCGCATCAACAATCAGTCGCAAAATAAAGCTTGTTACACTCTTTGTTTTTATTTTTTCGTTGTCCTATTCTCAAATCATTTTATCAGGAAAGGTCATTGACGCCGCCAGCAAGGCAGCCCTTCCTTATGCCAACCTATATTTAGTAAAAAAACAATACAGTAGCGCCTGTAATGATGCAGGTAGCTTTATGTTACACGCGGCAACTCCCGACACCCTGCTTGTGATGATGGTAGGTTATGAAACAACCAAGTTGCCATTTTTCGAATCACAAGAACATTTGGTCATTCGCTTGCAAAAGACAACAACCAAACTGGAAAAAATAGTCATCAAAAAAAGTAAAAAAAAGAAAAAAGATCTTGTTGCCGAAAACATCATAGACCTTGCTATTGCTAACAAAAAAAAGAACGACTACCAAAAACTCCCTGATTACGAGTGCAAAGTATACAACCGTTTACAAATCAACATCAACAACATCGACAGCACCTATGCAGACAAAACAGCGTTAAAACCATTGGGTTTTATTTTTAAAAGCATTGACACTACTTCCTTTGACAAACCAAGCGTTCCGGTGTTAATGTCAGAAACTTTCTCACGCGTTTTTTTTCAAAAAAACCCAAGTCGTTCCAAGGAAATCATTGACGCCAACAAAATATCGGGAATCGACAACTCTAGCATTTCTCAGTTTACGGGGAACCTTTCAATGGATTACAATATCTACGAAGACTACATCAATGCTTTTCAAAAAGATTTTTTAAGTCCGTTAGCTTACGCTTCTGGCTTGTCGTACAAATATTTTATGATTGACTCATCACTCGTTGACGGTCGAAAAGTTTACCAAATTTATTGCACACCACGACGCCCACAAGAGCTCACCTTCCGCGGTACCCTATGGATAGATGGATCTTCGTATGCCATTATGCGTTTCGACCTCGAAATGGCCAAAGATGCAAACGTCAACTTAGTTCAACAACTCTCTTTTCAACGAGAATACGCAGTTTACGACAGCGTATGGATTCCTTCTTCGGAAAGAATCTTTATTGAGATGAATTTGCAAAAAAATCAATTTGGATTTTATGGCGTCAAAAAAACGGTATTCTCCAATTACCAATTCAACCAAAAGCACCCACAAGATTTTTTCTCTGTCAATCAAACTCTTTTTTTGAGTGACTCCATTAAAGAACACCACGATGAGCGTTTTTGGAACAAAGTTCGTCCCGACACACTATCCACTAGAGAAGTTGGAATTTACAAAAACATCGACAGCGTAATGAACACAAAATACGCTAAGAGAATTAAAGCAGTTGCCCGCATGTTTGCTTCGGGATATTATGCATTTGAAAAATTTGAATACGGCCCCTATTTCACCACATACAGCTACAATGATATTGAGGGAAACCGCTTGCGCATTGGCGGATCTACAAAACAGGCCCTGCATAAAAAACTGAGATGGCAGGGCTACATCGCTTACGGCACCAAAGACAAAAAGATGAAGTATTCATCCACCCTCACCTACTACTTCAAAATGGTACCAAGGATGTTTGCTGCTGTAGACGTGAGCAGTGACTTGCGAATACTCAATGCGAGCGCCAATGCCTTTCAACCCGACAACATCCTCTCTTCCATCACCCGTCGTGTAATGCCGCAATACCTCAATGTAGAGCGCTACTCCGCATACTTTGAAAAGGAATGGGTGAAAGGAACAAACAACCGAATTACTTTTTCAAAAACCACTATTTCACCTGTAGGAATCCTTACTTTCAAAAATGCCGACAATACTTTTTTGAACAGCATTCCCATTGCCTCCATTGAACTTTCAGGCCGATTTGCCAGAAAAGAAAAATTGATAGAGGACGGCTTCCATCGCATCAGCATGAAAACCAAATCACCTATCATTACCTACTCCTTCGAGGCTTGCTTAAAGGGCACCTTGGGATCCACTTATGCCTATCAAAAAGCAAAAATAAAATTTGTAGACCGATGGTACATGGGCCCTTTTGGGTATATGCAAATAGTTTCAGAAATAGGGAAAACATGGGGAACATTACCGTACGCATTATTGACCATTCATTACGGAAACAACTCGTACTACTTTGACTCCGAAGCATTCAATCTTATGAATCCTTTTGAGTTTGTAAGCGATCAATACGCATACCTAATGGCTACGCATCACTTCAATGGCGCACTATTCAATAAATTACCATTGTTCCGAAAACTACAATGGCGTGAACTCATCTTTGCACGAGGTGTTTATGGCTCACTTAGCAATGCAAACCAAAACAGCACAGTGCTCCCTGCAGGAATGTCGCGATTACAAGAACCTTACCTTGAAGTAGGATTTGGCGTTGAAAACATTTTTAAATTAATGCGCGTAGATGCATTGTGGAGGCTCACCAATCTAGACAATCCCGCCACCCCTCGCTTTGGCATTAACGTAGGATTTTCTATCGAATTTTAACACCACCAACAAGTCTTTGTTTATAATCCTTGCTTTTTTTATTGAATAAGAATAAGGCTTTCCCTATTTTTAAAGCATGAATTTTACAAAAGAAAATATATTTGTACTCTTCAAAAACAAATACTTCATCATCTCCTTTGTTTTTGTAATCTGGGTATCTTTCTTCGACCAAAACAATTTGATTTTTCACCATGAACTCGAAGGACAAAAAGAAGAGTTGCGTGAAAAAAGCGAGCACTATAAAGGTGAAATTGAGAAAAATAAAAAACTCATGCGCAGTTTGAACGACTCGGTTTTTTTAGACCGTTACGCGCGTGAAAGATTCCGCATGAAGAAAGACGACGAAGATCTATTCGTCGTGATTGAAAAACAATAAAATCGCTGCGATGAAGAATGAAGCCCATATTCAATATTCAGCAGAAGGCTTCAGTGTTTCCGCCCTGTGCACCAAAAAAACAGAAATACCTAAAGCGCATTTCAACAGCGCCGAGTGGCAAAATATGGGCGATGAAAAAGCCAGTATCCATGCAACGAAAGAGAGCGATGCCAAAACACAAATCGCTTCTATACTCGCGCACCTCGACCACTTACTTAACGAAATATCAATAGATGAAGTCGCGGCAATCATCGTTGAAGTTGTTGTTGGCACTAAAATATTATTGGAAATCGCAAAACTAAAAGCGCTGCGTTACCTCATTGAACAAAGCGTCAACAGCGTCTTTCCTGGCTACAACAAAAACTATCCATCGATCTCCGCGCAACTGCAATGCAAGCCAATGCAAAATGACGCAGCAGAATACAATTTAATCAAACAAAGCATTCAGGCCCTGGCGGCGGTGTTGGGGGGCGTTGACAAAATAAACATCGCTCCATTTGACGGAAGCGCTGCTGAAAATCCAAAAAGAATTTCACAAAATATACTGCTACTCTTAAAGGAAGAAGCACAGCTCGGCGCAGCAAAAGAAGCCTTGCAAGGCTCCTATTTTATCGATGCACTGACCGCAAAAATCATTCAGTCATTTTGCACTTTCACCCCCGTTCAAACAAAGGGAAAATTGTCGCTTCCGGGCAGTGGTGATTTCCTACGCGGACCTTATGAAAGCATGTACACCCAACGTCCATGGACCATTAGGCAGTATGCTGGCTTTTCAACAGCTGAAGCGTCTAACGCATTCTACAAAAAAAATTTAGCGGCAGGGCAAAAAGGATTGTCTGTGGCCTTCGACCTACCCACGCACCGCGGTTACGACTCCGATCATCCGCGCGTGAAGGGCGACGTAGGCATGGCAGGCGTTGCGATTGATTCGGTAGAGGATATGAAAATTCTATTTCAAGACCTCGCCCTCAACGACGTATCTGTTTCAATGACCATGAACGGCGCAGTACTCCCCATCATGGCCTTTTATATAGTAGCCGCCGAAGAACAGGGCTTTGCACCTGAACAACTCAGCGGCACTATCCAAAATGACATTCTGAAAGAATTCATGGTGCGCAATACCTTCATTTACCCGCCGCAGCCCTCCATGCGCATTGTCAAAGATATTTTTCAGTACAGCGCTGCAAAAATGCCAAAGTTCAATTCGATCAGCATTTCAGGCTACCACCTGCAAGAAGCCGGGGCCAACACTGCTTTAGAGCTGGCGCTGACCTTGGCCGACGGACTTGAATATGTAAAAACAGGCATCGATTCAGGTTTGTCTATTGACGACTTTGCGCCACGCCTTTCTTTCTTTTGGGGCATTGGCATGCACCTCTTCGATGAAGTTGCAAAACTTCGCGCAGGACGCACCATATGGGCGCAACTCATGCAAAAGATGGGCGCTAAAAACGAGAAATCGCTCTTGCTCCGCGCCCACTGCCAAACATCAGGATGGAGTTTAACGGAACAAGATCCCTACAACAACATCGCGCGCACTACCATTGAAGCAGTCGCGGCTGTACTCGGAGGAACGCAGTCGTTGCACACCAATTCCTTTGACGAGGCCATCGCTTTGCCCACCGATTTCTCAGCCGCCATCGCACGCAAAACGCAAATTATCCTGCAAGAAGAAAGCGATATCTGCCAAGCCATTGACCCATTTGGAGGAAGCGATTTACTTGAAAAAACAACACAAGAAATGATAACGCAGGCGCTTGAAATCATTGCAGAAATTGAGAGTATCGGAGGAATGACAAAAGCCATTAATGCAGGTATTCCACAAAAAATGATTGAAGAATCGGCTGCAAAACGACAGGCCAACATCGACAGCAATGCTGAAACGATAGTTGGACTAAACAACTACAGCACCAACGAATACTACGAATTCGACATCTTGTCCATAGACAACGACAAGGTGCGTAAAAACCAAATTGACCGACTGCAGCTGGTCAAAACAATGCGCAACAACATCGCTGTACAAGAAGCGCTTACCAGCATCAGTAATGCTGCACAAAACGAAAGCGGAAACTTATTGGAACTGTGCATCAATGCCGCCCGTACAAGAGCTACCTTAGGAGAGATTTCATTAGCTTTAGAAAATGTTTACCATCGGTATTTACCAAAAACAAACTTGACATCAGGAGTGTACGGCGCAGGATACCATAACAAAGATGAATTCAATGCAGTGATGCAAGTGGTGCGCGATTTCGCAAAAAAACACGGCCGACAACCCCGCATACTCATTTCTAAATTGGGACAAGATGGCCACGACAGAGGCGCAAAAGTTATTGCCGCAGCCTTTGCTGATCTTGGCTTCGATGTTGATCTTGGACAATTGTTTCAAACACCTGAAGAATGCGTGAAACAAGCCATCGAGAACGATGTACATCTGATCGGAATATCGTCATTGGCAGCCGGACACAAAACACTTGTGCCCGAAGTAATGGCCGAACTGAAGAAAAAAGGCCGCGAAGATATTTATGTGATTATTGGAGGTGTTATTCCAAAACAAGACTATGCATTTTTATTCAGCAGCGGGGTATTGGGAATATTCGGACCGGGAACAAAAATACCAGAAGCCGCGCTAGAAATATTAAAAAAAATCATATAACGGCAGCAACAAAACAACAAAAAAAGAAACCTTGCACGAAGAGCTCCGTAGCAGCAGAAAACTAAAATTGAATTTGATATTATGGCTTGGGGAATAAGTAATTTTGAAAACGACTCCGCTCAGGAATGGGTTGAAGATCTCATCGCTAAAGGAAAAGCAACAACTGTCAACAAAGAAATTGAGGGCTTTGTGAAAAATTTTAAAGCCTCAGAAACCGACATGATGACCTGTTGCACTTTTTTGGCTGCCGCTGAAATTATTGCCGCAGTGAAAGACGATCCGGCAGATGATATCCCAGAAGATTTAGAAGACTGGATCAAAGAAAACAAATTGAAAAACGATGAAGCCATGGTTAAAAAAGCCATTGAAGGTTTGAATAAAATTACCCGTGGATCAGAACTACAAGAAATGTATGAAGGGTCGCAACTTTACGACGATTGGATGGACATTCAAAAAGACCTCCTCACTCGCCTGAAAAGAGGGTAAAAAAAAATCCGTTCAGAAGAACGGATTTTTTTTGCACAAAACGATATTTTCATAAACAGTAAACGAGCAAATATATTCCCGAATTAGCTTACCTGAACTACAGGCATTGATTTTTTAGCCTCAATGTAAAATCGTTAAATACAGGTTAGTGAAAAATCTCTTAGTGTCAGATTTATTGTACGTAAATTCATTTTTTTTCCAATCAACTAAGTTATGGATCCTAGTGCTCTCGCTTATTGCACTTTGGTCATTCGCCCTTTTAAGCAACATAAGAGGATGGCACAAAAACATTTACCTATTGGCCATTGCCCTACACTTCTTTATCACAGTATTGTTGTTAAAGCTCTTTTAATAATGAACAAAAGGTGTGACTTACAAAATATCACCAACACAAAATAACAAACGCATTTCAAATGGCCGTATCAAGCGATACGTCATAAAGGTATTTGAAAGCGTCATCAAAACAACAATATAAATGGCTTTCACTACAGATTATTTTACAAGAAATACTTCCACTGCTTTAATGTAATTGAATAGCCCCCAAGTGGTTTGCAGTGTGCTGTGATCGGCATTCGGCACCACGTGTTTTTCACTGTAGCTGCCTTGATAATTTTTATACACCACTTCACCATGCGATGCCGGTTTCAAAAACTTATCGTCTCCACTTTGCAGCAACATAAAAGGCTGCTGAACTGTTTTGATTGCTTCTGCAACATTCACTTTTACGTTAGTGAAAAAAGAGCCTGGAAGCGCTAATTGCGCTGCGTCTTGCACCATCAATTCAGCAGAAGAAAATGGATTTTCTAAAATTAATTTTGAAGGCATAAGAGTGCTGCGTGGCTGAGCCAACAATTTAGTCGCAGGTGCAGAACCTAAACTAAATCCATAAATCACCAAATGACTTGAAGAAACTCCTTTTGCCTTCAGCCATTCCAGAGCCGTAGTGACATCTTGGTACAAACCTTCTTCGGTTGGATCACCTTCAGAAAGACCGAAACCTCGGTAATCTATCATCATCACACCAAATCTATTTTTGCCACCAACATTTGCCAGAAGTTTGGCGCGCGGCCAGTAAAAATCCATGTGATCTCGATTTCCATGACAGTATAAAATAACAGTGTCTTGCTGAATAGTGGCGTAATCGCCAATGTACACAGCACTAATTTTATATTCTTTATCGTCCACGGTATCCTTTGACAACAAAGTAAGTTCGTGCACAAGTGCAAATGAAAAGTTGCAAGAAGGAACCGTATCGAGATTAAAATCGACATGCCCTTGATAGTCGTCCCAATGGTAGGCCGTTATCTTTTGATTGTTGTACATATTGGAATCAAGACGCAAGCAAGATTGCAGCAACAGCACTATTGATAGAAGTAGGAGCGTTCTCATTTAGCGGCAAATATTTTATATACTGTAAAATAGGCGCCAATAGCGCCAGTGGTTGAAATCGGATTAAAATAGCTTACCACCACATCGTTGTTGTTGGTGAAAAGACCCATGTATTTTACTTCCAAAGAATACTTCCAAGAAGCAGTACCCATATTGATACCAACTTGTGGCGCGAGCAACCAATTGTTTGGCTGCGCTTGATTATTGGCTCTTGTTTTATTTAATTCAAACCAATTGGTAAGGCCCAAATAAACATATGCCGTCGTTTTTTTATCGCCCGGACAGTCGCAGTGACGCGCTAAATCACCCAAAAAATTCCAATATACATTCACATCCACTTGAGGATAAACACGTAAGTTCCACTCCCATCTATCCAGCATAAGGTTCAATACGGGAGAGACCGAAATGCCAATTTTACTACCCTCAAAATAATGCACACGGCGCACCAAACCCAACTCCATTTGCCCCACACCGTAGGCCAAAGCGGTAGGATGCACTGCGCCAAAAACAGTGGTATTTTTTTTCCAGCCATAGGCATAATTAATGCTTGTAAATGGAACAGGGATCACCAAATTGTGAAAGTTAATCAAAGGACCACCAAGATTGATACTCAACGACTGCTCCTTTTTTTTCAGTGGAACAACATATCTGCTTGGAGCACATGACGCAAGTAGAAGCACTAAAAAGGCAAAGCAATAAAAAATTCTCATAGTGTATCGATTAACTTTTGGGCAACAATTTTATCAATGGGAAAAGACAGCTCCTCTATTTTCAACGCGCGAATGTCAACCCACCGGAAACATTGCTCTTGACCAGCACTAAAGGTAAATGCTTTTTCAACAACATTAAAATGATGTGGCTCAATGAGCTGTACTTTATAATAAAAAGAAATCAATTGTTCTTGGGCATTGAAAGCCGACAATTGCAGAAAATCATTGTGGTAATAGTAATCGCCCACCACAATGGACTGCTGCATCTCTTCCATAAATTCACGGTGCAGACATTCGCTGAACGACTCGCCATATTCTAGTCCACCACCAGGAAATTTAGTCATGCGCACGCCGTGCTGTATCTCATCAGTCAACAATACCTTTTGGTCTTGAACAACCAAGCCATACACCCGAAGATTCCATATTGAGGGACTTGCTTTCATCAAAAATAAAAATGAGCACCAATAAAATTATCGCTACGCCATTCAGCAGCGCTACGTTTATAAACAGTGAGATAAGATATTTCCTGACGAAAAAAAACAGCGCTATTTTTTGTCAAGGGATACGACAATTCAGGAGACAGTGCAAATGCAATACCATCGCTGTAAAAACGCGTCCATAGCGGCAAAGTGAATTTTATTTTTCGAACACTCCCGTGCGCCGATACTGAAACAAACGCTTCTGCACTGCTTACAGCTGAGCCTCTTTCATCACGCACCAATCGCAAGCGTGCATCGACTCCCAAACCTGCTGAAAAATAAAAAGCCTTGTGTGTTCGTGTGAAAAAGTATTCTGCCTGCGGAGTAAAATCATAGGCACTTTCGCTGTAAAAAAATAAAGTTCCATAAGACCTTACTCGCAGTGCAAATTTCACATTTACTTTATTGAGCAGCGGAGAACTGCAGCGCAAATTGGTAAATGGATACAAATAGCGATTGCGCATACTGCCAAAATCAACAGAAAATAGAGTGCTGTTCAGGTCGTTTTTATCTTGCGCAAAGACACTTTGAAATTGTACTATAAAAAATAAAAAAACAAATGATTTCCTCATGGCGCAACAGCATTATAGGTGGAGCCAATTTTAAGCTCGTCAAAATAAACAATATTGGTGTGTTTGGTTTTTTCCTTGCCTCGGTACTGACCGAACTTAAAATAATTCCCCGTTCTATTAAATAAATTGCGCTTGTAATATTTGTAATCATTTCCATTGAACGGAGTAATGAACTCGCCGTTCAATTTTACTTCAACAAAAGCACTGTTGTCGTCACTCCAATAACAATGAAAAATCACATCGTGCCATTTCCCTTGTTCCAACGCCGGAACAGAGCTTACGGTAAAGACTTCTTGGTTTGACCTCGGATTTTCATTCATCTTTAGATCCAAAGCACCATCGGCATAAACCAACGCAAGCGGGGGCGACGATCCTCGCAACAGAGGAGTTGGACCCCACCATTCTCCTTGAATATAATAGGGTAAATCTTGCCACTGACACAAAAGATTGTAAGCAGGATCAGCATAGGCGGTGTCAATCCAAAAACTGAATGCATAATACACCTCTGTATTATATTTGGCACAATCATAAACCGCCAATTCCGCGCGGTAGCCATTGTTGGTAAAATCATCGGGACGCAGCGAATTCTTAAGGGCATACTTCCCCTTTCGAACCGGACTCGTTACTATTGTGGTGTTAAACGCAGTATCCGGCACCAAAAAATGAAAATTCGCCAAACTTGCGTTTTCAAAATCAGCAGAAAAAGATTCGACAGCAGCATTGGGTTCGCTGGTAGGCACCTTTCCGCAGGACAACAACACCAAACCAAAAACAAAAAAAAGTAATTTCACAACAAATCTATTGATTGAATACTGCATAGGAATTAATCTTTTCGAGCTCTTATCATTTCTCTTTTACCGGGCGGACCAGGAACGCTTTCCACTATGAACCCAGCCGCCTTGAGATCGCGCTTCACCTGCCCCTTCGCACAATACGTCACCAAGATCCCACCGGGGAGTAAGGCTTTATACATTTTATCAAACACCTCAGGAGCCCACATTTCAGGCTGTTTGTCAGGCGCAAAAGCATCAAAATAAATCACATGAAAACGCGCCTCAAAATCAATATCAGCAATGTCTTTTTGAAGCTTGGTAATTGAAAAATAATCCGAAAGAGGTACCCTCATCTCCCAATTGATCACGTGCAACTCGTCGAACCACTCCGCTTCATTGAGCAGAGAACCATAATTGAGAACACGAAGCATCTCCTCTGCCACCGGATACTTCTCAACAGCAACGTAATCCACTTGCCGCGCACACTTGTGCGCTTCAAGCATGGTCAAAAAAGCATTGAGTCCGGTGCCAAATCCTATTTCCAAAATAGAAACAGCATCCTCACTTTGGTAAAAACCTTCTTTCAAAAAAACATGCTTAGCCTCTTGCAAAGCACCGTGAATGCTATGATAGGTTTCGTCCATAGCGTCAATGCGTATGGAATGTGAGCCGTCGTTGGTGGTAATCAGAGTTCTGTTCATTGCGAGATGCCCATTGGTCGTTTATCGGACAGCACCAAAGATAGTACACTAAAATTTCCGCGCAACAATATATCTGCGGATTATCATAGGAGACAGCACAATGAAATTGGAAACATTTTTACTACTTTGGCTGTGGGATTTAAAGAATTTATTGGACGAGGCAACCCTTTTGAACATTGTCCGTCTTTGACTTAAGCTGGAATAAATGGGGATTCTAAAAGACAATACAATTATCATTCGAGGTTGCATAGATGGCGACCGTCGCAGTCAGCAGCGTTTGTACGAGGCTTACTACGGCAAGATGATGGTGGTATGCCGACGATATGCAAAAGACAATGATGAAGCTCTGGACATTTTCCAAGAAGGCTTCATCAAAGTGTTTAACAACATCGCTAAATACGGAGACAAAGGATCTTTCGAAGGATGGATACGGCGTATTATGGTGAACACAGCGATTGACCACATCAGAAAAAACAAGGTCAACAACAGTATGGTAGAGCTAAACGAACGACACAGCGACGCAATGAGCGACGATGAAGAGAGCGACAGCGATGCCATTTTAAACAACATAAGTTACGAAGAGCTATTGGCTTGCGTACAAGACTTGTCACCGGCCTACCGCCAAGTGTTCAATATGTATGTAGTGGATGGATTTTCGCACCAAGAAATTGCCGATGCCTTGAACATCAGCGTAGGCACTTCAAAATCGAACTTATCGAAAGCGAAGGTAAACTTGAAAAAAATATTGACGGATAAAATAGCAATGGTGAGCAAAAGATAAAATGGGCGACTTTAACGAACATATTAACCAATCATTCGAAGGAGCCGACATCCCCTTCAACCCCGAACATTGGGA
>Ga0114969_10003037_pt1 | contig 13651 bp, 17 predicted proteins | sample M_130807_MF_Meta_FD_87316 | JGI IMG/M metagenome (GOLD analysis project Ga0114969, IMG submission 87316) | Freshwater microbial communities from Lake Montjoie, Canada to study carbon cycling - M_130807_MF_MetaG | ecosystem: Environmental > Aquatic > Freshwater > Lake | place: Lake Montjoie...
CTTTTTCATGGAAAAAAAAATGGGATAAGGTATTTTCAGGAGGTTTTGAAAAAGCAGATTATAAATGGTTTGAAGGTGGAAGATTAAACATCAATGAAAATTGTTTAGACAGACATCTTGAATAAATCGGAGATAAAACTGCCATTATTTGGGAACCAAATAATCCATCTGAAAAAAACAGGCAGTTAACTTACTGTGAATTACATGAGGAAGTATGCAGGTTCAGCAATGCATTGGAAAAAACCGGAGTTAACAAGGGCGATACAGTTTGTTTATATATGCCAATGATACCGGAATTGGCTATAGCAATGCTGGCATGTGCGAGGATTGGTGCAATTCATTCAATTGTATTCGGTGGCTTTTCAGCTCAATCAATTGCAGATAGAATTAAGGATGCTGAATGCAAATGGATGATAACTGCTGATGGTTGTTTTCGTGGAGACAAACCTTTGTATCTGAAAAAAATAGTTGATGAGGCTTTGGGCCAATGTCCCTCAATACAAAAATCAATCGTATTCAACAGAAGCAACTTTGATTGCAATATGAAACCTGGAAGAGATTTATGGTGGGCTGATATTATAAAAGATTGTACAACAAAACATGATGCAGCAATCATGGAATCAGAAGATCCGTTATTTATACTTTATACTTCAGGTTCAACCGGAAAACCCAAAGGTGTATTACACACAACTGCTGGGTACATGGTATATGCAGCATACACATTTTTAAATGTTTTTCAATATAAACCTGAACAGATTTATTGGTGCACAGCCGATATAGGTTGGGTTACAGGTCATAGTTACATTGTTTATGGTCCACTTTTAAATGGTGCCACAACATTGATGTATGAAGGTGTTCCACAATTTCCTGATTGGGGACGCTGGTGGGATATAATTGATAAATACAAAGTTAACATATTCTATACCGCCCCTACTGCAATCCGTTCATTAGAGGCTCAAGGAATCAATTGGCTAAAAGGAAAATCTCTTTTATCGCTTTCGGTATTAGGAACGGTTGGAGAACCAATAAACGAAGAAGCCTGGGATTGGTATTTTAAAAATATTGGTAAAGAAAATTGCCCTATTGTTGACACATGGTGGCAGACAGAAACCGGTGGTATTCTAATTTCTTCTCTTGCAGGTATCACTCCAACCAAACCATCATATGCCACTCTCCCATTACCGGGTGTTGAACCAATAATTGTTGATGCAAACGGAAATGAAATAACAGAACCCATTGCTGAAGGAAATTTATGTATCAGAAAATCATGGCCTGGACAAGCACGCACAGTTTATAAAGACCATGAAAGATTTATACAAACTTACTTTACTACATATCCGGGCAAATATTTTACAGGTGATGGATGTAAAAGAGATTCAAACGGTAATTATAGAATTACAGGAAGGGTTGATGATGTAATTAATGTATCCGGACATCGAATAGGAACTGCCGAAGTTGAAAATGCAATAAACGAACATACAGAAGTATATGAAAGTGCTGTGGTTGGATTTCCACATGCAATTAAAGGTCAGGGAATATTTGCTTTTGTTTCGTGTCAACCTCAACCTAAAGATTTAATTCTTTTTAAACAGGAAGTATTGAACATAGTGGCAAAAATTATCGGCCCATTTGCAAAACCTGACAGAATTGAAATTGCAAGTGGCTTGCCAAAAACGCGAAGCGGAAAAATTATGCGTCGTATTCTTCGAAAAATTGCTGAAGGAGAATTCCACAAAGTGGGAGATGTAACTACTCTTTTAAATCCTGAAGTGGTAGATGAAATTATAAAAAAAGTAAAAACATGAGTTTGAAAAAATTTAAAGCAAAAATGATAAGTGCCGGAGGCGGTGGTATGTATGTAAAAGTTCCATTTGATGTTGAAAAAGAATATGGAAAGAAATTCATGATTCCTGTCAATGCAACATTCGATGGCGAGCCTTATCGTGGAAGCATTGCAAATATGGGTGATGGACCTTGCCTCATAATTTTAAAATCCATCAGAGAAAAAATTGGGGAAAAAGAAGGAGATATTTTATCGATAACTGTTGAGAATGATACCGCAACGCGGAAAGTGGAAATTCCGAATGATGTAAAATCTGAATTGAACAAAAACAAACCTGAAAAAGAATATTTTAACTCACTTGCGTTTACTCATCAAAAAGAATATATAAAATGGATAATAGAGGCCAAGCGAACTGAAACCCGATTAACCAGAATAGCTAAAATGTTACTTATGCTGAAGGAGAAAAAGAAAAATCCTTCAATAAAATAATTCGTCCTCATAAATCTTGATTTCATTTCCGTTCTTTGCAATCAATGACAACTGATAAAAATATTTCACTCGCAGCAGGTATGTGGAAGATGAAATGCCCCAATTGCCGCAAGGGTGATTTATTCCAAACCAAAAACCCGTGGATACTGAGCAAGTTAGATTCAATGCCACCGCGTTGTCCGGTTTGCAATCAATCTTATTTTCCTGAGGTAGGGTTTTATTATGGTGCCATGTATATATCCTACATGGTTTCAATAGCTGTCGAAGTTCCTATTTTTTTGATTATGCTTCTTCTATTCGGTTTCCAAATGATTCCAATGGTAGCAACTCTTTGTATCTCGCTGGTTTTCTTCTTTCCATATATCTATCGTTACAGCAGAGTGCTTTGGATATATGTAACCATTCCGTTTGGAGGAGTGAAGACTGAATAGTGGATAGTTAATAGTGAAAAACGAAAAAGGAAATTATTAATTAGCTATTTTTTTCGCTTTTCACTTTTAGTTTTTAACTAATTACTGATTTCTCATTGGCAATTAACAACTATAACAGGAGTTTGTACTTCGTTACTCTTATTGCCGGCTCTGTCCATAATAACAATTTTATAAGTTACAGAATCAGTTACATGAAACGGAATACATGTAATTCCGGGAAGGTTAATTGTAATTTTTCCTGAAATATCTTTTGTTGTTCCTTTAGGAGAAACAAAAGGGATTTTATAATTATAAGTATAATCGGGTTTTCCTGTTCTTTGATCAGTAATGAAGCAATTTGTGCTGGTATCAGACTCAAGTGAACCCAAATCACCATCGCCATCTTTAAAACTAATTACCATTTGAATTGAATCAACCATTTGTTGAACCTGTGTACTGTTAATACTTACAAACTCAATTAAGGGGGTTTCTGAAAATTTTGGCGGCTTAAGACACGAATTAAATAAAGAAATGCTAAAAACGACTAAAGCGAATACAAGTGAACTTTTAATCATGCTTTTAAAATGTTTAACAAAGATATATTATATGTTTTATCTGAAATGAATTGCTTTTACCGGACTAACCTTGGAAACCAGATAACTTGGAATTAACAAAACAATCAAACAAACAGCTAAAACACCAATATTTACCATTGAAATAAACAATGGATCGAAATGAACCGGGGCTACTTTTACATAGTATGATTCTTCTGCTAATCTTATTAAACCATAACGAGACTGCAGATAACACAATCCAAGACCAATAAAATTTCCAATTACAATTCCCTGAAATATTATTATACCCGCGTGATACAAAAATATCTTTCGGATAAAACTGTTTTTTGCTCCCTGAGTTTTTAAAACTCCAATCATATTTGTTCTTTCTAAAATCAATATTAATAAAGCAGTAGCCATATTAATGATTGCAACAATGGTCATCAAAATAAGAATTACATATTCATTAATATTTTGAAGTTCAAGCCAATCAAAAATATTAGGGTTTATTTCTTTCATTGTTTGAGCCACAAGATTCTGACCAATATAATTTTCATTAATTTTCTTTCCCATTATTGTAATGTCTTTTACATCATCAATAAATATCTCAAAACCACTTACAGAATCCGCTGACCAATTATTTAATTGTTGTATATCAGCTATATCAGTTAAAGCGTATAACTTGTCAAACTCCTCTAATCCAGTTTTATAAATTCCCTCAATTTTAAATTTCCGAACTCTTGGTGGTTGTTGAATAAAATAGATAATTATATCGTCATTCACTTTCAACTTTAATCGGTTTGCAGTTGATTGAGATATCAAGATTTTGCGGGGATGGGAGGTATCACCCGCCTGAATTATTCTTCCTGACTGCATACACTTGGAAATAAAACCAGTGTCAAAATCCCTACCGTACCCACGAACAACAATGCTTTCTATTTCGTTTTTTGTTTTTATAATACCCGGCTTATTGGCATAAACCTGTATGTGTTTTACTCCAGGCATTTTCTCAATAGAAGGATAAAATTTCTGATGGATGGAAACAGCCTTGTCCTGAAACCCCATTGTACTGTTATAATCATAGATTCTTACATGGCCCCAAAAACCGAAAATCTTTTCGCTAATTTCTTTTTGAAATCCGCTTACTAAACTGCCGGCAATAATCATTACCGTAATACTTAAAGCAATTGCTGCTACAGCCACTCGAATTATAAATCTGCTGAAATTCGGTTGCCGACTCAGCGCAATCTTTCGTGTAATAAACCATGCAGTATTCATTCTGTTAAGTTGGCACTTTTAATGCGATGTAACTTTATTGATATTTAATATTGCAAAGAAAAGAATACAAATCATTCATGAAGCATTCATTTATTTTATTACTTCTGCTTTTAATATTTTTTCAGAATAAAACTGTTAAAGCTCAAGAGTTTGGTGCTTTTCCTTCTGTAAAAACCGGGGCTGAGCAAACTGAAAAATACATTTCAAAATTAAAAGACAAAAAGGTTGCACTCGTTGTTAATGCGACCTCTTATATAAACAACACTCATTTAGTGGACTCATTATTATCTATGGGCATAAATGTTAAAAAAATATTTGCTCCTGAGCATGGCTTTCGCGGAAATGCTGATGCAGGCTTTGATATTTCGAATTCATTTGATTCATTAACAAAACTTCCTATAATTTCTCTTTATGGGAATCATAAAAAACCCACTGTTGAAGATTTAACGAATATTGATATTGTTATTTATGATATTCAGGATGTTGGAGTTCGCTTTTATACTTATATCAGCACATTGCAATATGTTATGGAAGCTTGTGCAGAAAATAAAAAACAACTTATAATTTTTGATCGTCCGAACCCGAACGGCTGGTATATTGATGGTCCTGTTCTTGATGAGAAGTATGAATCATTTGTTGGTATGCAATCAATTCCAATCGTTTACGGAATGACTCCTGCTGAATATGCAATGTTTTTAAATGGAGAAAAATTATTAACAGATTCCTCTTATTGCGAATCAAGTTATATCCTCTGTGAAGGTTATGATCATAATGTAAAATATATTTTACCTCGTAAACCTTCGCCCAATTTAAAAAACATGACTGCAGTTTACCTCTATCCTTCCACCTGCTTATTTGAAGGAACGCCATTGAGTTTAGGTCGCGGAACAGATAAACCTTTTGAACTAATAGGATTTCCAGGAAGCAAAATTGGTAAAACATACTTTACACCAGTGAGCAAACCCGGAGCTTCAAATCCAGTATATGCCAATCAACAGTGCTTAGGTATTGATTTATCAATTTACAATGGAGGCTTCTTTTTTGATCAGAAAAAAATCTTCTTAACCTGGTTAATTCAATTCTATTTAGTCTATCCTGATAAGAATGAATTTTTTACAAATTATTTTGATAAGCTGGCAGGAACAGAAAAACTTAAAGAAGATATTAAAACAGGAAAATCTGATTTTATGATTCATCAGGAATGGCAGTCTGATTTATTGAAATTTAACGAAACCAGAAAAAAATACTTGTTGTATAAAGATTTTGAATGAGCATATTATCAGAGAATAAACCAAAGATGAGAATAGTTTTTATGGGTACTCCTGAGTTTGCTGTGCCTTCATTAAAAATTTTATTAGAAAATAATTATGAAGTGGTTGGAGTTGTAACTGCGCCTGACAAACCTGCCGGAAGAGGTATGCTATTGCATGAATCTGCAGTGAAAAAATTTGCTTTACAAAACAACCTTAATATTCTTCAACCTGAAAAATTAAAGTCCTATGAATTTGCCGAACAACTTCGAGCGCTCAAACCCGATTTACAAATTGTGGTTGCCTTTCGCATGTTGCCCGAAGTAATATGGAAAATGCCCCGCATTGGAACTTTTAATTTACATGCTTCCCTCCTGCCGAAATATCGTGGAGCTGCACCAATCAATTGGGCAATCATTAGCGGAGAAAAAGAAACCGGTGCAACTACTTTTTTCCTTGAACATGAAATTGACACCGGAAAAATTATACTTCAACAAAAAATACAAATTTCTGAAGATGAAACTGCCGGCGAACTACATGATGAGTTAATGCAAGTTGGCTCAGATCTGGTTTTTAAAACGGTGCAGTTAATTGAAGTCGGAAATTATTCGCTCACACCTCAAACATTATCAGCTGAAATAAAATCAGCACCGAAGCTATTTACTGAAACCTGCCGCATTAATTGGAATAATTCAGCACACCAAATTCACAATCTTATTCGCGGACTCTCGCCCTTCCCTGCTGCTTTTACAAAATTGAACGGAAAGACATTGAAAATTTTCAGAAGTAAATTTATTTCAAATAATCAGTTAACAGGGAACACGAAACTTTCTCCTGGAGAAATTTTTACTGATGGAAAGACATTTTTGAGAATTCAATGCAGTGACAGCTTGATTGAAATTCTGGAATTGCAGCTGGAAGGAAAAAAGAAAATTAAAACTGAAGAGTTTTTAAGAGGATATAGATTTAATTCTGAAAACGCCAGGTGTAGCGAAACTTAAATGTTTCTTACAAGAGTATTTACCACCACTTCAATTTCTTAAATAAAATAATAAGACCGATGGCAACTGCCAAACAAAAAGTAATTATAAAATAGAAAGCATATTTATTTCCTTCGTAGGGGATGTTTACATTCATGCCATACAAACTTGCAATCAACATCGGAACGGTTAAAACAACAGTAACCGAAGTCAAACGACGCATCACCACATTCAGATTGTTGCTGATAATGCTTGCAAAAGCATCCATCGTTCCACCTAAAATATTGGTGTAAGTATTCGACATCTCCAGCGCCTGACTCATATCAATAATAGTATCCCCAAAAAATTCCTGTTGATCTTCATCAGTTTTAATTTTCAGAAAATCAGTTCTCTGAATCTTTAACATCATTAATTCATTACTTCGAAGAGATGTAACAAAATACACAAGACTCTTCTCAATCTTAAGCAACTTCAATAACTCCTCATTTCTCATGGAATCATACAATTCCTTTTCATAAGCATTGCTTTCATTATTTATCTCTTTCAAAAAATAGAGGTAATAAAAAACACACCGATCAAAAATCTGTAAAACAAATTTTGAACGGGCACTGATGTTTACATTCTTGACATTATTATTTAAAAAACAATCAATTACTTGATTTTCATATGGACTGATTGTAATTACAATGTCTTGAACCAAAATTATTCCCAATGGAATGGTTATAAATCGGGCTTCTCGCTCATTCTCAGCATCATTAGCCATCGGAATTTTTAATACAATAAGATCTGTATCATCTTCGTGTTCGAAACGGGAACGCTCTTCAATATCTAAAGAGTCAATTAAAAAGTCAATGGGTATATTATACTTTTCGCTAAGTTTTTTAAGATTGTCGTGGTTAAAAGGAGGATAAATATTTATCCAGCAACCAGACTCCGGCGCATCCAACTGTTTAAGCTTGCCCTCATATGTTTTGTAGTATTTGATCATCGCCGTCCATCTAACGCAGTTAATATTTGGTGCGCTGCAAAAGTAACTTATACATTTTAGCAGACAACCTTGTTTTATAAAAAAATCTGATCCTGCCAGTTTTAGGTATTATTAAACTTCTTTATTTCAAATTGAATTTATTTTTACATTTAGATTACTAAAATCAATTACTATGAAAGCTTTTTTAATAACAATAGTTTGTTTTGTATTTGTTAATTGTAATTCAGTTTACTCTCAAAATTCAACCGAAATTTCATCAAACATTACCACAACTCCGAACGATATTCACTGTATAATAACAAACAAAACAACCGAAGCTGATTTAACTATTTTAAAAGAGGAATTAATGCTAAAAGGTGTTAAACTGACAGTTCTTTCCATTAATAGAAAATCAAATGGTTTAATAAAAAGCATTTCAATTCGGGTGAGCAGTGCTGATGGAGTTGTTACTTTTAATAGTGATAATTTAAAAGATACGAACATTATTGTAATTGAAAGAAATAAATCAACCAAAATTGGAATAAGTGGAGGTGATTTAACTAAAATAAAGAAATAAACTCAAGCCAAAATTTAATTATTTGAATTAATAATTGGGTCTGGTTAAAATAACAGACTGAATAAGCGCTTCACGAGCATTTAATTGATAAGATATATCCTCTTCCTTAAAATCATAAGGTTTAATTTCATACATATCATTTTTAGTAGTTATAGTGGTTGAAATTCCTTCGTCAGGAATTCCTCTCATCACATCAATAGCTAATTCATCTGCACTTCTTTCATTAACATTAGCCTCATCAACATTCATAGGAACAAATACCTTATCCTGAACCGATTTCTTCTTTTTGTTATAGGCTGCCTGCGATTTTTGAGAAGCTGTTTGTGATTTAGTAATTGTTTTCTTTACCTCTTGTTTTTTATACTGTGCTTCCTGTGTAATAGTTCTAATTAATTCCTCCCAGGAAGTTGCAGCAGGTGTCGGTTTCTCAATTACTGTTTGCTGGTTATTATTTCCGGATGGATTTAATTTTTTTTCTTCAATAGCCTTTTTCTTCTCTGCTTCCTTCTTGCTTTTTGCATAAGAAGAGTAAATTCCATATGCAATAATTATTAAAATATAAATCAGTTTTCCGTCCATTGGAATTTAAGAAGAACCAAATATATACTGGAAGAATTAATATCTATTGAAAATACTATATTGCTCAAATCTTACTATAAATTTGCCGCCCGATGAAAACGATTTTTTCTGTTCTGGTTTTCCTTGCTGTGTTTTCCGCCTGTTCAAATAGCGGTAATAAAGATCGATTGCCCGGAAACTTAATTAATAATCCTGCATCAATGGACAAACCACCAGTAGGTGATTATCCTGTTATTAGTTTTGATTCCACTCAATTTAACTTTGGAAAAATTATTGAGGGAGATGTTGCAACTCATTCTTTTAATTTTAGAAATACAGGAACGGCCAATTTAATAATAACCGATGTTCGTGCTTCCTGTGGTTGTACTTCTCCTTTTTGGCCGAAGGAAATTATAAAGCCGGGAGATTCAAACAAAATAATTGTTAAATACAATAGTGATGGCCGGGAAGGAAAATTCAACAAGGGTATTACTGTATATTGTAATGCGTATCCAAATTCAGCAATTTTAAAAATTCAAGGCGAAGTAATTTCTAACTAAATCAATAAACAAATGATTCAATTTCTTTTAATGTCTCCTCCTGCAAGTGGAAGCAGTGATTCTTCAGGTGGATGGTTCAACATGGTTTTTCTGGTTGGCATTTTTGCTGTGATGTATTTCTTTATGATTCGGCCACAAACCAAGAAAGCAAAAGACCAGAAAAATTTTATTGATAGTATAGAAAAGGGAACAAAAATAGTTACAATTTCTGGTGTGCATGGTCGAATTACAAAAGTGAATGAGAACGGTACACTTGAAGTGGAAATTGACACCAACACGAAAATTGTGATGGAGCGCAGCGGTATTTCAATGGAAATGACCAAAGCGAGATTAGAGAATAAGCCTGTATAATTTTTATGCTGACTGTTGGAATAACAGGAGGAATCGGAAGTGGTAAATCAACCATATGCCGAATATTTGAAGTAATGGAAGTACCGGTATTTTATGCCGATGCTGAAGCTCGTCGTTTACAAAATGAAGATCCGAATGTTCGTTCTTCAATGATTTCGTTATTTGGTAATGAAGTTTATAACGATGATGGTTTAAACAGAAAATTTGTTGCTGAATTAGTTTTTAATAATAAATTATTGCTGGATCAGCTTAATAAAATCATTCATCCGGCAACCCTGATTGCTTTTGAAAAATGGAAACAGAATTATTCAAGCAACCATTATGTTATTAAAGAAGCTGCAATTTTATTTGAATCAAAATCAAATATCGGTTTAGATAAAATTATAGTTGTTTCGGCTCTGGAAGAATTAAGAATTGAAAGAATAATAAAACGAGATAATATTTCTCGGGAACAAATTATTTCAAGAATGAATAATCAACTTACCGAGGAAGAAAGAATAGCTAAGGCTGATTTCGTCATAGTTAATGATGAAAAATCTGCCATTATCCCACAGGTATTAGCAGTTCATGAAAAACTTTTAGCTCTATAAACTCTTTTCTCAAACAATTTGATTAGAATTCATTCCGGTTATTCCAAATTGTTTTAGGGCTTCAATTACCTTTCTCATTGGCATTCCCATTACATTAAAATAACAGCCTTCAATACGCTCTACTATTCTTACACCAATCCAATCCTGAATACCATAACCTCCTGCCTTGTCAAATGGATTGTGATTTTTTATATAATAGTCTAACACTTGTTTATCTAGGGTTCGAAAAAAAACTCTAGAAAGATCATCAAAGGAAACTTCAAAATCTGGGGTTCTTATATTGACTCCTGTTATAACTTCATGAACTTTTCCACTCAAAGTTTCAAGCATTTGTGTTGCCTCAAGAACATTTTTTGGTTTTCCAAAAACTTTATCTTCACAAACCACTATGGTATCAGCAGCTATAACAACTGTATCTGATCCAAGTTTAAATTGCTCAATTACTGCTGCGGCCTTTTTTTTTGCTAGAATTTTTGGGGCTTCATAAATATTCCAATCATTTAATATTGTTTCATCAACATCAGATACTTTAATATTAAAATTATAACCTGCGATTTTCATCAACTCATTTCTACGAGGAGATTGTGAAGCAAGTACAAGTGTCTTAAACATATATTAAACCATTAAAAAATAAAAATAGGCCATTGTCAATATCCCCATAAGCATAACAACTTTTACCAAAGTACTTATTCGATTAAAATCCTTTTGCGTATCAGCTCGATATAGCAACCACATCATTACAAACAATGGAAATTGAACTGTTTGCATCAGATATATAACAGTTACATAGTCACCAACTTTCAGTGGTGTGGCCTGCACTAAACAAACTAAAGAAAGAACTATGGTACCAAGCATATATACAATGCTTTTTGTTCTTGGAATCCCAAAAACAATTGGCAAAGTTTTGCAGCCATACTTTGAATCTCCCTCAATATCCTCCATGTCTTTTATAATTTCACGAATAAGAGAAACAAGAAATGCAAAAATGAAATAATAAAATGCCCGAAGAAAAATTGAATATGCAGCAAGAAAGTCAAGATTACCAATCGGATGAAAAAGCGGTTGTTCAAATAAAACAACAATGAGAATAACCATTCCTGTAAGTAATGAAACTATTAAATTACCAATCAATGGCTGTTTTTTATATCCAGTAGAATACAACCACAATAAAGCTGCAACTAATGGATTTATCATTAAGAGCTTCATATTTCCCACCCTCCATGAAAGATAAATTCCAATTGCAATTGCGATAAAGTTAAAAATCTGATGAATTAAAATGGCAGGTCTTCTATTAAAAGATTTTCCGATAAAAAGTTTTCGTGGCTTATTAATCGAATCAATCTTAACATCAAAATAATCATTGATTATATATCCTGCAGCTGCTAATAAAACAGTTGAAAAAACTAAAAGAAAAAAATCAATATCATTAAGTGCAGATTTAAGATCGACACTTTTCAAAATTGGTGCAATAATTAGATAATGAAAAAACAATTGAGTAAGTACAATAAAAAATATATTAGGATACCGGATTAATCGGAGAAATGTGTAAATGCTTTTCATATATCGCGGCAAAATAAAGAGGTCAGTTGCATAATACAACTGACCGGTTCATTTCTTATAATTCGAATAGACTATTTGAATCTATTCTTTCACAAATTTGACTGGTAATCGAAAGAGAACGCTAACAGGATTACCATTGTTTTTGCCTGCCTTCCATTTTGGCATTTCTTCAAAAATTGAAAGGTTTAATTCAGCAATACCATACTTTACCCCGTCACTTATAATTTTAATATTTCTTACATTTCCGTCCTTACCAATTACAAATTCATAAATAACTTTCCCGTCGGAACCATTTTCCCTCCACAAATTATTTGTTCTAATCTTTTTTGAAATCAGTTTGTTTAAAGCTTGCATACCTCCTGGAAACTCAGGCATCTCAGGAACCCATGATAAAAGAGTATCATTATTCTCTCCACCTGAAATTCCAAAGCCTCCTGTAACAGGACCTTTTCCGCCACCAATTGGTTTCTTATCTCCAACTGAATCTTTTCCCTTTCCTGAACCAAAAGTTAAGGAGGAAGAATCTTTTATAACATCATTTATTATTGAGTCTTTAGAAATTGCAACAGGCCCATTTGTTTTTTGAGTTTGTTTTTGCTCATACACTTCTTTTTTCAATTCAGGAAGGAGAAACTCTTTAGGTTGAGTCGGAGCGACTGTAAAAACATCATCAATTATTATTTTCTCCGAACTTCTAAAAATTGCATACGAAAGAAAAAATGTAATAATGAAACTTACGCTTACTAAAAATGCGATTGATAAATTGTGCTGATAATTTACACGAAGATTAAAGGCACCATAGTCTTTATTTCTATCTTGGAAAATTGCTTCATTCCAATCATTAGACAGAATACCTTGTTGAAATAAGATAAAATCAGATTCAACATTTAAATCTTTCAGAATTTTATTCATGGTTTGCTTTTTCATAATTGAAGAATTTTATAATTATGAAACGCAAATAGTCAGTTTTCCATAAGTCAGAAAACTAAATTGACAATTAAATTACAATTGACTATTAAAATATATGTAGAGCTACTAAAAAGAAAAACATTATTAAAAAAACTGCAGGTGCAATTGGATTACGCAATTTTGCCTTTGCATTATAGAAATATAACAACATTAAAAATGCAAACAAAAACCACGCAGCATAATTCTGTAATGGAACAGGATTGTATTTTGATAGAGGATCTTTTTTTGTGAGCCAATACCACATTTCATGTTTCTTTGCAATTGGTTCTAAAACAATATCATATAAAACCAACATAAAAGCTCCTAATAAGGATTTCTGAACTTTAGTGTATGTTAGATTTTTTAATAATAATCCTACACAATAGATTAGAATTAACCAATTAACACCGATAAGTAATGGAGTATTCCAAACCTTTGGTTGCAAGGCTGCTCCATAAACGAAAGGCCCAAATGGATATCCACCATAAAAAACATTATTAATATTATAAACAGTTTTAACACCAATTGCTTGAATTAAAAACCCTAAACAAAATGTAATAAAAATAAAAAGAAGCGCATTTATATTCCAATGCAATTGATAATAGAGCAGAAATACTAAACATAAAACCAAATCAACTGCAATATAAGGGAAATAGAAATCCATTGCAGCTTCTGATTTTAACCCCCAAATTGATATAATATGAATAATTGATAATATTACAATACTGTTAAATAATTTATTTTTTGCTTTATCCATTCAATTAAAAACTATTAAGTAATAAAATAACAGCGCCAA
>Ga0114969_10003040_pt1 | contig 13640 bp, 6 predicted proteins | sample M_130807_MF_Meta_FD_87316 | JGI IMG/M metagenome (GOLD analysis project Ga0114969, IMG submission 87316) | Freshwater microbial communities from Lake Montjoie, Canada to study carbon cycling - M_130807_MF_MetaG | ecosystem: Environmental > Aquatic > Freshwater > Lake | place: Lake Montjoie...
TATTGAATCAATTCGTTTCAATGCTCCTCGGCATTATGCTACACAGGAAAGAGCTGTTACGACTACGGATTATGAAACTCTATTACAAGTAACATATCCTGAAATTCAAGCCTTATCGGTTTATGGTGGTGAGACTACAACTCCTCCTCAATATGGTAAAGTTATTATTTCTATGAAATTGTATAATTTTGATATTGTTCCTCCTTACAAAGTCAATGAATACACAGAGTTCTTAAAGGTTCGTGCCCCACTAACTATTACTCCTGCGTTCATTGAACCAGAATACACATATGCAAGTGTTACTACTAATGTGAAGTATAATGTAAATCAGACTACATTACAACCAGCAGATATTTCTGCTTTTGTAACTTCAGCTATTCAAAATTATAGCAGAAATAATCTTGAAGACTTCAAGTCCACTCTATTATATTCGAAGTTAGTATATGCAATCGATAATGCTCAGTCAACTATCATCAGTAATGAAACTGATTACATGGTGATGAAGAAGCTAATTCCATCGATGCAGGGTAATAAGAACTACCAGTTAAATTTCAAAATGGCTATTAATTCTAATCTTCCCCCAGAAGCGTTAAATCACGAAATTGGAGATGAGCATGCTGTTCAAACTAGTAAATTCATTTATAATGGATTGCTTGTTAATATTGAAGATGATGGTAATGGTAATCTTCGTATCGTTCAAGAACAATCCGATGGGTTACACCATACCTTAGTAGATACCGGCGTAGGTACTGTAGATTATGAAACTGGTACAATCAATATAACTAACTTCTATACTTCAAGTTACTTCGGTGATTCTATTCGGGTTTATATAATGCCAAGAAATAAAGATAATAGCACTAATGAAAATGTAATTTTTCAAATTCCCAATGATGAAATCAAGGTATCAGTACAGATCGTAAGACAGTAATGAGTGTATCAGAAAAAACTATTTCTAATTTAATTCAGAGTCAGTTTCCTGCATTCTATAATGAATCAGGTCCGACTCTAATTGCGTTTGTTCAAGCTTACTATGAATGGATGGAGCAAGAAGGCAATCCTATCTATCAGGCTCGTAATCTATTAGAGTATAATAGGATTGATTCTACTGTAGAAGAATTCTTAGTTCATTTTAGTAACACATACCTACAAGGTCTTCAGTTTGCTTCTGTTGCTGAAAAAAGATTAACCGTAAAGAAAATTCTTGATCTTTATAGAGCAAAGGGAAGCCTTCGCGCACTCAAGCTTCTATTCCAGTTAGTATTCAAAGAAGATATCGAGGTATATCTTCCAGCTACAGATATTTTAAAACCATCTGATGGTGTGTGGACAGTTCCTCAGTATTTGGAAATATCTAACACTTCTAGAAATAAAGAATTCGTTGGTAAGCAGATTACTGGGTTCGCTTCAAAAGCGACTGGGTATGTGGACCGTCTTGTTCGTAAGAGAATTTCCTCCAAGTATGTTGATTTGTTCTTTGTAACCAATACCTCAGAAAACAATTTTAGAGTAGGAGAATTATTAACCTTTGATAATGATTTGTCCAAACCTTGCCCAAGTGTGCTAGGATCTTTAAATTCTCTACTTGTTTCTGATGGTGGTGCTGAGTTAGCAGTAGGTGAAATTGTATCTCTAACTTCTGATTATGGCAGGGGCGCAACAGCAAGAATTACCGAAGTAGAAGATACCACAGGTGTTGTTAATTTTAAATTAGAGCCAACAGTAGATAATCTTGGCAAATTAACAGGGTTTGCTGATGGTGGTGATGGTGGTTGGGGATTCAGTAAGCTTTATTCTAATGTGTTTATTTCTAATGCTGTAATCACTTATGCTAATGTTCAACTATCCGGAGCGAATGCATTTTTAAATAAGTTTGTTGGGGTGTCATTTAATAGAGTTCCAATTACTCTTGCTGGTCCAGCATACACTAACGTTGGTACTATGAGTACAAATACCACAATCACTGGATTATCAAACACTTCTACAATCTCAAGTGGTATGTTTGTATCTGCCAATGTGACAGGAATAGTTTCTGAAACAACAGTATCTAGTATTGTTAATTCAACAGCTGTAGGAATAAGTACAGCAGCTACAGCAACTGCGTCAGCTCTTTTCACTTTTTCAAATGTTGCAATTTCTAATACCACCGGTGGGTTTACTTGTACTGCTGCTAATGTTGCTATTTCTGATCGTGTCACAATCACTGGTACACTAGGTGGCACTGGTACTATTACTGGTTATACCACTGGAACTGAATATAAAATTGCTACTGTTACTGGAGTTGCTCCAAATGTAACTGCATTTACATTAAAAACTACTGCTAATGTCGCCATTGTTACCACTGCTGGTACACCAACTGGTCTAACATACACTGCTACATTAACTCCTGTAACAGCTAATGCTTTCCTCTTTACCAATACAGCTATGGGTCTTATCAATCTATCAGATGGTATAACTAGTCGTTACAACAGAATATATACCTCTACAGGTAATGCTCAACTAGTAACTGTTTCCAGTGGTAATTACGCTAATATTGAAATAGGTACAGTGAACTCTACAGAAACTGTATTCAATTATACAGATATGGTTGGTGGTAATAATATCTCTAATACTGCTTATCTAACTCTAGCTTTAAATTCTACTGCTTACGGATTCCCTGATTATCCTTTTTGTAATGTTTCTACCGGGCATTTAGTTGATATTTTAAACTTACAGATTCTAGAAATAGGCGAAATACAAAATATCATTAAAACTGGTGGTGGTATTGACTATGATACTGCTCCTTTCGTAGAAATTTATCAGCAGGGTATTGCAACACAAAAGAAACAAGACCATATCATCGACATTATAAATGTTACCAAACCTTATATTGTCGGTGAAGAGATAACGCAAAATGTTACAACTACATCAGCACAGCAGCTTAATTTAATAGCTCCATCAGCAGCTTTCTCTGTTAATGAATATGTATATCAAATCAACAGCACTCCAACAGGAACATATGTTGCTAATACTCAAGGTAATTTATTAAGAGCTAATACTGGTGCTCCTGATTTTACATCAACTTTTACAGCTGACCAAAAACTAGTTATTAAAACAGGTGGTGTTAATAGTATTAGAGTTATTAACAATGTTGTCAATAGCACTGCACTTTATTTAAACACAAATACTGCTACTTCTAATAATCAGTCTACTGTTTCTATTCTTAAAAACACAGGTATTATTGTAGGGCTACCTACAAACACAGTTATTAATTTCGTAACCACAAGTTCTACTTGGACTAATACCGCTAATGTTTATGGATTAACTTCTGGCTCTACTTCTGCTATAGCTAATGTTCATGGTTCGATATATGCTACTGCAATCGGAAAGGTTAAAGTAGCAAACAGCACTCAGTTATCTGTTCGTCGTTGGTCTCTTCAAGATTTTGATGCTACTGGAGATTCTATTGTAGGAGGATCTAGCGGCGCAACTTCTAATGCTAGTGTTGTAACCATTGACACAACATCAGGATATGCTGGTGATAACGCCAATGTTTCTGCCAACGTGGTTACTGCTAACGGTACAGTTTCAGCTCTATCTGTAATAACTTCTGGATATGGTTATGTCGAAGGAGAAATTCTAGAGTTTACGTCAACATCAAATTCTGAGCACGTAGGTTCTGTTAGATCAACCATCGGTGCTAAAGGTGCTGGTGCTGGGTTTTATTCCTCCACCAGAGGCTTTTTAAGTGATGATAAATATATACAGGATGGTAATTATTACCAAACTTTCTCATATGAAATTAACTCGTCTATCGATGTAAGTAAATACTATGATATGGTTAAGGCTGTTGTCCATACTGCGGGCACAGCTCTATATGGTAAAGTTATAAAGAAGTCTACTATTGAAACCGCACTAGACATTAGTAATTCAGGCAATGGACCGATACAAGCATGACAACGACACAACTAGTCACAAACAACTATAGATTGATGAATGCCGAGAGTTTTATTAGCTCTGTTGGTACATCTTTCTATTATGCTTTTGCTGGATCAAGTAATCCTTGGACTGGCGGAACTGTTCCTGCACTTTATGATAATCCTGGCATTGTACAGTTCGATGCATATAACAATATGATTTTTGGTAAAAAGCTCCAGACCACAGACGTTTCTTTGATGATTAATTCATATCAATGGATTTCCGGCACAGTATACGCCATGTATGATGATAGGGATAATAACCTTTCGACTAAGCAGTTTTTCGTTTGGACGTTTGATGATTCATATTATTATGTCTGGAAGTGTTTAAACAACAATAATGCTATAGAGTCTACATCGGAGCCACAGTTTAGTGATACTGGAGCGAGTGATATATATTATGAAACCGCCGATGGTTATCAGTGGAAATACATGTATAGATTTTCTCAATCGATTTATACTAAATTCGCGACAGACCTTTATATCCCAGTAGTTCCTGACTCTAACGTAACAAGTAATGCTGTTGCAGGAGCAGTTGATGTTATTGTTCCCGCAGATGCCAATGGTACTATTGTAAGTTCAACAGGCAAGGGTTATGATAATTATTATGCAGGAAACTTAACGTCTACTAGTGTTTCAAACATCAATACTCCATTAGTAACCTTAGATTCTGGTGCTTCTACAAGAAATGATTTTTACACTGGTTGTTTTTTCCGTATTACTTCAGGAACAGGTTCTGGTCAATATAAAGAAGTTACAGGTCACGTTTCTAATAATTCTGGCACATTCATTACATTGAGAACTAAATTAGATACTATTCCCGATAGCACATCAACATATACCATTTCTCCTGGTATTGTTGTTCGTGGTGCTGGGGATGATTATATAGATGAAAATGGAGCTGCTGATGCCAATATTCCTGCCAATAGAGTAGCAGCAATTGCCTTGGTAAATGCTAACACAGGCAATAGCATTTATCGAGTTGAGATATTAGATCGTGCTGTTAATGTTATGTCTGCCGGAGCATATGTTAATGTTTCTTCTCAGGTAAATGTTACTGAAGAGGCTATCTTCAAAGTTATTATCGGACCAAAGGGTGGTCATGGCGCGAATGTAGCAGCAGAGTTATATTCTTCTCATGTTGGTGTTAACGTAAACTTTGCCAATAATGAGAGTAACACTATTCCAGTGGTCAATTATATTCAGACTGTAGGTTTGATTGCTAATCCATTATTTGCCAATGTAGCATTTACCACAACAGGCGTTAATGGTGTGTTTCTTGCAGGAGAAACTGTTACTCAGACTATTGGAAGTAATGTTGCAAGTGCAGTAGTTACCAGCATCTCTCCATTAGAAGTAACAAATGCAACTCCAGGTTGGGTTACATCAACCAGCTCTACAGTAGGAACTATCATCGGTGGTAGCTCTGCAGCTAATGCTCAGATCACAGCTATAAAGATTAGTGATATTACTAAGGGGTTTGGAACCTTCCAGCAGTTATATCGATATAATGGATATTATACCGGTATTCCATTCACTTCAAATGAAATTGTTTATCAGGGTGCCAATACTCCTCTGACAAATACAGCATTAACTCAAGCTGAAATAACTCTTGGATATGATACATCAGCTCGGTTCCATTCTAACAATGTAAATGGAACCACGGTTTATCTAACCTCTAAACTCGGTCGGATTAACTCTGCCAACACTCTTACTGGACTAACAAGCGATGCTATTTTTACTATAAATACAAAGAACGAACCGGATTTAATACCTGAAAGCGGTGATGTGCTGTACTTAGAAAACTTCGACGCTGTGACTAGATCTAATACCACTTCTGAAACAGTTAAATTAATTCTGTCCTATTAAATTAGAGGATAATAATGCCTATTCAAACCGACTTATCTGTAGCACCATATTTTGATAACTTTGATTCAACAAAGAACTATCAACAGGTTCTTTTCAAACCAGGTGTTGCCCTTCAGGTTAGAGAGCTTAACACCCTACAAACTACATTCCAGAATCAGATCGAAAAGTTTGGCGATAATATTTTCACCAAAGGAACTATTGTAAGCGGTTGTAATTTTACATATTTATCAAATTATCCTTATGTTAAAGTTGTAAACGTCCAGAACGATGGCCAACCAGCCGACGTTGGAGCTTATGTTGGATTGTATGCTACTTCAGCAACTTCAAACCTCAAGGCTTATATCTTATCCTCTAATTCTGGTTTCGTTTCTCAGGCTCCAGATCTAAACACCCTGTTCGTTCGTTATATTAACTCTGGTAATACCGGAGCAGTTACTGCTTTCTCACCCTCAGATTCACTAACCTTAACTGATGCCAATAATTCTATTTTCCAGGTAAATGTTCCAACTGGTGGCACTGGTTTAGGTTTATCTAACACAGACTCAGTCGTGTTTATGTCTGCCTTAACTATCTCAGGAAATAGCGCAGCCTTTACTGCTGGTAATACAGTAAATGATCCAGTATCTGGTGCTCGTGCTGTCATCACAGAAGTTAATGCTACAGCTATTGCAAATACTTTATTAGTTAAGGTTCGTCCTTTTGCTAATGATATGGCAAATTCTTTATTAACAACTTCTAATAATTGGACATTCAATTCTGGCAATAGTGTCACTATTAGAACTGCAGCTAATACATTAACGGCAACAGCAACTATAGCCTCTATTATCGGATCTGGTGCAACTGGTTATCCCGTAACAGATGCTGTTGGTAAGATTATCACAGTTATAACTTCTAGCTCAGGTAATGGATATTTTATCGCTCCATACGCCACAGTTAAAACTGCAAATAATGCAGCTACTATTACATCAATTATCGCTGATCCTATATCAGCATTAACTGCTCAGAATTTTAAAGCCCAAATAACAGTAGCTAGTAATGCTCAGTCAGTATCTGCAAACGCTAGTATTCTTGATTACAACACTCCTCCTACTGGTATGGGTTATGCCTTCAGTGTTTCTGCTGGTACGATTTATCAAAAGGGGTATTTCCTTGATGTTCTACCGCAAACTGTTGTCGTTAGAAAATATGCAAATACCCCTGATGCAGTTTCAGTAGGATTTGATACTTCAGAAGCAATTATCAATAGCAATATTGATCAGTCTCTACTTGACAATGCTACAGGAACGTTTAATACTCAGGCTCCTGGTGCTGATAGACTTAAATTGACACCAAATCTAGTTGTTCTTAATACTGCGGCTGTAGCTGCTAATACTCTATTCTTCCCCATCACATCCTTTGCCACGGGTTCTCCTTATCTTCAAAATCAGCAAACTCAATATAGTGTTATTGGTGATATGATTGCAACGCGGACAGCTGAAACTGATGGTGACTTCGTATTAGATCCTTTTGACGTTCAATTTAAAGCAGCAGCTGCAAACAATACTGCAAACGGCGCATTTGCTCAGGCTAATGTATTCACTTTAATTGTTGATCCAGGTCAAGCCTATATCTCTGGTTATCGTGTAAAGACATATGCTAATTTCTATGCTAACGTAAGACAAGGTACTGATGTAAGTAGCAGCAATGTCACTATCAATACCAGCTATGGCAATTATATTAATGTAAAAGAAATCGGTGGTGTATTCAACTTCACCACAGGCGATTATGTAACTCTTTATGATACTGCTAAGAACTATTATTCTAATACAACAAATTATCCAACAGGCAATACCTTACCTTCAGGTAATTCTATTGGTACAGCAAGAATTAGATCACTAGTTCCTGTGCCAAATTCTGGTACTCCCGGAAGCCCAACATATACTAGCAAGTTGTACATGTTTGACGTTAATATGACTGCTGGTTTTAACTTTGCAGATACTAAGAGCGTTTATTATAGCAACACAGTAACAGCTATCGCTGACGTGATACTATCGAACACCGCAACACTAACTAATGTTGCTGTAGTTCAAAATGCTGCAACTTCAACTCTATTGTTTGCTGGTGGCGCAATTTCTACTAAGAATACAGCTAATCATAGCTTTACAGCTGGTGGTGTGTTTAGCACTAATAATGGTATTTCTATAGCTAATACTGGTGTAATTACTTTAACTACATCAGGAAGCAACACCTTCCCATACACTGCTAATGCTACATTAACTGATGCTGATCTAGCTAAATTAACTCTAACATTCCATTCTTCTAATGTTCAGTCTAATGCTGCTGTTATTACAACCACAACTTCTGCAAGCAATAATATTGTAATAGCTAATACAACTGCAGCATTAATTCCTGGCCAGTATCTTAAAATTACTGCGGCAGCTGCTGGTGACACGATTCGCAGAATTACCAATATTATTAATTCTACAGCTTTCCAAGTTGATGCTAATATAGCAGTTGCTAATGCTACACAAGCAGCATTCCTATTTTATCCTCAAAATGCACTAGTAACTCTTGCTAGTGGTTCAGCTAGTTTAAATTCTAATGGTGCAGTTTTAACAATTAGTCTTGGTGCTGCTATCAACTCGGTAGCTACAGCTAATGCTACTATCATTACTCCAGTTATTGCTACAAATAAAACGGTAACAAATAAAACTGCTAGAAGAAATACCACTGTTGCTCTTTGTTTATCAAATAATGCAGCTAATACTGTTGGTCCTTGGTCACTAGGTCATCCCGACATCTTTAGGTTGAAGAAGGTATATAAGGCTTCTAACAGTTCTATTATCTTATCTGGTGCAATGGTAACTGCTAACGTTGCTAATACTGACACTCTTCCCACAACTTGGACTGATGTGACAAACGACTTTTATGTTGATAATAGACAAAATCCAGACTTCTATGATACTGGTTCTCTATATCAGCATAATGATTCTGATTTAGTTCTTTCAACTGGCGATGCGTTACTAGTTCAGTTTGACCACTTCACTGGTACTGGCGGCGCATTATTCACCAAGTCTTCATATCCGGTTGATGACGCGCAGCCTTATGCTGTAGTTACTGCTGGTTCTAGCAACACAGTAAACACCTTAGAAATTCCTGAGATGTTTGATCCTCGCGGGAACTATTATGATCTAATCGATACTGTTGACTTCCGTCCTAGTGTAGCTAATACAGCTGTTCAAACTGCAGGTAATACTGCCTTATCAACAATCAATCCTACACCATTAAGTGCGACTGCTAAGTTCGGTTCTCTATCTTCTTATCAGTTCCCAATCGATGGTGAACACTATTCCTCTAGATTAAACTATTATGTGGGTAGAGCTGATAGAATTGTTATCGACAAAACTGCAGTAATTAAAGTTATTCAAGGAACTCCAGCAACTACAGGTATGGTTGCTCCTGCAACTCCAGACAATAATTTGAGCTTGAATGTATTGGTTATCCCACCATATCCTTCTATTCCACTTCAAAAAGATTTGAACTATACTCTAATAACTGACACTAAGATGGCCAGCGTTCAGAGGATGACTACTAATCGGTTGACCTCTCACATTATTGCTACACCAACAAATGCTAATACTAATATTTCAGTGGTTCAACCTTCTGGTTATACTATGGCGCAAATCGCCACTCTTGAAAACAGAATTGCTTCTCTTGAATATGGTGCACAATTAAGTCAGTTAGAAAGAAGCGTAAGCAATCTAGGTATTCCATCCTCTATCAATGGTGCGATAAATAGATTCAAGTATGGTTTCTTTTCTGATGCGTTCACAAGTAATGCTTATAGCGATATAACAAATCCTGAGTATTCAGCTTCATGGGTAAACAATGAAATTGTTCCACCTAAGAAGAATATGAATATTGAATTCTCTTTCAATACTGCTAATACTACAACTGCTGACGCTGTATCAGGCAAATCAGCTCTTCTGCCTTATAATGAATCTTCTTTAATTAGTCAGGGTATTGCAACTACTGGTTTTAAACCCACCCCACCTATTGCCGAAATTGTTGTACAAAGACCAACATCCAATACTGGTGGCACCGTCGTCATCGCCAACCCAATAGCAGGAACATTAATTTCCGCTAACTGCGTTGGTGTTGATTATTATGGATATTATGCTGACGGTAATGGTGGCACGACCCCCACAGTAATCGAATATAATTCTTCAGTATGCGGGTGGATGCCACCACCGACCAATTACGTTGGAACATTGACGAGCGAACCATCTTCGTTCACCTTGATAACTGCTTCTAATGGATATCTAATGAATGATCTACCAAGTGCCAATGAAATTGTCAACTTTATTCCCGTTTAATAGAGGAAACCTATGTCTTACACTACCCTAGTAACAAATTTAACTGTAGCACAGGTTAATGGCCAGCAGATTGGTACTGCTGCAAGCCAGGTGACTGAATGGCACAAACACAACAAGCAATATTTGTGGGGATATGACAATACTCCAGATAATATTGTCACTCAGTATATTAAACGTGGTAATAGCCAAAGACTTGTTTATTATAATGCTGATCAGGCATTCGATTTAACAGCAACAGGATTAAAACCAAATACAGTTCACACCTTTACCTTTAACAACATTGATGTTTCTGCTTTTTGCCAACCACTCGGTGGTATTGTTGGTGCAGCATTAACAACAGATGCTGGTGGACAGTTAAAGTTCACATATTATTATACTAATAATATTACAACAACTGCTCCCAATAATCAATACATTAGCGCATCGCCTGGTATTCTTGGGGGCGCTGCTTCTACTGTATCCTCTGCCCAGTCAATCATAAATAGTTTAACTGGAGATAAAGTGGGAACGCTAAGTAATTCTGATGGGACATCTACCTCACAAGTACTGATTGTTTTCTATTCACAGCAAACACCGACACCAGTTGAACAACCAAATCAATCTTTAGAGTTTTATAATGGAACAAATCAATATGATAATGGTGAATATTATAATCCGTTCGATACAAATTAATATTAAAGGCTCATAATGACTATCAAATCACAAACATTTTATGTAGACCCAAACGCAGTGGGTGGGTCAACTATTGTTTATTTGACCAGTGTTGATCTATATTTTGCAGCAAAGCCTGATGCCACTAATAATGTTTCTGGCATTACAAACCCCACTGTTAGTATTTCTATTTCAGATACTGCTTCGACAGGATATCCAGTTTATGCTAAAAAATATCCAAATTCTTTAGTAAATAAAGCTTATTCTAGCATAACTACTAGTGCTACTGCTGATACCGCAACAACCTTCACCTTCTCGCATCCAATTCAGTTAGATACTGGAAAGGTGTATTCTATCGATTTCTCAGCTGATGATCCTGGTTATATTCTTTGGTATGCTGAAACAGGTAATGTTCTAGTTGGAACTACAAATAGTCCATTTGGTGGATTTAGTGGCGGTATCCAAGGTCAGTTATATGACTATGGTAATGGTGGTAATCTAACACCAGTAACAAATGCACAGTTAAAATATAATGTAAAGGTTGCTAAGTTTAGCGCCAATAATACAACTATTGAAGTTGTTAATGATGGGTTCGAATTTTTAATCACCAACAATCAGAAGCTTAACTTCTTAGGTGGTGAATTAGTATTCCCTGTTTATTCTAACGTATCTGCCCAAACAGTATCCTTTACTGCTGGTAGTAATACTGTAACAGGTACAAGCACTGTATTCAGTAGCCAATTTACTTCTGGTCAGTACATCGTAGCTTATTCCAATAACACTACTCTTTATGCTGGGCATATTGCTACTGTATCTAATAACACAACATTAGTCTTAGATGAAGCTGCAAGCTTTTCCAATAGTTCATGTAAGTTCTTTAAAGCCCCAGCTGCGACAGTTTATCACAATGACTCTTCAGCTAATGTTCTAATTCTAACAGATTCAAATGCTAGTGGTTCTACCTATAGGTTCTCAAATAGCACGCTGTTTACTGCCACACTTACTGGACCATACACTAACGCTGGTACTATGAGTACAAATACTACAATTACTGGATTAACTAGTACAACAACGATTACTGGTGGCATGATAGTTTCTGCCAATGTGACAGGAATAGTTTCTGGGACAAGAGTATCTAGTATTGTTAATTCAACAGCTGTAGGAATAAGTGCTGCAGCTACAGCAACTGCTTCAGCTCTTTTCACTTTTAGTAGTGATCAATATACAAGTGTGTCAAGCGTAAGCAATCTTTTCGTTGGTCAGCCTGTTACTGCTAATATTGCTGGTATCACCTCTGGAACTACTATTACTGCTATTGGCTCCACCACGATAAACGTATCTTCTGTATTTACCGGATCGACCACAGCAACCACTAACGTATTTGCTCAAACACTAGTTGCTGGTGAAGCCAGTGGCGCTAATGCTTATATAAGCTTAATCAACTTCCCTGTAAATACTTTCCAACCACAGATTGGTGTCAATCTACCAAATGGTTCAAATGCTGTAATCACTTATGATTTTGCTGCTTCTAATGGAAGTGCCTTTATTATACAAACCGCAAATAATAAAGCTGTCAATTATAAAGATAATGAGATAACTGGTTACAGTGCACAAATCCTCTCGCGCTCGAACGAAGTTATACAAAGCCCATCTTATCTCTATAGTTCAAATAATAAATCTGCAGTATTTAAAGTTGAATTGAGTCAAGCTAATAATTCTTATAGCAGTCCATTCCTCTATTCTGAAAAACTAGACTTATTTTCTTCACTTTATACTATTAATAATACTGACACTGATGAGGAGATAACTGGTCAGGGTGATGCTTATGCTAGACATATTAGCACTGTAATTACCTTTGATCCTACCTATGCTGCTCAGGATCTTCTAGTTCAGAGTATCGCCTTTATTCCTGCAGGAACTAGGGTTGAAGCTTATGCTAAGATTTATAACTCTCATGACTCTGACACCTTTGATGTCAAGCAGTGGACTAAACTAGCTCCTGTTCAAAGCGGCAATACTAATCAGATCAGCACTTCGCAGTCTAACAATTATATTCAGTTAAGTTTCGGTATACCTAATGCTCCATTAAGCACCACCTTAACTGGTTTTGTTAGCACCGCTAACGGAAGTGCCTCGGTAACTGGTGCTGGTACATTGTTTAATACTGTTGGTGCAAATAAATTAATAGCTGGTGATATTGTTAAGATTTGGAATCCTAATAATCCAAGCATCTATCAAATCTCCCGTGTCAATACAGTAACCAATGATACCTCAATCACGTTAAATGAAAAAATAGCAAACACCAGCATTGGTCAGCCAGGATTCCAAATCGATAAGGTCAACAATCCAAAACAAGCATTCACTAATCCCGTGAATTATAATGTAGTGAGATATTATAATACTAGTGGCCAGCCTATCGACACCTTTGATACTATGCAAGTTAAGGTAGTTATGTTATCCAGCAACGGAAACGTTATTCCAAGACTTGCGAGCTTAAGTGCTGTCGGGTTGAGTTCGTAATATGAAACAGGCTCCTAAGTTAATTCAGACTACAACTCCTGGTTACTTCAGAAACACGGAAACTGGAGCAATTCTAAATCAGAATGTATCTGAATTAAATCAGTATATGATGGAAAGAACTAGATTGAGCCAGTCCGATGAAATAAATAAGAAGGTGGAAGAATTAACAGATGCGGTTTCTGAGATCAAAGAAATCCTAAAGATGATGGTAGAGAGAAAAAATGGCAATTAGTACAGCAAACGTCAACACTACTACTGACACGTTCAACGATTGGGTTAATAAGACCAATAA
>Ga0114969_10003041_pt1 | contig 13632 bp, 16 predicted proteins | sample M_130807_MF_Meta_FD_87316 | JGI IMG/M metagenome (GOLD analysis project Ga0114969, IMG submission 87316) | Freshwater microbial communities from Lake Montjoie, Canada to study carbon cycling - M_130807_MF_MetaG | ecosystem: Environmental > Aquatic > Freshwater > Lake | place: Lake Montjoie...
AAGGGGCCACGGAACCTCGTGATGAGCCGGCGACGGCAAGGTTCCGCCCCGGGGATTCGGGGCGCTTCCCGTCTCCCTGACGCGCCCCAACGTGACTTTCGATAGCCGAACGCGCGGTCCAGCCCGGACCCAACCGCCGAGATTCCCGTACGCGACGTCCTTTGGAATGCTGCCATGCGGTGCCACGCCCCGCGGCATCAGGGCCCCGCGGGGGGTCGTCGCTGCCACGGTGGTCCGCTTCCGTCGGCCTAAAATCCACCGGTGCATTGCCGACAGCCGCGTTTGTTTCCGGAATCCCCCGGTTCTGCTCTGCCTCCCCCTTCGCCGATTCGCTTTGCTTTGCACGATGGCCCCGCGAGGTCTTCCGCACCGATTCTTTGCGGCATCCATTGACGACGGACGCCCAACACCCATCCGAGATCGTCATGGATTTCCAATACGAGGATTCCGGGGATTTTCGTGGCGACGGCGACACCCGGCCACGGACTTGCCGGGTTTCGGCCTTTGCGTTGATGCGGTCCGGGGCGGGATTGGCGGAACGAAGCTGCCGCGCTCGAGGGATTCCCAAAGGACTTCTCCACGTCCACTCGGAACGGTGGGCAGGGGCATGGCGGGAGTCGACCCTGCGGATGCCTTGCCCGGGGCGGTGGCGGCCCCAAGGCGGCGTCGGACGGGAGCGACTGGGCCGCACCCTTCAAAACCTTCTCCGACCCACCTTGGGGTTCGGATCGATCCCATCGGGATGCGCGGGGAAGCTTCGGGAGATTCGAGTCTGGCGGCCAATGCGTTGGTCCGCGCGGACGGCGCTACCCGGGTCCTTTTCCATGCCCGGCGTCACCCCTTGCCGGAGTTTGCGGGGGACCATGCGAAGTTGGGGAATGACCCGCGCATGGGGGCAATCACTGGTGTCAGGCCAGATTCGGGCGGTGGTGGCAGCGGGATGAAGGCGGTTTGGCCACGCGGCGGGTTTCGGCGGGAAATGGCGCTTGGAAGCATGGGGCGGCGACCAAAATCGATGTTCGTTGAAAAAACCCATTGCGTCGCAACGGGCTATTCCCCATGTTCCGCCCCGCATTTGGTTCGGGGCGTAGCGTAGCTTGGTAGCGCGCTTGTTTCGGGTACAAGAGGTCGTGAGTTCAAATCTCACCGCCCCGACCATTTCTCCCTCGGAAAGCCGAGGTTGCGGTTCGGAGTTTGCGCACGTGGCGGAATTGGCAGACGCGCTACTTTGAGGTGGTAGTGCCGTAAGGCGTGCAGGTTCAAGTCCTGCCGTGCGCACCAAACTCCGGAACCCAAAGGCCCGGCGGAATCCCGCGAATATCGCGCGCTTTCGCTGGGAATCGGACTTCGAACAGTTTCGCCGGCTGGCGGGCTTTTACGCCCTCCGACGGTCTTTGGCGCCGGAAAGCTGCCATTGGATTGCCATCGGCAATTCGCCATGAAGGCCCCGAGAATCAGCGAGGTAACGAACAACGGCCGGAGGTGTATCTGCGTCACGATCCCCGCCAGCCTGACGCGGAAACGTCGGCGCGCCTTCTTCAAGACCCGAGCCGAGGCCGAAGAGTTCCGCCGCACGGCGATGGACGAAGCGAAGGACACCGGCTTCCGGTGGGCCCTTATGCCCCCGGCCCAGCGCAACAAGCACGCCCAACTCGCCGCCTGGCTTGAGGACCAAGGGATCGATCCAATGGACGTTCCACGGCTCCTGGCGAAGCGTCCGGTTATCCGGGCGGGAATGACGCTCGGGAAGGCGGCCGACGAGTTCCTCGCCGCGAAGGCGGCAAAGGGCTGTCGCGAAAAGTACCTGGTCAAACTCCGGCGGACGGTAGGGCTCTTCCTGACGAACCGCCGCGAGTCTCTGGTTTCCGAAATCGAGGTCGGCGACTTGGAAGAGTTCCTTGGCCGGAACGGTTACGCGCCGGCGACCCGGAAGAGCTATCGCTCCGACTTCGGCGCGTTCTTCGCCTTCTGTGTCCGCCGCGGGTACCGGGCAGACAACCCGGTGCATTCCACCGAAGCGCCGATTCTCGACGACAAGCCGCCCGGGATCCTGACCCCTGACGACGCCCGAGCCCTCATGGATGCCGCCCAGCTTCATTCGCCCAGAGTGGTTCCCTGGATTGCCCTGGTACTGTTCGGGGGACTTCGCCCAGACGAGGCCCGGCGTCTCTCGTGGGACGACATCCGGGACGGCTTCGTGCATCTCGAAGCCGCGAAGGCGAAAACCCGCCGGCGCCGAATCGTGCCGATATCCCAGCAGTTGTCCGCCTGGCTCGAAGCGAGCCGCGCCGTTTGCGCTCCCCTTCCCCCGGTAAACTGGGATCGGGACTGGCGACGCGCGAGGAAACGCGCCGGGATCGCCGAGCGGTACGAACACAACGCACTCCGCCATTCCTTCGCGTCGTACCACTTCGCCCGGCACCGGAACGCAAGCGAGACGGCCGCCATCATGGGGCATTCCGAGGCGATGCTCTTCCGACACTACCGGGAAGTCGTGACGGGAGCCGCCGCCGAAGTCTTCTTTGGGCTACTCCCCGACCGGGCCGCGCTCGAAGCCGGCATGGCCGAGCAACGTCGGCCGAAACACATCCCGCCGCAGGTGCTCCGGCAGCGCAAGCTCGCCGCCGAAGCGGCCCTCGCGACACCGCCGGCCGGACAAAAGCCCGGATCCGGGGTCGCCGGCGAAGAAACCGGACTGGAAACATCGCTCATTTCGCCGGCAGACTTCGCTTGAATCTTACCACGGTAAGTCGAAACTTACCGCCAACGATGAACGCGACCATTTCCAGCAAGGGGCAATTGGTGATTCCCGAGAGCATCCGGGACCAAGCCAGGCTTCGGCAGGGCGACAAGGTGGACATCGGGTACGCCGACGGCCTCGTCGTCATCCGCAAGCGCCTGCCCCTGTCGTCCGACCAAGTGCGGGCGATGCTGGCGGGCGGACGCGACCTTCCGGACCTGACTCCCGCCGCCGAGGCCGAGGTCGCCGCCGAGGTTGCGGCCGTCCGGGCGGGGCGGCGCCGGAGGAAGGGAACCGTTTGAAACGCGTCGTCTTCGATACGAACACCGTCGCGAGTGCTTCCTTCTGGAATGGAACGCCGATGGATTGCCTCCGCGCCTGGCAACGCGGCGAGATCGAAGCCCTCGTGAGTCCGGCTATCCTAGCCGAGTATGCCGAAGTCACCGAACGGCTTGCCGCGAAGTATCCCGACCGCGCGGCCGTCCGCTGGGCCGAAGCTCTGGCCGCGAGCGCGGAGTTGATCTTCCCGGCCGTCCGGCTTCGCGGCGCCACACCGGATCCCGACGACGAGATGTTTCTTGAGTGCGCCGTCGCCGGCGAAGCGGACTTCTTGGTGACGGGCGACAAGCGCCACCTCCAAAGCCTGGAACGCGTCCGGGAGGTTCGCATCGTCTCGCCCGCCGCCTTTCTCGAACTACTCCATCGTCCGAAAAAAGATTGATCGTTCTTCATCCATGAAACCCAAGGAACTTGCCCTACTGGCTCCCGCCATTGTCGCCTTCGCGCCCGCCATCGCCGTTGGCGCCTTCGTCGGCCTCGCCCTATTCGCGCTCTTCGATCCATCGCAGTCGGATCCGGAGCCGACGGGTCCGGTACCGCCGCCGACGCCCGTACCGATCCCGACCCCACAAGTGCTCCCTGCCCCTGCCCGAGCGGTTGCCGCGCTTCCGTCGGAAGAAAGGCCTACCGTGCCGCCGCGGTCGGCTCCCACCGTCGCCGAGACCAAAGTCGCGCCGACGGCCCCCAGGGGAATCTCGCCGCTGCCGATCACGCCACCGGCCCGGACTCCCGGCCCGGCGCCGGCGGTCCCAGCGGCCCGAAAGCCGCGAGCCGGGAAGCGCCTGACGGCCGCGGATATCTCGGGAGCGTTCGCCGGGATCCCGCTAACCCGCTCGGCCGCCGTCGCGCGGATCCGGAACTTGACCGGCTGCGGACAGACGGCCGCCTACACCGCCCTCGCCCAGGGCGGGCCGTTCTCCGACCGCCTCCACGAAGACGACGAAGGCCGGCTTTGCTGGAAGGCGGCGTAGGAGCGGCCGGGCTCGTTCGCGTCGTGCTACTCTTTTTCGGCCGTAGCGTCGGCGATCTTCGCAGAAGTCACGGCATCCACGGACTCCGGAGGCTTCACCGTCCGGAAGAAAGCCCGCCGCGTCTTCTCTGGGCTACTCCTTTGCCGGCTTCCGGCGAGGCTTGCGGGCAGTCGCGGAGCTCCGAGCCGTCGCGGATGCCGTCCCGATTGGGGCCCCGCCATCGCCGATGGGGTCCGGGGCCCTGCTGGCATTGGCCGATGGTTCATCGACTTCATCGGCCAGTGCCTCCGCTTCCAGTTGTAGGAATCGTTCCATCGGAATCATCGAGACGCCCGGGTGCGATAGGACAAACGGCTTGCCGGCCTTGCGAATCCACCGGTGAACCCGCTCGACCCTCTCGACCGCCTTTTCCCCGTCTGAGAGTTGGCGGACCTGGTGCACGAAGCTCCGCCAATAGGACGCTTCGTTTCTTTCCCTCCTGAGGTCGTGCAAAAGCGGATTAGATTGCGGATCCATCCGCGCAATCAGGGCAAACACGTCCGCTTCATCAGGCGTCGGAGAATCACCTACGTTGGGATACCTGGCATTGACCGCCGGGAGCCCGATTTTGACAGCCTCATTCAACGTCCGGCCACGACTCCATCCCTTCCACTTCGCGACATTGGCAACGTCTTCCTGTAGGGCGGCGTCTGCGGGAACCATTTCAACCCGCTCCCCCGACTGAACAAGCGGCAATCCCGCGCGAATGGCGGCCCGCATGATCGCGCTTCGGCTGTCAGCGCGTGCCGCGGCGATTTGGTCAATGAGTTGAAGCGTCTCCTCATCCATCGAGATCGCCAGGGGCGTCGCCTTTCGTCCATTCGGCATGTCACTTTTTGGAGCAACGAATAAAGGTTATCAATCATCGGCCTTGACGAATATTGAATAACGGTTATCTACCTCTCGGAACGAATAACCGTTATCTATGAAGACGAGCGCGATTCTTTCAATCCCTGTCCAATTGGACCTTCACAAGCAGATCATCGCGGCCGGGGAAGCGACCAAGATGTCGCGTTCCGAGGTCATGCGGCAGGCAATCCGCATCGGACTTCCCTACCTCTTGTCCGGCCTCGCCCTTCCTTCCGGCGCAACCACCACCAAGGCGCCCCGGGGTCGAAAGGCTTGCTGACCCCTACGGCCTTTTCGACCCCATCACCGCCGCCTTGCCCCTTCCCCGATGAATCTCCGCTTGAGTCCCGCCGAGCGTGCCGGCCTCCGTGCCGTTGCCGCCGACTTCCGAACCACCCCGGCCGCCCTGCTCCTTCAATTCGTTCGGGACCTGACGGGCTCCAATGGCAACGGCGGGAGCGACGAGCGCGACTTCGCCGACCAATGGGCGATGCGCAGCCTTCGGCGCGACGTCCGCCCGAAGACCGCCGCCGAGCGCGCCCGCTGGGAACGGCTCGAAGCCAAAGCGCAACGCCTCCGCGACGCCGAGCTTGCCGCATGGCGCGCGGGCCGCGCGGCTGCCCAAGGGAAGCCCGCCGAGTCGTCCGCGCCCAATCCCCTGCCCGAAGGGCACACTGCTTCTTCCGCCTCCGCTCAATGACACGAGGCACGAACCCCAAAACCAAAGGAGCAACCGAGACAATCCACCGGCCGACAATTCAGCGCAGAAACTGTTCTTTGCCCCCGACACCAAATGCCCCCGCTCGCCGAAAGGATGCCCGACGCGGCGGGGCTTTAGAGGCATCCGAAACACAACGGTTCCCTACAAAATGAACGCTACGATTCACACTCACCCCGGCGCCGCGTGGCACCGGGCCAAGCTCAAACTCCTTGCCGCCATGCTGGCGGCCTTCTGTCGCTTCGGCGTCCGGATCCGCGCCCTCGCCGTCGAGGCCTGCGCGATGTCCGCGCCCAAGCCAGCAATCAAAACGCCCGCCTCCGTTACAGCGGAGACGGGCGAGCACAGCGGCACCCCCGACGAAGAAGGCGAACGCCACGCCCGCAGTAACGCACAAGGCGCCACGCCTGGCAACAACGCGGCCGGCCGGGCGCCTGCCATACATCCGACGCCGTGGGTGCCGACGGTAAACCTAGCCTTGGCGGCCGAGATCCTCCGCCTTGAAGGCGCGGCCCGGGACGCGGAGGCGGCCGGAGAGTCGAGGCCGGCCGCGCGGTGCCGCCTCCTGGCTGCGTCCCTGACGCACACGGCCGCGCGTCTGTCTGAAACCAAGACCCGCGACCCGGAGGCCGTGCGGGCGAGCCTGGCGGAAGACATCGAGGGCGTGCGCTGGCAGATCCGCGACGCGATGCGGGGCACCGATTCGCCGGCGATCGCGTCCGGATACCAACTCGACGCGTGCGCCTTGCAGTTCGGGCTGGCGCTGCTCGAAGACAAGGGAGGCGGCCGTGAGTGAACACCTCGTGGACATCCGCACGGTCCGCCGCCTCTACGCCGACGCGGCCGGAAAGCCCGACGTCGGCCGGAACACGGTTTCCGACTGGCTTCACCGTCGCGGGATCCAAGCTTTCGGCGGCAGCGAGAAGGATCGGCGCTTCGATGGCGCCGCCGTGAAGGCTGCGCTGCATACGGACTTCCCGCCGGTCCCCAGATTCATCCCGGCCGAGGATGCCTTCTTCTTGGCCGGGCGGCCCTACAACTTCTCTGGGAGGGCTCGTGAATAGGGACCATCTCGCCGCCCTTGGATCTTCCGGGATGGATGGGATCCGGCAGCTTGTGGACGCCCTCCAATTGGTTTTGGTGAGCGCGCCGCCACCCGTTCCGATTCCGCGGAAGACCATTCAAGAGGCGGGCAACGAGTACCTGGTAGGGCTCGCGCGCGCCGGCCGCTCGGAGCGACACGTTTGCACCGTGCGAAACCATCTCGCGAAGGTGTTCGCCGGAAAGATGCTCCGGGCGCTTTCGACGATCACACCCGACGACTTGGGCCTCGCCATCGATGTCCTTCAACGGGAGTCCGGATGGGCGCCGCGGACCGTCATCCTTCACGTTCAATCCACGAAGGCCTTCTTTAGCGCGATGATGCGGCGCCACTATTGCGCCAGCAATCCGGCGGAAGGGCTCGAAGTCCCGCGTACCCCGCGGCCGTCCGACGTCGTGCTTCACACGCCGGCGGAGGTCGCGGCGGTGCTTCATACCGCGCAGCGCTCGGACCTCGACGCGATGCGGTGGTTTGCCATCGCGTACTTCGCGGGGCTGCGGTCCGCGGAACTCTCCCGCCTCCAAGAGTACCACATCCGGGAACGCTACATCGAAGTCCCTTCGTGCATCGCGAAGACGCGATCGCGCCGCCTGGTATCGATCGGGCCGGCGCTGAGGGCCTTCCTAGACTTCGGCGGACGGCTCCCCTTGGTGAGCGAGCAAAAGCGCCTCAAGCGCGTCCGGCTCGCCGCCGGCGTGCCATGGCTCCGGAACGTCGCACGGCACTCGTTCGTTTCGTACCACCTCGCGAATTCGGGATCGGCCGCGCGGACGGCACTGGAGGCCGGACACGCCGAACCCATCATGTTTCGGCACTACGCCGAACTCGTGACCCCCGAGGACGCCGCGGCGTTCTGGGCAATTCGACCGAAGTCCGACCTCCAAACCGACGGCCTCGAATCGAGCCCCGCCCCGGAAAGAATCGCAGCATGAAGACCGAACTACTCACCCTTGCAGAAACCGCGGCTCGGCTCCGGGTCTCCTCGAGGACCGTTCGCGACTACGTCCGCCGCGGCCGACTCCGCGCCGTGCGGATGTCGGCGACGGCTCCCCTTCGATTCCGTGCCCTCGACGTGGACCGTTTCGTCGAGTCGTGCCTTACCCAGGGGGGCGGGCATTGAACACCCCGCAAGACCTCGCGGCACTCTCGCGTTGTAAGGCCATCTCCGCCGGATTGACGACGTCCACGAGCACCTATTGGGACGGATCGAAGCTCGAAGTGGCCCACAACGGGGCACCGCTTCGGAAAGCGATGCGCCAACTTCCCGGGGCGATGAAAGACCGGATCGAAACGCTCGCCGCCGAGGCTCTGTTGGCGACCCCGGGGGAAGGAATCGTGGCGTTGCACCATTGCCCTCACGGACTCGCCGGCCGGTCCGTGTGGGCGTTCTTCTCGGGGTTCGAGACGGAGCCCGAAAACGGATGGATGTTCCTCCGATCCACTCGTGAAGCATCGGCGGCCGACTCGGCCCTCGTGAACTTCATGAAATTCGGCGTCGCCGAGGCCGACGCATGAACGCCAGCGATCGCGCGCGCCGATACCTCGCCAAGCTGCCGCCGGCGCTGTCCGGCAGCGGCGGGCACAATCAAACGTTGCAGGCAGCCTGCCGGCTCGTGGAATTCGGCCTTCGGGAAGAAGAGGCCTTCCTTCTCCTGGCTGAATGGAACCTGACTCATTGCAAGCCGTCGTGGGGCGAGGGCGAACTTCGGCACAAGCTGGCCGACGCGTTTCGACGCACGGTGCCGCGTGCCCCGTTCGCCCAGCGCCACACCTCGACGGCCTTTCGCCCGATACCGGCGCCGCGGCTGTCGTCGCCTCTCCCGCCGGCCAGCCCTCGGGGGACGGACGGCCCGCGGATCCCGATCCTCGGGCCCGGTACGCCGGGAGACTTCGCGGCCGTCGCCCGATCCCGCGGACTGTCCGCGGAGGCCGTCGCGCTGGCATCCGGTGCCGGGCTGGTGCGCTTCGGGACCTGGCTTGGGGCCCGGGCATGGTTCGCGGTGGACCGATCCCGCAGAGTGGCCCAAGCAAGACGCGTGGACGGATCCCCGCATGCGCCCGGCGTGAAGGCGTGGACCTTGAAGGGATCCCAAGCCCGGTGGCCGGTCGGGATCGGCGAGACCGGCGACGAGGCCGTCGTTGCCCTGGTTGAAGGCGGCCCCGACCTCCTCGCGGCTTTTCATTGCATCCACGCCCAGGGCAGGCCCGACGTCGCCCCGGTTGCGATCCTCGGGGCAGAAGTCCGGATCCACGAAGACGCCCTCCGCCTCTTCCAAGGAAAACGCGTACGGATCTTCGGGCACGACGACGACGCCGGCGACCGCGCGACCAATCGTTGGGCGGAGGAACTGACCGCCGCCGGCGCCGACGTTGACGCTTTCTCGTTCCGAGGCCTGACGACTTTCACCGGCGATCCGGTGAAAGACTTGAACGATTTCGCCCGGATCGGCCCGGACGGATCGCACGCAGATTTCATCCAAGCGCTTTTCCCATGACCGGAGCACCGACGAAAACAACTCTCCCACCGGCAACTTCCACCTTCCGACCGGCGGGACCGTACCGTCCTACAAAGGCGGGAACGCCACCCAAGCCGTCTGCGCCTACCCCGGACGAGTTCCCCGAGGATTGGCCCGAGGAAATAAAAGCCGAGGTGAAGGCATTGCAGGATCACCTTCGCGCACGCGTCGTCTTCAACCGCGACAAATCGGACTACTGGAGACGAACGCCAGATGGGACATTTGCTCGGACTCGGGAAGAGGACCTTCGCCGGCACCTTCGGAAAGAGGGATTCAACGTCGGAACGAAAATCTACCCGCACCTACAAGCCCCAGCGAGTCCGACGTTCTTCGACGAGGGAATCGTCTTCCTGCAAAACCACTGCTCTGTATCGACGGTGTTCAATCTCTCGGGACACCGGCCCGGGATCTACCGGACTCGCGAGGGAAAAGCCGTGCTCGTTCCCGATGGGATGCGCGATATGGAAGTCGCGCCCGTCCGGATCGAAAACACCATGGGCTTGCTGTCTGCCGTGTTCGGGAAGGACCAACTCCACTACGCCTTGTCCTGGCTGAAAGTCGCGCTCGAGGATTACAGGACCGGCAACCCGGATGCCTGGCGAAGCTCCCATCTGCTGTGTCTGGTGGGCGAAAGAGGCGCCGGGAAATCGTTCTTTCAAACGCTGTTCACGGAACTGATGGGAGGCGGCGAAGCCAACCCGCACGACATGCTGAAGGCGAAGGACGCCGGCAAATTCAATCAGGACTTGGCCAACGCGCCGCATTGGCGAATGGAGGACTGCGAGCCGATCTCGAAGCTTTCGTTGCGGGCGGCCTACTCTGAAAACGTCAAACACCACTGCGTCACGAAGATGCTGAATGCCCACGCGAAGGGCCGCGACAAGATCCAGCTTCCCACCTTCCGCCGAATCACGATCTCGCTGAACAACGAGCCCGACGCCTTGACCAATCTGCCGGTTCTTACCGATAGCATCCGGGACAAGCTGCTCGTTCTAAAATACGCGAAGGCGGAAACCCTCGGCGGGGACTACAGCGCCAACATCGCGCGATTCCGGTCGGAGATGGCGGCGTTCCGGCACTACCTATTGAACGACTTCAAGATTCCGCGGGAACTGCTCGAAGGGGGCGAACGGATGGGATTCCGGCACTACGTCAACCCGGAGATCGAAGAACTCATGGAGGACACCAACCCCGCGAAGAAGTTCGACGAGATCTTGGGGCTCGTCCTGTTCCCGAAGAACCGGGAAGAGGCCGGGCCGGTGAAAGGCACGGCTACCCAGATCCACCAGATGCTTACCGGGGACCAAACCTACGGTGCGCTCGCCCGACAGATCCTCCCGTCGTCCACCGCATGCGGCAACTTCCTCCGGGTCCTGCAACGCGAGAGCCCGAACCGCTTCCTGACGACGCGCCCGAAAGGGACCACGCATTGGGCCATCTCGCCGCCCTGACGGATTCGGACGGCCGCCGGGAGTAAAACTACCGCCTGACTGATCCCGTCCCCCTCGGGTTCCCAATCCTGGAACTCGCCTCCGCGGCCGGCATCCAGGCGGATCCGTCTTCGTCTTCCCCAATGCGGTGCCGGCACTCATGCCGACCGGCCCCGTCGTCTGGCTTCCCCGCCTTCCCGCCCGCTCGCTGGCCTCTCTTCGTCCGTGACCAAATGCCTAGGTGGCGGTTGGAGGAGTGGCCCAGAGATAACCGAAATCGATTTCCACCCGTCGCGAGCCGAAACGGCCGGATCGACGAAAACACTACCACCTCTCCCACATCCCCACCCAAGAGGGTAATAAATAGAGGAAACACAAGCATTTCTGGCGTTTGTACTCGAAACAAAGTCCCACCCCAAAGTCCCACCCACTCCCACCCATCCGGGAAAGGGGGTGGGAGAAAAAGCCGTCGGGTGGGAGTTAATTTTCCGAACTCCCACCCACAATCGGCCTACGAGTCGTTGATTTTCAACGTTTTGCGGAACACGGGTGGGTCGGGTGGGTCGGGTGGGGGCATTTTCTGAGTTCCAACCGGAACGGCCCCGCCGCGCCGACGCTTGGTTGGGATATTCGCCGGCATCTCGGGAAGGAATTCCCGGGGAGATGGCGGGAAATGGCGGCAGGGGTCCCCGGCATTTCCGTGGTGAGACGCGAGTCGCTTTCAGGCAATCTGCCTGCGGGATGCCTCAGAATCTCGCACGCGACCAGAATTTCGCGGCGAAAGTGGCAGGAATTCACCGAGTTTCCGCGCCATTAACCCGCCATTTTCGCGAAAAGGTGCGCAATATCGCGACATCGGCCGAGTTTCCGGGAATCCCTTCAAGTCCTGCCGTGCGCACCAACCTCCGAACTTCTCGGGAAAGCTTCCACGGCGGCGGGACCCGTTTTCTTCCCCGCCGCCGCGGCTTCCTTCGTCACCGAACCCATCCCCATCGGTCCGGTATTTGGCCCGCTATTTCCCCGTGGGATGATGCTCGATGCGGACCAGTTGGGTGTCACGGTTCCCGATCCAGGCACTCCCGTTTTCGAGGACGTACAGGCATCCGTCCGGACCCAATTCGACGTCCATCGGCCGGCGGAACGTCATGCCGGGGCAAAACGGCTCCATCCGCAGGCTTCCGTCGGCTGCTTTGGCGATCTGGTCGTCCGCATCGAGATGGACGGCGAGAATCCAATTCCGGGACCACTCGTAGACGAACAGCGTGTGGTCGAATTCCCGCGGCAATTTATGCGGCGACGCCAGACGCGGGTCGAAACGATAGACCGGCCCCGCACAGGCCGTTCGGCCACCACTTTTGACCGCGGGAAAGCGGGTGGACGCGCCATAGGGATACCAAATGAACGCCGGTTGCGCGGGAGGCAGTTGGCGGGGTCCGGTATTGTACCGGGATTCGTTGACGGGGCGTGCCGGATCCCACGGTTCGCCATTGGTATTCGCCGCGAAATCGTGGCGCCGGTACGGCCGGTTGTCCCCGATCACGAAGGGCCAACCAAAATTGCCGGCCGAACGGGCCTGGTTGATCTCGTCGAAGCCCGCCGGGCCGCGCTTTTCGTTCGGCCCGCCCGCATCCGGACCGACCTCGCCCCAATACAGGAACCCATTCGCGCGGTCCACCGAGATGCGGAACGGGTTGCGGTTGCCCATCACGTAGATTTCGGGACGGGTGTTCGGCGTTCCCGGCGGAAAGAGATTGCCCTTCGGAATGGTCGCCGTGCCGTCCGGTTCCGGATGGATGCGAAGGATCTTGCCACGGAGATCATTGGCGTTCCCCGCCGATTTCTGGGCGTTCCACGGACCGCGGCCGTCGCGTTCGTCGACCGGCGTGTAGCCGTCGGACTCGCCCGGATGGGTGTTGTCGCCGGTGGAAGCGTAAAGATTCCCGGCGGCATCGAACGCCAGGGATCCGGCCGAATGGCAGCATTGCTCGCGCTGGGTCGCGACCCGCAGCAGGATCTTCTCGGAAGCCGGTTCGAGGACATCGCCCCGCAGCGTGAAGCGGGACACGCGATTCTCGCCGACCTTGCCTTTCGCGGGATCGGTTTTCGTCTCGGGATCCGAGTAGAACAAATAGACCCATCCGGTCTTCGCGAACCCTGGATCCAAGGCGATGCCGAGCAGGCCGTCCTCGAGTTGGCTGAACACCTTGAGGGTGGCCGCCACCACGGTCTGCCGGCTCTCGGGCTTCCAGATCTTCACCACGCCGGCCCGCTCGACAAAGAACACGCGCCCGTCGGGTGCCACGGCGATTTCCATGGGATCGACGATCACGTCGTCGATTTTTCCGTCGCCATCGAGGTCGCGGTCCGCCTCGAGGATCACCTTGCGGAAGGGGCCATCGGTCTGCGGTCCCGAGGGGGGCGGGCTGGGTTTGTCCTCGGCACGCGCGGCGAGGAGGAAAAGGACGGCGGGTCCGACGAAGGCCAGAGCACGCCAAAGCGGTGAAGACATCGGGCCGGATTGAACCGGAGGCCGGCGGGGCAGGCACGGCTTTTTTGCGTCGCGCCGGCGGCACGGGAGTCCGCCGCGGCCGGTCGCCGCGCGGGCCGTGGCGACGCGCCCGTGCCCGCGGTCAAACCTTCGGTTTGAGTTGGGGAAACAAGATCACGTCGCGGATGCTCTCCTGGCCCAACAGCATCATGCAGAGGCGGTCGATGCCGATGCCGATGCCGCCGGCCGGGGGCATGCCGTGTTCGAGCGCCACGAGAAAATCCTCGTCGAGCTTCTGCTGCTCGCCGCCGGCCTGGTGCTCGAGGCGTTCGCGTTGCTCCACGGGATCGTTCTGCTCCGTGTAGCCGGGCGCGATCTCCTGGCCGTTGATGCAACATTCGAACACCTCGACGGTCGTCGGGTCGTCCGGCGAAAGCTTG
>Ga0114969_10003042_pt1 | contig 13630 bp, 10 predicted proteins | sample M_130807_MF_Meta_FD_87316 | JGI IMG/M metagenome (GOLD analysis project Ga0114969, IMG submission 87316) | Freshwater microbial communities from Lake Montjoie, Canada to study carbon cycling - M_130807_MF_MetaG | ecosystem: Environmental > Aquatic > Freshwater > Lake | place: Lake Montjoie...
ATTAATATTTTCTTTCTATGAAATAAAAATTTTAATATTGAAACTAAAACGCCTTTTAAATCAATGGTATCTTCTTGCTTACTCATAATGTTTACTTCGCGTAATTTACAGATCGTTTCTCTCTAATAACTGTAACTTTTACTTGTCCTGGATAAGTCATTTCAGTTTGGATACGTTGTGAAATAGTAAAAGATAATTCATCCGATTTTAAATCGGTTACTTTTTCTGCTTCAACCAATACACGTAACTCACGACCAGCTTGAATCGCATAAGCACTTGTCACACCGTCATAAGACAACGCAAGACTTTCTAATTCCTTAATACGTTTAATATAAGACTCTACAATTTCTCTACGAGCACCTGGACGAGCACCTGACACAGCATCACATACCTGAACAATCGGTGCAATTAAAGTAGTCATCTCTACTTCATCATGGTGTGCTCCAATAGCATTACAAACATCTGGCTTTTCACCATATTTTTCTGCTAATTTCATCCCTAAGATTGCGTGTGGTAATTCAGGTTCTTCATCAGGAACTTTACCTATATCGTGAAGTAAACCAGCTCTTTTTGCAACCTTAACATTTAAACCTAATTCAGCAGCCATGATTGCACACATATTAGCAACCTCACGTGAATGTTGTAACAAGTTTTGTCCATAAGAAGATCTATACTTCATACGACCCACCATACGAGTTAATTCTGGATGTAAACCATGAATCCCTAAATCAATACATGTTTTCTTACCAGTTTCAGCAATCTCGTCTTCTAACGATTTTTTGGTTTTTGCGACTACCTCTTCGATTCTAGCTGGGTGAATACGACCGTCAGATACCAATTGATGTAAAGATAAACGTGCGATTTCTCTACGTACAGGATCAAAACAAGATAATATAATTGCCTCTGGTGTATCGTCAACAACGATTTCAACCCCAGTAGCAGCCTCTAAAGCTCGAATATTTCGACCTTCTCGCCCAATAATTCTTCCTTTAACTTCATCAGATTCAATATTAAATACAGAAACTGCATTTTCAACGGCTTGTTCAGTTGCTACGCGTTGTATAGTTTGAATAACAATTTTCTTTGCTTCTTTATTTGCATTTAATTTTGCTTCTTCTGTTATGTCTTTGATATGAACCATCGCTTGCGTACGTGCCTCATCAATCAATGCTTCCATCATATGCGTCTTCGCTTCTTCCACAGTCATACCACTGATCCTAGAAAGCTCTGCTACACGTTTCTGTTGTGTTTTATCTAATTCTTGATTTTTAATTTCGACAGCAGATAATTTAGTTTCTAATTCTGCCTTCAACTTTTCACTTTCTTTTTCAGATCGTGCTAACTCCTCCGTTTTTTGTGAAACTACTTTCTCTTTAGCTTTGAAACGATCTTCGTTAGATTGCATTTTACGCTCACGATCCTTAATCACTTCTTCATGCTCTTCTTTCAATTTTAAGAATCGCTCTTTTGCTTGAAGAATTTTATCTTTTTTAAGTGATTCACCATCATGCTCTGCATCTGCAATAATTTTAGCTGTTCGTTTTTTTAAAACAATATTTTGTATTACAAAAACAACAGCTCCACCCGTAATTAATCCAATTAAACCCCCTAATAAAATATCCTCTACACTCATTTTTAAAATAATAAACCAACAATTTGGCGATTAATACTACAATTTGTTTAGATCCTCTAGTAACATTTCCAAAGAAAGTTCTACATCCTCTATTTGATCTTGTTGATTTGGCTGTACCGATGGGGCAACAGATTTTGTAGCCAACTGTAATGCAGTCATAGCTAATAAATCCTGCATGTCTTTCACTGCATAGTTTTCTTGTAAAAGTTTAATAGCTCGATTAATATCATCGGCTGCTTTCAATATTTTTTCATCTTCTCCTTCATTAACTGTTAAAGGATAAGTTCTTCCAGCAAGTGTTATTTTTAACGATAATTTACTCATTACTATTTTTTTAATTGACTTATACAAACATCAATCTCATGCACTAAACTAGTAATCAAATCGTCGTGATTGACAACGTGAGAGTTCAAATCGGATTGAGTTATCAACGACAAATTCAACTCATCAACTTGTTTCTTTAGTGTAAGGTTTTCTAAATGTAAAGCATCAACAATGTTTTGTTTTGCAACAATAACAGAAGCTAATTCAGACTGTTTACTTTGCAAAGTCGCTAATTCATTTGCTAATAAAGCATGCTTATCATTCTCCTGCTTTAACTCGTTTTTAATGTGATAAAATTTATCACGTATTTCTGCTATAATGTGCGCTATACGATCAGACATGTAAACCAACTTTTTTACAAAAATAATATTGTAATCTTAATTATTTAACCATTTAAATAAATACTTCTTAACAATACATTCTTTACGAAGGAATTCAGTCAATTAAATAAGCTTTTAAAACAAAAAAGAGGTTAAACAATTATGTTCAACCTCTCAATACATTTAATATTTGTTTGAACATAGCAATGCTTTCAAGAAAAAAGCATACGTCCCAATAATTATTGGTATTATACTTATTAGGATGTTTTCTAGTAGTCAATTATATATGAATCGAATAAAAAATTAATTTACGCTTGCGTAGTTGGAGTGCCAAAATTCATAGGTGGAGTTCCTGGAATTTCTTCCTCACTTATAACCCCCATAACTTGTTCGTATTTTTGAACATTATCTATCAATGCTCTCATTAATTTTTTAGCATTATTTGGAGTCATAATAATACGTGATTTTACTTGAGCTTTTGGCATGCCTGGTAACATCTGCACGAAATCACATATAAATTCTGCGTTTGAATGCGTAATAATCGCTAGATTGGAATAAATTCCAGCAGCAGTTTCTTCATTTAACTCAATAGTTATTTGATTATCTGTATTTTCCATACTTTTTTAAATAAAAAAAGGGCTTACTTTCATAAGCCCTTTTTATGTAATGAATTATTAATTTTCTTGTAACTCTTCTAATGCTTCTTTAGAAGAAACAATCATTTTTTGGAATTTACGTGTTCCTGTTCCTGCTGGAATTAAATGTCCAACAATTACATTCTCTTTTAATCCTAATAAATGATCTTCTTTTCCAGAAATAGCAGCCTCATTTAATACTTTCGTCGTTTCTTGGAAAGAAGCTGCCGAAATAAAGGATTGCGTTTGTAAAGATGCTCTTGTAATACCTTGTAACAATGGAGTAGATGTTGCAGGTACAGCTTCTCTCGCTTCAGCTATTTTTTTGTCAGCACGTTTCAATTGTGAATTCTCATCACGTAATTTACGCGCAGAAATAATCTGTCCTGAGCGTAAATCTTCAGAATCACCTGAATCTGTTACTACCATCATACCATACAATGCATCGTTTTCTTCCATGAAGTCAGCTTTATGCACGGATTGTCCTTCTAAGAATTTAGTGTCGCCACCATCAACGATTTCAACTTTAAGCATCATCTGACGTACAATAACCTCGAAGTGTTTGTCATTAATTTTCACCCCTTGTAAACGATAAACCTCTTGAATTTCATTCACGATATACTCTTGTACTTTCGTTGGACCTTCAATGTTTAAGATATCGTTTGGAGTAATAGCACCATCAGATAATGGTTGACCAGCACGTACAAAATCATTTTCTTGTACTAAGATATGTTTAGAAAGTGGAACTAAATAGCGACGTTCTTCCCCAGTTTTAGAAGTGATAACAATCTCTCTATTTCCACGTTTGATTTTACCAAATGCAGCAATACCATCAATTTCAGAAACTACAGCAGGATTAGAAGGGTTTCTAGCCTCGAATAACTCTGTTACACGTGGTAAACCTCCTGTGATATCTCCTGTTTTACCTGAAACACGTGGGATTTTTACTAAAGTAACACCTGCTTCTACTTTGTCACCTTGATTAACAGAAACGTGTGCATCAACAGGTAAACTATATTCTCTTAATACCTCTTTTGTTTTAGGATCAATAATGTGAATTGCAGGGTTTTTCTTCTTATCACGAGATTCGATAATCACGATTTCAGTAAATCCTGTTTGCTCATCGACTTCTTCACGGTAAGTAATTCCTTCAATAACATTATCATAAACAACCTTACCTGAAACTTCAGAAACGATTACAGCATTGTAAGGGTCCCATTTACAGATAATATCACCTTTTTTGATTTTTTTATTGTTTTCAATCAACAACTCAGAACCGTAAGGTACATTCGTAGACATTAATACAATTCCTGTATTATCATCTGTGATTTTTAATTCAGCAGAACGACCAACAACAATTTTCTTAACACCATCCGCAGTTTTCAAGTCAATGGTACGTAACTCATCAATTTCTAATGAACCAGCAGCTTTTGCTTTCATATCCGATATATCCGTAGAGTTAGAGGCAGTACCCCCAACGTGGAATGTTCGTAATGTTAACTGAGTACCAGGCTCACCAATCGATTGCGCAGCGACAACTCCAACTGTATCTCCCTCTTGTGCTAAACGGTGAGTAGATAAACTTATTCCATAACATTTAGAACAAACTCCTCTTCGCATTTCACACGTAAGTACAGAACGAATCTCTACTTCTTCAATACCAGCAGCAGAAATAGCTTCCCCAGCATTTTGCGTAATTAAATCTCCTGAACGAACAATTAATTCCGTAGTCTCAGGATTCAAAATATCATGAACTGAAGTTCTACCAACAATTCGATCTAATAATGGCTCAACAATCTCATCATTTTTCTTTAAAGCAGTCGCAATCAATCCTCTTAATGTACCACAATCATTTTGATTAATGATAACATCTTGAGATACATCTACTAAACGACGTGTTAAATAACCTGCATCGGCAGTTTTAAGTGCAGTATCCGCAAGACCTTTACGTGCACCGTGCGTAGAGATAAAGTACTCAAGAATTGACAATCCTTCTTTAAAGTTAGACAAGATAGGATTCTCGATAATCTCTTGTGCAGAAGCCCCAGATTTTTGTGGTTTCGCCATCAATCCCCTCATACCAGACAACTGACGAATTTGTTCTCTTGATCCACGAGCTCCAGAGTCAAACATCATATAGATAGAATTGAATCCCTGGTTATCATTTTTCAATTGATCCATCAACGTCTCCGTCAATCGAGAGTTTGTATGTGTCCAAATATCAATAATTTGGTTATAACGCTCATTATTCGTGATAAGACCCATGTTATAGTTACTCATAACTTCTAACACATCCGTTTCAGCTTTTCCAACTAAAACAGCTTTTTCACTAGGAATGATAATATCATCTAAGTTGAAAGACAAACCACCTTTGAATGCCATATGGTAACCTAATTCTTTGATATCATCCAAGAATTGAGCAGTACGAGCAGTTCCAGAAACTTTTAATACGTTACCGATAATATCTCTTAATGCTTTTTTAGTTAATACATCATTTACGAAACCAACTTCTCTAGGAACATGTTGGTTAAATAAAGTACGACCACAAGTAGTATCAATCATCATTAAAGTTGGAACTCCGTTTTCATCTAAATCGTAAGTTTTCACTTTAATAGGTGCATGTAATTCTAATTTACCCTCATTGTTAGCAATGATAACTTCTTCAGGTGAATAGAAAATTCCACCTTCACCAATTACCTTACGCTCTGGCGTAGAAACACGTGCTTTTGTAATATAATACAAACCTAACACCATGTCTTGAGAAGGTACTGCAATTGGAGCACCATTCGCAGGATTCAAAATGTTGTGAGAAGCAAGCATCAATAATTGAGCTTCCAAAATTGCAGCATTACCTAATGGTAAGTGAACTGCCATCTGGTCACCATCGAAATCGGCGTTGAATGCCGTAGTTACCAATGGATGTAAACGTATTGCTTTTCCTTCAATCAATTTAGGTTGGAAAGCTTGAATACCCAAACGGTGCAAAGTAGGAGCACGGTTTAATAATACTGGGTGACCTTTCAATATACTTTCCAAAATATCCCAAACTACAGGATCTTTTTTGTCAACGATTTTCTTTGCTGATTTAACTGTTTTTACAATACCACGTTCAATCATCTTACGAATAATAAACGGTTTGTAAAGTTCTGCAGCCATATCTTTAGGAAGACCACATTCGTGTAATTTTAAATCTGGTCCAACAACAATTACCGAACGAGCAGAATAATCTACACGTTTACCAAGTAAGTTTTGACGGAAACGTCCTTGTTTACCTTTTAATGAATCTGATAAGGATTTCAATGGTCTGTTTGATTCCGTTTTAACAGCACTTGATTTACGAGAGTTGTCAAACAATGAATCAACAGATTCTTGAAGCATACGTTTCTCATTACGCAAGATAACTTCAGGAGCTTTAATTTCGATCAAACGCTTTAAACGATTGTTACGAATAATTACACGACGGTATAAGTCATTTAAGTCAGATGTAGCAAAACGACCTCCATCTAGTGGAACTAAAGGACGTAATTCTGGTGGAATAACTGGAACAACTTTAATAATCATCCATTCCGGTCTGTTTTGAATACGTGTTTGAGATTCACGCATAGACTCAACAACTTGAAGTCTTTTTAATGCTTCATTTTTACGTTGTACTGAAGTTTCAGTATTTGCGCTATGACGAAGATCGTAAGACAAAGAATCTAAATCCAATCTTTTTAATAAATCGTGAAGTGCTTCTGCACCCATTTTCGCGATAAATTTATTAGGATCATTATCATCTAAATGATGGTTGTCTTTAGAAACAACATCCGATTCTAAAATATCTAAATACTCTTCTTCTGTTAAGAAATCTAAATATTTAATCGCGGACCCATCTAAATGAGTTGCAGTACCCGTTTGAATAACTACATAACGCTCATAATAAATAATTTGATCTAATTTTTTTGTAGGCAAACCTAATAAGTAACCAATTTTGTTTGGTAACGAACGGAAATACCAAATGTGAGCAACAGGAACAACTAATGAAATGTGCCCCATTCGCTCTCTACGTACTTTTTTCTCAGTTACTTCAACACCACAACGGTCACATACGATTCCTTTATAACGAATACGTTTGTATTTACCACAGTGACATTCATAATCCTTAACAGGTCCAAAAATACGCTCACAAAACAAACCATCTCTTTCAGGTTTGTATGTTCTATAATTGATAGTTTCAGGTTTTAATACCTCACCACTTGACTGCTCCAGAATAATTTCTGGAGAAGCAAGTGAAATAGTGATTTTATTAAAACTACTTTGTTTTTTTGGTGTTTCTTTTCTAAAAGCCATTATATATTGCTTGTTTTCAAATTCAACAACTAGAGAATTAATCCATTGAGATATTTAATCCTAAACCTCTCAACTCATGTAATAATACATTGAAAGATTCTGGAATACCTGGTTCAGGAATATTGTCTCCTTTAACTATCGCTTCGTAAGCTTTAGCACGACCCATTACGTCATCCGATTTTACAGTCAAGATTTCTTGAAGGATATTAGCAGCACCAAATGCTTCTAATGCCCAAACCTCCATCTCACCAAAACGTTGACCTCCGAATTGCGCTTTACCACCTAATGGTTGTTGCGTAATCAAAGAGTATGGACCAATGGAACGAGCATGCATTTTATCATCCACCATGTGTGATAATTTCAGCATATAAATCACACCTACTGTTGCAGTTTGGTGGAATCTATCTCCAGTACCTCCATCATATAAGTATGTCTTACCTGATCTTGGTACACCAGCTTTATCTGTCCAATCATTAATTTCATCTGGTGTAGCACCATCGAAAATTGGAGTAGCAAACTTAACACCTAATTTTTCTCCAGCCCAACCAAGGACTGTTTCATAAATTTGACCTAGGTTCATACGAGAAGGTACCCCAAGTGGATTCAATACGATATCAACTGGTGTTCCATCTGCTAAGAATGGCATGTCTTCTTGACGAACGATGTTTGCAACAATACCTTTGTTACCGTGACGTCCCGCCATTTTATCACCCACTTTTAACTTACGTTTTTTAGCGATGTAAACCTTAGCCATTTTCACAATTCCAGCTGGAAGTTCATCTCCAACAGAAATATGGAATTTTTTACGTTTATAAGCACCCAATAAATCGTTTGCTTTAATTGTAAAGTTATGAATTACACGACCAATTAAAGTATTAACATTTGTATCACCCGTCCAGTTTGAAGGATTTACAATAGAGAAATCGATAGAAAGTAATGCTTTTTGTGAGAATTTACTTCCTTTCTTAATAATTTCTTCTTTGAAATTATTGAAAACTCCATTTGATTTCGTTTCACCTAAAATACTAACTAATTTATCAACTAGCTGTTCTTTAAGTGTATGGAAATCTTTTTCGTAATCTGAATCTAAAGACTCAAGAATTGGTTTGTCTTGTGCCTTAGATTTTCTATCCTTAACAGAACGAGAGAACAATTTTTTACCGATAACAACACCTCTTAAAGATGGACCAGCCTTCAAAGAAGCATCTTTTACATCGCCTGCTTTATCACCAAAGATAGCACGTAATAATTTTTCTTCTGGAGATGGATCTGTTTCACCTTTTGGAGTGATCTTGCCAATTAAAATATCCCCTTCTTTAATTTCAGCACCAATACGAATTAAACCATTTTCATCTAAATCTTTTGTAGCTTCTTCACTCACGTTTGGAATATCAGAAGTTAATTCTTCCATACCACGTTTTGTGTCTCTTACTTCTAATGTATACTCATCGATATGAATAGAAGTAAAAATATCATCCCGTACAACTTTTTCTGAAATTACAATCGCATCCTCAAAGTTATACCCTTTCCAAGGCATGAAAGCTACTTTAAGATTTTGTCCTAAAGCTAGTTCTCCTTGTTGCGTTGCATATCCCTCACAAAGTACTTGACCTTTTTCAACTTTATCACCTTTTTTAACAATTGGTTTCAAGTTAATCGTTGTACTTTGGTTTGTTTTTTGAAACTTAGTTAAAGCATAGTGTTTAGTTTCGCTATCAAAACTTACCAATTTATCATCCGCATTCCAATCATAACGAATTACGATTTCATTTGCATCAACATATTCAACAGTACCGTTACCTTCTGCATTAATTAATACACGAGAATCACGCGCAACTAAACGCTCGATACCAGTACCAACAATTGGAGAATTAGGTTTTAATAATGGAACTGCTTGACGTTGCATGTTAGACCCCATCAGTGCACGGTTGGCATCATCATGCTCCAAGAAAGGAATAGAAGAAGCCGCAATAGATGCAATTTGGTTTGCACCAACATCCATTAAGTGAAGATTTTTAGGATTAACAACAGGGAAATCACCTTCAAAACGCGCTTTAACAACATCATTTAGGAATTTACCAGAATCATCAATATTTGCATTTGCTTGCGCAATCATTTTTGCATCTTCCTCTTCAGCGGTTAAATAAACTGGTTCATCTAACTTCACTTTACCATCCACAACTGCACGGTAAGGAGTTTCAATGAATCCTAATTTATTCACTTTCGCGTAAACACACAAAGAAGAAATCAACCCAATATTTGGTCCCTCTGGAGTTTCGATAGTACACAAACGACCGTAGTGCGTATAGTGAACATCACGAACCTCGAAACCAGCTCTTTCTCTTGATAAACCACCAGGTCCTAGAGCCGATAAACGGCGTTTGTGGGTAACCTCAGATAATGGATTTGTTTGATCCATAAATTGAGATAACTGGTTAGTTCCAAAGAAAGAATTAATTACAGAGGATAATGTTTTAGCATTGATCAAATCGATTGGAGTGAAGACCTCATTATCACGCACGTTCATACGTTCACGAATTGTTCTAGCCATACGAGCTAAACCAACTCCAAATTGAGCATATAATTGTTCGCCAACAGTTCTTACACGACGATTTGACAAGTGATCAATATCATCAACATCTGCTTTTGAGTTGATTAACTCAATCAAATATTTAATAATACAAATTATATCATTTTTAGTTAATACACGAGATGTCTCAGTATCTTCTAATTTAAGTTTTTTATTTAATCTGAAACGACCTACTTCCCCTAAATCATAACGAGTATCGGAGAAGAATAATTTCTCAAATACACCCTTAGCAGTTTCATAATCTGGCGGTTCAGCGTTACGTAATTGTCTATAGATATGCTCTACAGCTTCTTTTTCAGAGTTAGATGTATCTTTCTGTAAGGTATTATAAATAATAGTAAAATCAGCAGAGTTTACATCTTCTTTATGTAAGATAACCGTTTTAACTCCTGCATCGATAATTAAATCAATGTGTTCATCAGCAATGATTGTTTCACGATCTAAGATTACTTCATTACGTTCGATAGATACAACTTCTCCTGTATCCTCATCCACGAAATCTTCGATCCATGTTTTTAAAACACGTGCAGCAAGTTTTCTTCCGGTTAATTTTTTTAAATTAACTTTTGTAACTTTTACTTCATCCGCTAATCCAAATATTTCAAGGATATCTTTATCCGTTTCATATCCGATAGCACGGAATAATGTTGTTACTGGTAATTTCTTTTTACGATCGATGTATGCATACATAACATTGTTAATGTCTGTAGCGAATTCAATCCAAGAACCTTTAAAAGGAATAACACGAGCAGAGTATAACTTAGTCCCGTTCGCATGGCGACTTTGACCAAAGAAAACACCTGGAGAACGGTGTAATTGAGAAACAATAACACGTTCGGCTCCGTTAACTACAAATGATCCTTTCGGAGTCATATAAGGAATTGTACCTAAATAAACATCTTGAACAATCGTTTCAAAATCTTCGTGTTCAGGATCAGTACAATATAACTTCAATTTAGCTTTCAGCGGAACACTGTAAGTTAAACCTCTATCGATACATTCTTCAATAGTATATCTTGGTGGATCAATGAAATAATCCAAGAATTCTAATACAAATTGATTTCTTGTATCCGTAATAGGAAAGTTTTCAGAAAATACTTTAAAAAGACCTTCACTATTTCTGTTTTCTGGAGTAGTTTCCAATTGGAAAAACTCTTGGAAGGATTTTAATTGAATATCCAAAAAATCAGGATACTCAATTGGGTTTTTGCTTGAAGCAAAATTTATTCTTGTCGATTTGTTGGTTGGTGTTGCCAAGGCTAAAAGAATTAATTGAAAATTGGACTCTTATTTGCACTCATTTTAAAAAATAGGAATAGGCACTACTCAAGAGTAGTGCCTTTCCTATATATTTTAAGTCGAAATTATTTAACCTCAACTTCAGCACCTGCTTCAATAAGAGCAGCTTTAAGTGCTTCAGCTTCGTCTTTAGAGATACCTTCTTTCAAAGTTGAAGGAGCAGCATCTACTAAATCTTTAGATTCTTTCAAACCGTTACCAGTTAATTCTTTCACTAATTTCACTACAGCAAGTTTGTTAGGTCCACCAGCTTTTAAGATAACATCAAATTCTGTTTTCTCTTCAGCAACTTCACCAGCTCCAGCACCACCACCAGCAACCATTACTGCAGCAGCAGCAGCAGGCTCGATTCCGTACTCATCTTTTAAAATTGTAGCAAGTTCATTAACTTCTTTTACTGTAAGGTTTACTAGCGTTTCCGCGATTTGTTTTAAATCAGCCATTTTATTTTAGTTTAAAAATTTTTAACAATTTATTTATTTAATTACGCTCTTTCTTCAAGCGTTTTCAAGATACCTACAATTTTACCACCTTGACCTTTAAGTGCCGAGATAACGTTTTTAGCAGGACTTTGAAGTAATCCAATGATTTCACCAAGAAGTTCATCTTTAGACTTAATATTTGCAAGTGTTTCAAGTTGATTATCTCCAATAAAGATAGCTTCACCAACAAATGCACCCTTAAGAAGAGGTTTTGAATTTTTCTTACGAAACTCTTGAATAATTTTAGCAGGAATATTACCTACTTCTGCAAACATAATTGATGTAGGTCCAGCAAGTACTTCAGACAATTGTCCGTAGTCAATACCTTCCACACGCTGCATTGCTTTTTCAAGAAGTGTATTTTTCACAACTTTTAAAGTAACACCAGATTGGAAACATTTTCTACGTAAGTTATTGATAACTTCAACTGTTAATTCAGAAGTATCTGCCAAATAGAATACACCAGCTTGTGTTAATTCTGCAGTCAGATCGTCTATGTATTTAGCTTTGTCTTCTTTTGTCATAATTACTAAGTTTTTAAGCTAACACAGATTTAGCATCAATTTGAACACTAGGACTCATAGTTGAAGATATGTACAAACTTTTAATGTAAGTACCTTTCGCTGCAGATGGTTTCAATTTGTTTAAGGCGGAAACTAGTTCAGCAGCATTATCACGCAATTTATCCACGTCAAAGCTAGCTTTTCCAATACCTGCGTGTATGTTACCATACTTATCCACTTTAAAATCAATTTTACCAGCTTTCACTTCTTCTACTGCTTTACCAACTTCCATCGTTACAGTTCCTGTTTTTGGATTAGGCATTAAAGATCTAGGACCTAAAATTCTACCTAAAGCACCAACTTTACCCATAACTGAAGGCATAGTGATAATAACGTCAATGTCTGTCCATCCACCTTTGATTTTTTCAATGTAGTCATCTAATCCAACGTGATCAGCACCTGCAGCTTTAGCTTCAGCTTCTTTGTCAGGAGTACAAAGTACAAGTACTTTAACATCCTTACCAGTTCCGTGAGGCAAAGCAACAGTTCCACGAACCATTTGATTAGCTTTTCTAGGATCAACTCCTAATCGTACACTAATATCTACAGAAGCATCGAACTTTGTAGTAGTAATTACCTTAACTAAATCACATGCTTCAACTAAGGTATACGCTTTAGCCAAGTCTACTTTAGCCAAAACTTCTTTTCTTTTTTTAGAAATTCTTCCCATGTTTAACACTATTTAGTTTTAGGTGCATCACCACCTTTAACAGTTACACCCATACTTCTTGCCGTCCCAGCAACCATCGACATTGCTGCGTCCACTGTAAAACAGTTTAAGTCAGGCATTTTGTCTTCTGCGATTGTTTTAACTTGATCCCAAGTCATAGAACCAACTTTCGTCTTGTTAGGCATAGCCGAACCTTTCTTAAGTTTAACAGTTTCCATGATTTGAATCGCTGTTGGAGGCGTTTTGATAACAAAATCAAAAGATTTATCACTATAAACAGTGATAACACATGGTAAAACCTTTCCTGGCTTATCCTGCGTTCTAGCATTGTATTGCTTGCAGAATTCCATAATGTTAACCCCTTTTGCACCTAGTGCGGGACCAACTGGAGGAGCTGGATTGGCTGCACCACCTTTGATCTGTAATTTGATCAATGCTGCTACTTCTTTAGCCATTATATTTAAATTATGTAGTCAACGTGAACGTCAAAAGGGAAGCTTTAGACAATTGGTTCACTCCTACGGGTTAATACAAAATTATATTTCTTTTTCTACTTGCATGTAGCTCAACTCAAGTAAGTTTTTACGACCAAAGATCTTCACCATTACTTTAAGTTTTTTCTTGTCTTCGTTTATTTCATCGATGGTACCTGAGAAATTATTAAATGGACCATCAATAACTTTTACTGGTTCACTAATTACGAAAGGAATTTTCATTTCTTCTTCCGATTCTAATAACTCATCTACTTTACCAAGAATACGATTCACTTCTGAAAGTCTCATTGG
>Ga0114969_10003049_pt1 | contig 13595 bp, 14 predicted proteins | sample M_130807_MF_Meta_FD_87316 | JGI IMG/M metagenome (GOLD analysis project Ga0114969, IMG submission 87316) | Freshwater microbial communities from Lake Montjoie, Canada to study carbon cycling - M_130807_MF_MetaG | ecosystem: Environmental > Aquatic > Freshwater > Lake | place: Lake Montjoie...
CCATTCTCGACCATACGTTGGAAATCTTCAGTAGATATATCTGAAGGAAGAACAACTGATACATTTGCATTATTAAGCTGATTGAGATCTAGCTTAACATTCAGGAATTCTTCTAGGTCTGGGTGATTAATGTCAAGACAGAGCATGAGAGCCATACGACGCCCACCTCCACCAACAAGCACATCTCCTGCACCATTGATCATCTGCATGAGACTGACAGCGCCAGTAGCTACTCCACCCTTGCGCTTAAGAGGAGTTCCTCTGCCACGAATAGGAGAAACATTGATACCAATGCCACCCATTGAGCTAGAAACGACAATAACTTCCTTAAGAGTCTGACCCCAGCCTTCTGCTGAATCAGTAGTAGGAAGAACGAAACAATTAAGCAACTGAGCCATAGGACGACCACATCCGTACCAGATACGACCACCTGGATTAAATTTGTTACTAACTAGCTGATCATAAAATCTATCTGCATACTTTCTAAACTTGCCATTGTGTTCCGCACTTGCAACATGGTCAGCAACTCTTCTACATGCTTCTTGCCATGTTTCTTCTTCGCTTCTCGCGTATCTATCTGTAAAGATAGTCTTTCCTAGACCCGACGGCTCCCAGTCACTCATTTCGACAATCCATCCTTTTTCTTCTCTGCTTTTTTTAGTTATCATTATTTATAATCAAGACGGTTTTGATTTCTTAGCGACATTATCTAAAGCCAAAAAAATATTTTCTGGCTACTAGAAAATCTATGTGACGGCAATCATAGCATCCATGCGCTATGACCGTCAAGACGCCTTTGTTAGTGCTAACCTATACGGTCTTGTTGCCACAACATCCCAGCTATAAGTGATCGTAATACATACGATGACAGCATCTCGGGAGGCACAGCTTTGTAATAACGAATGACTTGGATCATTTCTTGTGTGCGCTCTGAAATGAACTGCTTGGCATCTTCAAGCTCACCTTCTCCCATGAAAAGGTCCTCAGGCCAAAAAATTGCATCAATATCTGTTTCTTTTAAAGAAAATATATTTGTTAATTCATTTTCTTTTAATTTTTCATTATAAGAATCCCATAGATCATTTAATGGATTCCAGTTATTATTATTATTCATATGTATATATTATATATTAGATTTAATTATAAAAAGATAAAAAATATAAATATTATAAAAATAAGTATAGCATGGGGAAAGCCATTGGTCAACCCTGTCTATCTATGCTAGAGTGGCATCTGAAACATCCCACACTGTTGAACGTGTTTAGAGTTTACAAAGTCTTAACAATTGGTGCAACAGGTCGTGCTACAGTATCTCTATGTCAATCACTGAAGGAAGGAAGTAGCCAAATGGCACAGGACTCAAATCTCATCCCAATGGCAGATACGTACCTAGATAATAACATGAACATCATGCTCATCGGTCTTCATGGTACAGGCAAAACTCAATCTATCTTTGATCTAGCCAAATCACGCGGCATCAAGGTGAAGTACTACTCTTGCGCGACTCTTGATCCGTATACCGATCTTGTTGGAGTACCTGTTCCTCAGAAAGATGAGAATGGTGTTGACTTCCTTAAGATGATTCGTCCCCGTGAAGTAGACGAGGCAGAGCTTATCTTCTTCGATGAGTTCAATCGTGCTGATTCAAAAACTATCAATGCTGTCTTTGAGATTATTCAGTTCAGATCCATCAATGGTGAGCCTCTCCCCAATCTACGTTGCTGCTGGGCAGCTATGAATCCTCCTGACAAGGATTATAATGTCGAGGAGCTTGATCCTGCTCTGATGGATCGTTTCGATGCATTCATTGAAATGAAGCCGAAGCCCTCTGTCCAGTACATGAGTCAGAAGATGCCGAAGGAAGTAGCGAAGGCTCTTAAGGATTGGTGGGATGAGCAGAATCGTAAGAAGCGTGATTTCAAGGATTATGTTTCTCCTCGCCGCCTTGAGAAGATTGGTCTTGTCTACATGGCTACCAAGAATCAGCAGGCCGTTAAGTATGCTCTTCCTCCGGGTAGCAATCTGGATGTACAGAAGCTTATTTATAACCTTGAGGTTGCTACTGGTAAGCGTATTGAAACTATCAAGGATACAATCGGTTCAAACGCTAATGCGGATTTCCAGTATACTACTGGTGGTCTTGTTCGTCAGAGAACTGAAATTGCTTCATATCTCAATGCCAATCCAAATGAGCTTGAAACTCATAAGAGTGTGATTGATGTGTTCAAGAGTGCTGCTGTCGGTTCTGATACTCTTATCAAGACCTACGGCCCGATCCTTGATAACCTCAGTCCTGCTCTCCTTGAGGGTTACTTCAACTCACTCTCGTCCAGCAAGCGCAGTCAGATCCGCAATGCCTATCAGAACACCAAGGGAACCAAGGCGTATATCTCTCTAGAGAAGGTGCTTGCTAAGGGTGCGCGTTCTGGTAACTGGGATACAGATCTGGTAAAGGATGCTAATGTCCCGTTCTAAATATAGCGAAGCAATTCGGCTTCTTGATTCTCAGTTCGCATTCTTTGTAACCCATGTTCTTAATATTGGTAAACCTGTAGATACCAATATTGTTCCAACTGCATGTGTTATGACTGATATAGAAACAGCGAAGTCAGGAAAGGCAGGTGATGATTTTTACTTTGCTTTCAATCCTGACTTCGCTGATCAGCTTGATGTAGAAGACTACGCATTTGTTCTTGCACATGAGACTATGCATATTATTCTAGATCATCTTAATCTAGCCCCACGCTTCTCTGATAAGGTTAGATTTAACATCGCAGCAGATTGTGTTATCAATGATTACCTTATCTCAGCTGGATTTGATGCATCACAGAACATCATGGATCAACTTATGTCTGGTCAGAAGAATGTGGGATATAACTGCGCCCATGTGACAGTAGGTCAAGTCTATGACGATCTCCCCCAGGACATTGTGGATCAGATGGGTGCAGGCATGAATATTGATAGCCATGACTGGATTCATGTTCCGGACTCACTTGCAAAGAAGATTCTAGAACAAATTGCTGGTAATGCAATTCTTCCTTCTGAGCTTCAAGATATCAAAGATGATATCAATGCTAAGAGTAATGTAACTATTCATGGTAGTGGCGCTGGTACTGGTTCTATGGATGCCCAGAAGTTCATTGAAGTGAATGGTGTATCTATGAATTGGGTCAATCTACTCAAGGAGCTTGATCCAGACATTTTTAACATGAAGGGTGGCAAGAAGCCTCGCCCTTCGTATCATCGCCGTCCTCGCAAGCTTGGTGGCTTCCCAGAGGTCATCCTGCCTGTCAAGGAGGTAAGCAAGCAGAACAAGTTCGGTGAGAAGCCTGTCATCTTTATGGCACTTGACACATCGGGTTCTATCGGTGATGATACAGCAAGAAAGTTCATCACCCTGGCTCGCTCAATCCCGCGTGATAATATTCATCTAGAGGTAATCACGTTTACGGATTCAGTTATGCCTCTGGATCTTGACAATCCAAGGTTCCAAAGTGGGGGTACTTCATTTAGCCCCATTGAAAGCTATATCCGCAGTACTGTTATGCCTAAGTACAAGAACAAGTACCCTTCGTCTGTTGTTGTTATCACTGATGGTGATGCCTCGTTCTATGGAGCAAAGCCAGAAGATAAGCACAAAGACAACTGGTTCTGGCTTCTTGACGGTTATTACCTACGCTCAAGCCATCTTTTTGGTAAAATTAAGACACTTAAAGAGTACATCAACTAATACGGGGAGCCTAGCTCCCCAACCTGCCCTCGTAGCTCAGAGGAAGAGCAAATGGTTTCTACCCATTGTGTCGGCCGTTCGATCCGGTCCGGGGGCATCCTAGTGAAGAAGTATCCATAGTACCTTTATCTTTCTATATTCCTATGCTTAAAATATAGGAGGAATACTTAATGGCTACATCTTCATCATCTTTTGTTCTAAACATTCCAAGTGCCTATGCTTTTGCGGCGCAGACCGCAACTGTCTACACTGATACAGAGACAAGACCTGTTAATGCTTACGTTTTAGTGGCTCGCGCTGCTTACGCAGCGGAGGATCGCAATGTCCAGGTTCAGACCAAAGTCTTCAGAACAGACTCAGACAATGGCGCTACAGATTTCCAGGCTTCTTATACAACCGTAAATAAATCTAAGATATAAAGAGGAATTATGACTAACAATCAGAAAAACTACAAAAAGACTGCTGCCTCTGGTGTTTTTTATACAGATGGCAATGGCACAAATCCCAATAATCCTGCACCTGCTTATCTTGGCTTAAGCGGTGTTCTTACAGATGAAGATATCGACGTTACGGCTGGCAAGATTACTCTTACTCAATTCAATCAAGAAGCTCAACTTAACAATGGCGCTCTTGCTCCTGCCGATGGTTTTGATCTTTCAAGGGCTTATGGCGATGTTCTACGTCAAGCCTCCTGAATGTAAACATTCAGTAAAGTTTAAAGGTTAGGGGGCGAAAGTCCCCTTTCCTCTTGACAGGGCATGTGTCTTTGCTATACTGAAGTCATGTCATCACACTTCCACTCAGATACAGATGGGATCCTTCATAAGTGCTACCATAAGTGCCGGAACCTAACTCTAACTTGGCAGTTCTGGATCGGAACAACCTTAGGTTTTCCTTTTGAACACTTGCTCTGGGAAAAAGTGCCGGTATTTAAAGAATTGACAAAGCTTATAGGATTGTAAAAGCTATGCTTGGACAGGTAGCCCAATGGTGGAGGCGGCTGTCTTATAAGCAGTGTCAAATGTGGGTTCGAGTCCCACCCTGTCTACTTAATCTAGTAAATAACAAAAGGAGAATGAATGCCAACAACACCCCTCAAGCTAACGTCGCCAAATATGAAGGGCGATGCAGTAAAGAAGGCGCAGCAAAATTTAAAGAAGGCCAAGTTCTATGGTGGAGATATCGATGGTGAGTTCGGTGAGCGTACTGCCGGAGCCATCGTTAATGCAAAGCGTGAGCTAGGTTATACCGAATCTTCTGCGACTTCACTATACGATCAGGTATTTGAGGACTACCTTCTTTGCAACACCCAGCAGGGTCCGGATATGCTCAAGAGGGCTGAAGCCTACAAGAAGGCTCAGGGCGATGTAGGTGCTAAGTATGCAAAGGCTGTAGATGTCGGTCTATCTAAGCTGAATGTTGCTGAAGATCCGCCCGAGAGCAATATTGTTGAGTTCTCAAAATGGTATGGAGTCAATGGTCCGTGGTGTGCCATGTTCGTAACTTGGTGTGCTGTTCAGGCTGGATCAAAGTCATTCGTAAAGGGTAAGACATATTCTTACTGCCCGAATGTACTTCGTGATGCCCAGACCAAGAGCAATGGTCTTTCTATCACGACCACTCCTGTCAAGGGCAGTGTTGTACTGTTCGATTGGCAGAAGGATGGGGTACCGGATCATATTGGACTCTTCATCAAGTGGGCCGATAAGGAGAAGACTTCCTTCTATGCTGTCGAGGGAAATACTTCCTCAAGCGAAAAGGGTAGTCAGAGTAACGGTGGTCAGGTTGCACAGCGTCTTCGTTATGTGAAGAATATCGCAGCCTTCGTCAACTGGCAGTAATGTATGATGTGGGGGCAACCCCACACCTGGGAGCGTGGTGGAATTGGTATACGCACCGGACTCAAAATCCGGCGTCGAAAGACATGTGGGTTCGACTCCCACCGTTCCCATTATGAATCTAAATGAATATCAACAACAAGCAAAAGAAACAGCAATCTATCCCAAGGATGTAGCTGCATCCTACCTTGCTCTGGGAGTCGCTGGAGAGGCTGGAGAGGTCGCAGAAGAGGTCAAGAAGTGTCTGCGTAGGGGTTACCTATCAGATGGGTCAGACTTCCCTGATGATCGCCTCAAGAACTTATACGAGGAGCTAGGCGATGTGCTATGGTATGTAGCCAACCTATGTAGTGAGCTAGACTTCCGTCTAGAAGACGTTGCAAAATTCAATATCGATAAACTAAAAGAGAGGCATAGTAAGTGACCTATTTTGAAGAAGATGAAGATTCTGAACTATATGCTTCTGATGATGAGTTTCAAGAAGACTCTCAGATAGATTTATCTTCCGAAGCGATTAATGCTCTTCGTAGTGGTACTCTTGAGAAAGAGCTTGAAGAAGAGGAACTTCTTATTGTAAGGTTTATAGATAGTATGAATATGCGTGAGGCAGGATCTCCAACCGTCAATGAGATCTGGAAACTGCTAAACTGGCACAACAGGATGAAGATTGGTGTCGATCTTATCAATCTTATCTTATCAGGCGATGTTCATGTCTATTTTGATGAAAATGATGTAGAGGGAGATAATCCTACTTTCTCCCTTACTCACAAGGGAAAAGAACGCAAGAAAGGCTTAATGAATGACAACTGAATTATCTTTTCAACAAATGCACAAAAACAAGTCTCGTCAAGACTTGCAACCTTCGGGACAACGTGATAGAGTGAAGGAGTGGGATCGTATTCGCTCATGGAGCCAGGAACACAAGCCCGCAAACAGTACAGATTGGAATTCCTTCAGGAAGAGCAAGAGTGTCTAACACAGAGCCTTGTGAAGGCTGTGGCTATCCAGTAGACGGTTATCGCCACTATTGCCCCAAGCAAGATATGGACGATACTGATGATCAGAAATGTAATTGTTGTGATAAGTGCGAAGAGGAATGTAGTCTAGAGTCAATAAGATAAGTTTATCGGGATATGGGAAAGTTTGGTTAATCCGTCGCGTTTGGGACGCGAAGATCGTGTGTTCGAATCACACTATCCCGATTATGAAAGCTAGAATATATAAAACAGGAGAAGGGCAATGGAAAGCAGATGCCTATTATATACAAGCTTCTGCTACAATCATTCCAAAGCGTCCAATAGGAACCTTCAATACAGAGAAGCAGGCTATTGCTGCAGCAAAAGAATGGGGAAGAGTAAACAATAAGAAAAATCAATCTGAAGAAATCTGGATAGATATATGACAGATGATGAAAAATGGCAAAAGTTTTATCAGTCAGAAGTCTTCAAGGGTATTTGGTTTTGTCCAAAGAATCATTGTTTCTATTCCAAAGAGAAACTAGATAATGATTACTGCCCAGAATGTAATGGAGATGAATCTAAGAAAGCTTTTGTTCCCGTATTTAAAATGATGGACACAGTTTACGCACATACAACAAAAAATAAATAACATTCCGAGATGGTCTAAACGGAAAAGACGGAGGACTTTGGATCCTCAAATGATGGATCGTACCCATCTCTCGGAGTTTGGCCCGATTAATTTAATGGTAAAATATTTGTTTTGTAATCAAAAAACGAAGGTTCGATTCCTTCATTGGGCTTAATTTAAAAGTAATCGGAGGTTCAAATCCTCTCTTCGGCTTTTGCGGGCTTCGTATACTGGCTATTACCTCAGGTTTCCAACCTGATGAAAAGAGTTCGATTCTCTTAGCCCGCTTTATGATTATTACACTGACAGCAGATCAACTTAAGATGGGCGCAGAAACAGGAATAGGAAGAAGGATTTCTGCTTTAAAAAATAACAGATCTTCATACCATGGATATAAGAGTGGTAAAAAAGATGGTAGTTTACCTCCCTGGGAGCTAGATGTTCAATCTAGTTGTGCAGAGTTAGCTGTAGCTATTGCTCTCGATAAAGTAGATGATTGGGTTAGAGGGGTTGTTGAGAGTGGTCCTCTCCCAGATGTTGATATTCTGCCCAATATTCAAGTGCGATATACAGAAAGACCCGATGGTCGATTGATTATTTACAAAGACGCAAATCCCAAACATATTTATTTTCTTGCTATAGGAGAAACTCCGACCTTTGAAGTTAAGGGTTATGTTTATGCAAAAGATGCTATGGAAAAAGAATATTGGTGGGAAGGTGCTAGAAGTCCTGCCTATTTTTTCCCCCAGCATCTTTTAAGTAGAAGTTAGGTCTTAGCCCGCTTGACTTTGTTAAATTGTATGTTATAATGTTTTTACGTCGCGGGGTAGAGCAGTTGGTAGCTCGCTTGACTCATAATCAAGAGGTCGCGGGTTCAAATCCCGCCCCCGCTATAAATAAGATCGAAAGGTTAATACGATGGTATTGCCTTTTTTATTGGAAATGCATTGTAAGGCGTTGTTGACGGGGTTGAGTATCGATGATACGCTTCTTCTATGTTCGCTAACGCATACTACCTAGACGATGATTGCCCTGAGTCTATTAAAGACTGTATCCGTCTTTTTGAAGAGAACTTCTTCCGCCTATTTCCAGCTTGGCTTAAGGGCCAGTTCTGGATTGCTGGTGGTGCTATGCGCTCTTACTTCCTAGATGAGACTCCTAGAGATATTGATATCTACTGTGTAGATTCACAGGTCCGTGATAGAGTCATTGCTTGTCTGGTAGCTAAGGGAGCGACCCTGCTAGATAGTTCACCAATCTCTCAGATCTATGTCCTAGAAGGAGTCTCATATGATCTTCCACTCAGAACCTTTTCTAATCCTGAGCATACTATCTTCTCTTTTGACCTTAATATCTGTATGTGTGCGACGGATGGCGAAGTACTCTACTGTACTTATAATTATTTTATTGATCTTGCTACTAAAACACTAAGCGTACATAGCATTGACAGTGGCAAGAAAACTCTTCAGCGTGTTATGAGGTATGGCAATAAGGGATTCACTCTTCCTAACAAAGAGATTGATCGTCTTTATGATGCCATTCGCAATGAATACATTGAAGAAGACTCAGAAGATACTGTTCCTGCAGTAATTAACCCAAATGCTCGGGTAGCTTCTTCTATGAATTCTGCAACGTACAAGCAGAAGCCCAGCTTCTCTGCAGTCTTTAAGGGTCTAAGAGTTGCTGCCAGTAAGGATGTAGTGTAGATTCTTTCTGGAAAGCTCTTCAAGGGCATCTGCATGATCAGATATTGTTCCAGTGAAGATTGACTCTTGAAGCTGTTTCTTCTGCTCTAGGATCTCTAGCTTTCTATCTTCAATAGAATCTGCGATTAGTAAGTTATAATAATAGATATTGTCATGATTTGAAGTTAGGCGATTTATTCTATTTACTCTTTGAATGAGTGTTGTATGCTTCCATGGCAAATTATAATTAATAACAGATGACCCTTGTTCTAGATTGATTGAGTCTGACCCTTTGTCAGAAGATACGAAGACTTTGACGGAGGGATCGTTACGGAAGGCATCTTCTGCCTTCTGCTTATCACTTGCAGATCCATCATAGAGAACTGCGTTATACCCCCAGTTACAAATGTAATGATAGAGACGTTCAGAACCTAGCTCGTTATACATATTAAAAACAACAACTTTGCCGTCTATCTCTGATAGAAGATCTTTTAGCTTTTGAAGTTTTGCGCTGTTGTTATCTGTGAAGACTTTCTTACTTCTCAGTTCTGCTGCAAAATCTCCATTAGAGAAGTTGATAAGATCTGGGTTGTCACATATTAATTGCAACATAAGAATGCTAGACAAAACTTTGTCATCGTCAACATCATTTAAGATAGTGTCGAGTACATAGTCATAAAGTTTACGATCTTCTTCTGATAGATCAATTATGACATCTTCCCAGTGTTCTTTGGGAAATTGAGCGGCAATCTCTGGATCTTTATATTTATCTGCTTGATGTGTGATGTGGGATATTCTCATGCCAAGCTCTTTAAGAGCATGGCGATTCCATACATCTACCTTGTAGCGATTAAACCTACTGAACCTGAGTCCGTATCTATTTCTAAAGTTTGTGATGTTAGAGAAGATGCTATCGTCCAATAACTTCACACAGGCGTAGACATCTTCTGGGCTGTTCTCTAGTGGTGTAGCGGATAGCATGGTCTGATATGTCTGCCTACAGGACTGCACAGCGGCTCTAGCTCCTTTGTAGACAAGAGATCCAGGGTTCTTCAGCATTGTGGGCATTTCGTCCCATATGAAATAAACATGTTGATTCCTTAGGGCAGAACAAATCTCTTGACGATCACCTCTCAACTTCTCATAGTTGATGATGAGGATACGGTTGGTGTTGTAAAGCTCTGTACGGGCTTCTCTGCGCTTCTCAGTGTTACCCTTGACACATTCCACTACCACAGAGTCTAAACCGGCTACGCGCTTTAATTGACGTTGCCAGTTGATCTTATTATGATTCCTAGATGCAACAACTACCTTATCCACTTGACCAGTCTCAAGTAGGTATTTAGCCTTACAAATACCCATGACTGTCTTTCCTGTTCCAGTAGACCAATTAACAATATCCGACCTCTGATCTTTTAGATAGTTGAATCCTTGTAGCTGAAACTTCTTCAGATCAAAAGACAACTCATATGGATACTCATCATTAAGAGAAGAGAATCTGTCTAATAGAGAAGAAGAGTTCTTGATGAACCATATATGCTCAAATCCATTGGCTTCTGCTAAGAAATATAATTCTTCTAGCTTAAATACAGGGACAGCACAATACTCGCCTACAATGTCAATGAGCAACTTCTTACGTTCCTCATCCATTACCGATACACTAAAGTGTGTAGGATAGTGAGGATGAGGTTCTAAAAAGATAACTTTTTGACTAAGACTTTGATCCCAATTTTTATGAACTTCATTAGGATCAACTTGACGAATATCCATATTAATATTATATCATAAATATTACTTATAGATTGGAATCAATGTATAGTTTTCAACCCAATTGTCTGTATCTGATAATGCTGATGCTTTTACCTGTAGCATTGTATTTGCTTGCTTGAAATGCAAGGCTGAATATTCATTATTTACATTGTCATAGAATGGTTGGAAACTAGATCCATCATTGGAGGCAGACCATGATATTGTATTGTGGGATATCTTTACGTTATCTATTTCAAATAAGGTGGGAGCATAGCCAACATTTTGGAATGATATATAATATCTACCAGCAACAAGGTCTGCTTTTACAGGAATAGTAAAGTTATTCCATTGATTTCCAATAATAGAAGGAATATTGTAGATATACGCTACATAACCTTCTTCGCTTAAGAAGGTAACTCTATATGTTCCAGAATATGTAGTTGTGCTTAAGTCATCAAATGAATACGGATAAATACTTCCAGAGATATATAGCTCATCTGTATCACCGATATCTATTGGTTCACTACTAATAATTCCACCTATCCAGTCTGGCGTTCCTGTTCTTGTGACAAGAATATCTGGTGGTGGTGATCCAGTATTAACGCTTCCCGATAGAGTAGAATCGCCAATTGCTACAAAGTCATTATTAGATAGCAATGTTAAAGGAGGACTTGTTAGAGCGTTTAATTGAGCGGCATTGACTGGTTTATTACTCTGGAATGGCTTTGATATAAATGTTCCAAATTCTGCTCTCTTAACGCCGATTTCATTTATATTGAAATCATATGAGTAGGGCTTATGATCCCATCCTACATACCCTCTACTAGGAATACCAGATAAGGTAATCGGGCCAATGCTACTGATTATTCTTGAATAAAATGAACCATTGACCTCAAGAATTTCTGCTTTTATCGTAGACTCATTGAGAGTCGTGCGTAATACATAATCTGTTGTACCAGATAAAGATACAGTGTTTAATGTTCCAATAATATTTTTAACACCAGATGCTGTTTGAAAAAGATCTAGACGAGTATTGGTTCCAGATGCAGCAAGAGTAATCCCAACATTACTCGGCACAAATATATTGCTTGTCCCACTAGTAATTATATGACGATAGTAAAGATCTAAGCTATTAACTCCTGCATGAGTAAGTGTTATAGACCCACTTGTAGACTTGTCAGCAGGTGAATTTTTAAATCCTGCGCTAAAGTGCGTACTCTCTACGACACTACCTGAGAAGCTTGCAAGTGGTTCCATGGCAAATGGAACTGTTCCTAGTGAACCAACGCTTGGATCAACAATAATACCACTAGAGTAGTATGATCCTGATATAGACGTAGCCGCTTGCAAAGCTGTATTTACTTTATATATGTAAGGGGGTCTTGATCCAGTATTAAACTTAACTGCCTGAATTAGATTTTTAGGTCTTGCAGGATAGAAGAATACGGGATCCATTGTGTTATTGATGATAGTCCCAGATATACCGACAGACCCTTGATATCTTTTAATTTTTGTGTTTATCTCAATAAAGGGGAATGTGTATGTCCCACTTGGATATACCTTCATATTTTGGAACTTGGTCGTCAATGTTCCAGTTCCTGTTGTCACAACTCTGAATCTTACTCCAGTAATTTTAGAAATATCACAATTGACTAATTGATTTCTATTGAATTCAATATAAGTATCCTGGGTAGCCGTTCCAGACAGCGTTGAAAATTGAGAAAACGGAATAGAATCAGTCTTGGTCGCAGAATAAGAACCAGTAGTATCAGATGTTATATCAAGGAAAGACTTGTTGAGATTAAAGGTAAGTGCAGACGTTTGAGTAGGCGCATCTCTTATTACCATTGAAATTAGATAATCTGTGCCTGGAGTATTAAAATTTGTGTAGATATCGTCATCATATGATGAATAGAAAGTTCCACTTGGATTTGTGCCATTGAATGTCATTGACAAGGCGCTAGAACGCCTGTAGAGAGCGTCAGGGCCAAGAGATGATGTTACCGTCTTGCCACCAGGGATAGATATAGTCACTGGTGTTTCAGATAGAAATACATCGCCTATTCCTGATGTAGATAATTTCCAATTCTCAATAGATGGATTTAAATTAGCATTGGGATAATTTACTTGCATTTCTCCAACAGTAAGATTGTGAGCAGTGCCAGATCCACCCCAGTACCCGACGCTGTGATACATAAGGTCAGCCATTGTTATTCTTGTTGAATATGAGTTGGCGTTAAATGACCTTAAGTCATAATGTGTTTCGTAGTTACTAGCAATAGTGATTGGAGTAGATCCACTAAAAGTTACATAGCCATTTACCCCGATTGTTCCAGCGGGAGAATTAAAGTTTTCACTAAGGTTATTAGATAGGATATTCATTCTGCTACCGTAAAGCGCCAATCGTTAAAAGTAAAATCTGTGCTTAAGATATTCAAAGTATCGTCTAGTGTTTCACAATAAAACATTTCATCGTATGTGCTTTGGAAATCTCTTCTATAGAACTGTATATTCTTTACACCAACAATATAGGCAATCTTATTCGTTCTTGCAACTGTTAATTGTTGATATTCATGTCTTGCTACATAAGGGAACCAAAGAATTGGTGTCTTCTTTTTTCTTTCTTCAGGATTAAGATCTATTACTGATTGATTAATCGGTGCAGTAAATGTGGAGTTAGAGAACTCTGTAGTTGAGAAACTGTTTATCAAGCTTTGTGAGCTTAATTTATTATAGATAAATCTATTAACAGGATCTCCTGTGTTAAGGTTCTGCACTATGTTATTCTTGTATAAAGTGCTATTGATAATATTGACGTTATCTCCAACGCGCTGTCTATTTTCAGAATCTACTGATGTTCTTGTAGACGCAGTTAACAAATTATTTTGTTGTTGAATAATAGAATTTAAAATAGAGTCAGTTGTATCTGGCTTTATTAAGTCTGTTTGATTAAATATAGTTGTAGGTTGAGTAAAACCAGTATTAACCTCATTAAGGACAACAGAG
>Ga0114969_10003050_pt1 | contig 13593 bp, 10 predicted proteins | sample M_130807_MF_Meta_FD_87316 | JGI IMG/M metagenome (GOLD analysis project Ga0114969, IMG submission 87316) | Freshwater microbial communities from Lake Montjoie, Canada to study carbon cycling - M_130807_MF_MetaG | ecosystem: Environmental > Aquatic > Freshwater > Lake | place: Lake Montjoie...
AGCAGGACCGGCCTGGAGCAGCCTGTCCCTAGTCCCCCTAGTCCCCCACCAAAAGTCCTCCACCAAGAATTATAAGCCCCAGCAGCCTGTCCCCTCAATGAGCTCAACGCTCCCCAGTAGCCTGTCCCTAACCAGCAGGAGCAGCCTGTCCCTAAAAGATACCCAGCGGCAGCGGGACCGTGCCGGAGCGAGCATTGAAGGCGAACACCCCACCCCCTCGCGCATAGCGCGAAAACTCATCCTTCCCCCGAGCCTTCCTGCGAGCGCAGGCACGGTTCCGCAGAGCCCCACCGAAAACTCTCCCAACCCCCGGACCGCAGCCTGTCCCTTGTTCCCTGCCGCTTTCGCCCGCATAGTCCGCGACAAATGCTCGTTGACGGAGCGAAATGCCTACCGCTAGTTTCCGCCTCCTTCGAGCGTTCCAGAGTAGCTCAATGGTAGAGCAATCGGCTGTTAACCGATGGGTTGAAGGTTCGAGCCCTTCCTCTGGAGCCAATCTTTCAAGGCTCCTTCCAACGCCCAAGTCCACGTTCCCTCCTCGGATTCCTCGGATGAAACCCATCCATCCAACTTCGATCGTGGTTGGTCTTTTCAGAGAACTCCGAATCTCGCCCGCCTGGTTCGCCTCGACCCTTGCGCTCGCCCTCCACTGTCTCGGTGCAGAGTTGGCACCCAACAACCTTGCGAGCCTACAAGGTCAACTCCAACAAGCACTCAACGGAACCAACACATCCTCGGTCCTCTGGGGCGCCCTGGTGACACGAATTGATGGAACAACGGTCTTTGGTACCAACACCCACAAATCCTTCATCCCCGCCTCCAATACCAAGTTGTTCATCGGAGCCATGGCCCTGGACCAACTCGGCCCTGAAGCACGACTGCACACACCCGTGCACGTGAGCAACCCACCCGACGCCGAAGGAGTACTGCACTCCGACCTGTGGATTCTCGGCCAAGGCGACCCCAGCCTCGGCACCGCACCTCGATCCGAAACCGGAGATAGCCCGGGCACCTGGGATGAAGCCCTCGTCCCCTGGGTGACCCAGTGGCAATCCAAAGGACTAAAACGCATCATCGGCGACCTCGTCCTGTGCGATGCAGCCGTGCGAACCCCCGAATACGGACCCGGTTGGGATAACGAAGACCGAGCCGAATGGTACGGCGCACCCGTCTCAGCCTTCGTGGTCAATGACAACACCTTCCGCCTGGTGGCCCCCGCAGCCCCACCCGGAGCCACAAGCATCCCCTTCCACACTCATCCACCCCTCCCATCCCTCGCCGTGAATTGGCGGGTATTGCCCGGAACCAACACCACACACCGCATCCAATACGACCGCCGATTGCCCGGCGGATCCATTGAATTCCGCGGCCGCTTTGCCCCCGGCACCAATGGTTGGTCGGCCGAATTAGCCGTGGCAGACCCCGCCCGAGTTTTTGGAGAGCTATTGAAGCGAACACTCGAACGCCGAGGCATCCCGGTTTCAGGATCCGTTCGAGTGGTTCATGCCACCAACGGGTATCCCGCCACGGAGTGGGATCATCGAACTTCCGATCCACTCACCCGCCGTCTGGCACTCTGCCTCAAACCCTCGCAGAACTTGCACGCCCAATTGTTGCTGACCGAAGTCGGCCGTCAGGCAGAAAGAGAGGCGACGACTGGAGCCACCTCCCCCGCTCCCCGTCGGCACGATGAGTGGGGGCTAATCCGACTGTCAGAATTCCTCACCCGGGCCGGAATTACCAACGACTCCGTGCGACTCGAAGAGGGATCTGGGCTGTCACGAACCAACCGCGTCACGCCGGCCGCCACCGTGGCATTGTTGCGCTTCATGGCTGCCCACCCTCAGCAGAAAGCATGGAAGGAAAGCCTACCCCTAGGCGGCGTAGACGGAACGCTCAAACACCGTTTCAAGACAGGCCATGCCCATCGCGCCGTACGGGCCAAAACCGGCAGCCTGCGTGGCGTCCACGCACTGGGCGGCTATGTGATCACGGCCACCGGAGAAGAACTTGTCTTCGCGATCTACGCCAACCACGCCCAAGGCGACCCTCTGGTCCGTGCCCGAATAGACCGGTTCGTAGAAATCCTCGCCAGCGCCCAAAACTCAGCGCCTGTACCGCCCGCCTCCGCCCCACCGCCGCGTTGAGCTCTTCCAATTACCAGTCGAAGTGCAGCGTACAAACTTCGGCACTGATCGAACGAAGTTGCAGTCGCGAGGCACCACGAATGCGGAAAAAACGGGCCACGGTAGACACAGGCACTTCAATGCGACGTTGATCTCCGTCGATCGAGTAAGCGGTTTCCTCCACGAAAGCGCTCCGAAGATCGACAGAAGATTCGAGGATCGGTTGACCCGCAGGCGGCTGAGCAGAAGCCTGAAGAATCAACCAAGCCGCATGACTCGAAACACGGGTCACGTAGCCTCGGGTCCCTGTTGCCTTTGCTCCGTCGGGCAACCATTCCTGATTGCCCGGTTGCCCAACCCAGAGATCACGCGTGTCAAATAAAGCACCATACTTCGGTGGCGCGTTGGTGTCGGAAGTGTAAGGCCCTTCCACCGCGTATCCCACACCAGCCAGTTTCCACTGACCGTCCCGGTCGAGCAGGAAGGCGCCCGAGCCAGAATCGCCGCCGGAATAAATCGCTTCATCGGCACCGGCCGACCCGGAAAAATCAAAAACCAGCAACTCCCCCACGGGCGACTGATCAGCCCCAACCAAACCCTTCACGGTGTTAGTACCCCAGCGCTGCGCACCATCATAGTCGCCCACCCACCAACCACGCCCCACCACGGCCTCCCCACGACGTCCACCACGGCCAAACAACATCAGAGGGCGACCCGCCTCGTGGGCACCTGTGTTCAACGGCGCAAAGTCCGCGAAGCGACCCGCCACCGTGAAGACATTGAAGTCGGTGCCGGGCCGGTTGGTCAGGGCCACGGTTCGGTAGTGGATGCCGCGAAACTCGAACGCATCGCCCGGAGCCCCACCCAGGTGGCGAGCGGTGAGGAATTGGCGAGGCCCAATGACCGTTCCCAGCGCGAATTGCCAACGTCCCTGCCAATGCCAACCACTGGCCTCGAGGGCGCCGGAAGGGGGCGTCGTATTACGCACCGGATTACCTGAACCAAACACAATGATGGCGCGGGCCACCGGCAAGCCGAGGCCGCAGCAGAAGATCCACGCCCCCAAAATTGCCACGAACCGCAGCCGCTCCAGCTTCATGAATCCGAGGGGTTTGCCGGACGATCCTTCCGGTTGCGTTGTTCGAGGAAGAAGCTCTTGAGAATGTGACGGCATTCCTCCTCGCGGACCCCCGGCGTAATTGCACTGCGGTGATTGAGGGTGGGAAACTGCAGAAGATTCATAGCCCCCCCGGCAGCGCCTCCCTTGGCGTCGGGGGCTCCGAAGACCACACGCGCCAGCCGGCAATGGACGATGGCCCCGGCACACATGGGACACGGTTCTTTGGTCACGTAGAGCGTGCAGTCGGTCAGACGCCAATCGCCGACGGCTTCCTGGGCCATGGTTAAGGCCAGCATCTCCGCGTGCGCGGTCGCATCCTTGAGGAGTTCCACCTGATTCCAAGCGCGCGCGATGACCCGGTGTGCGCGAACAATGACCACTCCGACGGGCACCTCTTGGGCCTCGTAGGCCTTGGCCGCCTGGCGCAGCGCTTCACCCATGAACACGCGATCAATCTCGGGGTCCGGGATGTCCGGTTGGGAACGTATTTCCATGGTCAGGCGCGACGCAGGGGGCTGCTCTGTTCCAAGGTCCAGTTGGAGCCTCCCTCTTCGTGACAGTGAGCGTGGGCTGCAAAGAACCCTCCACGATGGCTCCAAAAGAGAGGCCAAATTTGTTCCCGGTCGGTCTCAGGCAAATCCAACATGGCCAATTCCGCACGACTGTAGAATCCGAAATCTCCTTCCCGATGCGGGGGCGGAACGCGTTGCAGGCGCGGCCTGACTTCAAAGAGAAACATCAGCCAGTGAGTCTGTCCCTGATACCCATATTCGCTAATAAGACCACTCAGGTGCAGGTCCGCTGGCGTGAGGGAAACGCCCGTCTCCTCCAGAGCCTCACGGCACGCGCAGACATAGGGAGATTCCCCAATGTCGGTCTTCAGTTTGCCTCCGGGTGGACTAAAAAGTCCCCGATTGGGATCCTGAGCTCGACGCAGCAGTAGAATGTTGTCCCGCTCGTCAAAGCAGTAGAGGAGCGTAGCAATTTTGTAAGGTAGCGGCACCGGGCTGACTAAAGCCCGAAATCGTCCTCAGGGAAAGGGCTCTGACACGGGGCTCTAGACGATCGCGGACGGAAACATTTTTTCGCCCAAGCATCGACTCACGGAGCAGTTTGAATCAGGCAATGCGCTCACCCCTCTCAAGGATAGGAAGAGCCCGAAGATCGATCAGCGGTAAACCGTGACCGCCAAGGCTGAGATCAAGGCTCCCCAGACAACACCGGAAATACCCAGCAGGCGCACCCGCCCTTCCGATTGCGTGCACCAAGCCAGCCAATCCCTCACCCGCCAGGGCGAAACGGCCACCCAGATGGCCAAACTCACCCATCCGTACATCCAAAGGGTCACCAAATACCGCCACGGGCTCGGGTGCCACCGTTGAACATCCAAGACCACATCCGCGACAAGACACAGCACAATGGCCAATCCCCGCACGGCCAGATAATCCCGGACGACAAAGCAACTGGCCACTCCGATAGCAATCACTCCCCCCAACAGGAACGGTCGGAATGCAGCAAAGTCGGAGATCTCCGAGTTCTGCAAATTCTGCTCGAACCAGATGCTACCCAAAAGCATCAGTACCACGCCCACGACGGTATTGCGATGGAACCCGCGCATCCACGCGGCACAGGAGCCCGGCCGGAACACAGGCCAGAGGTGTCCCAGAAAACAACCCAGGCCCAGCACCAGGGAGACTTGCGACAAGGTGAGCGGTAGCTTCATCGACGAATAAGAACGGAGGATCAGGCAAACCCTATCCAAGGCGAGGGTAAAGAATCGGCCGGCTCACCCGAAGAGCGGAACGAGCACCCCTAGCGCCCCTTCGCCCGAGCAGAGGCTTGCCTCATCTCAGCCCGGTTAATCCAAGAGCGGGCGCATCTCTTCGAGGATCTGAGGGACACGGACAAAGGGGTCCTCTTTGAATTCGTACTCCAAGGCGACAAACCCCTGATAGTGGGCATCCCGCAGAATCTTGAATGTGCGCGCATAATCGGCCTTCTCGATGGCAGACTTGCCTCCCACGTGGACCTTGCCTTTGAACTGAACGTTCACTGCCCACGGCGCGCACAACGCCAACTCGCGGTAGGGATCGGTGGAGTAAAAATTACCCGTGTCCAAATTGATTCCCACCCAGGGACTACGGACGGCCTCAATGATTTCGACCAAGGATTCAGCGCGACGAACGATGCCCCCGTGGTTTTCGACCCCGAGAAAAAGTCCCGCCTTGCCCGCTTCCTCACCGCATTCTTCCAACGCGGCGATGGCCAGTTTGACTGCCTCAGCCTCCGTGGTTCCGTGCGGACCTCCGGTAAACACGCGAATGTGCGGAGCACCCAAAATGGCAGCCTTGCGAATCCACTCCTTCACCGAGGCAATCTCGGCATTGCGCTTCTCGCCGAGAGGGTGACAGAAGTCGTTGCCCACGGCGGTCCCGCTGATCGTGACTCCGCGCAGGTGAGCATGGCGACGCACGTCGCGGAGATACTCATCGGTCACCTTTTCCGGAAAATAATAACTCGTCAGCTCCGCCCCTCCACAGGCGTGATCCGCGCAGTAGTCCAAGAACTTCTTCATGTCCATGAGGGCCGGGCTCCCGTCTTTGCCTGCCTTAAACTGATCTCCAAACGAATAGGCCGCCAACGACAACCGCAACCGCGAACGCGAGGAACGCACAAACGGCTCGACCGCCCGGAGCGGGCTCATCCCCAAAGTACCGAGCGCTGCGGAAGAAGCTATAAACCGGCGGCGGCTCAACGGGGTGGACATGTTGGCAACGCTAGAGGATGTGCTGGGAATGCGGCAAGGCTGCTGTGTCGGTGAGTCCCGGGCAATTTCGCTCTCGAACCGCAACTGCGATCCTCCGGGGTCCAAAGCCACTTTCATTCAAAGCACCCCAAGCGGGTGTTGTCCCAAACCGGTTCCTCCGCAACATTCAGGCATGGATCCTCGGAATTTTCCCGGATGGGCCGAGCTCGTCCACCGACTGCTGCCTGTGCTGCTACTTGGTTTGCTGGTCACCGGGTGCTCTCCCGAATCGCCACCGCCCACGGCGGAAGAAACCCGCAAGGTGTTTAAGGAAGCGGGCGAACGTATCCAACAGGGGGCGACCTCGGCGGCGGCATCAGCCCGGGAAACCGCTCGCGAAGCCACGCACACAGCCGAGTTGTTGGCTAAGCGCGCTGCAGAAGAAACCCGCCGGGCCGCCGAAGCCGCCGCCCATAGCCAAACGGCCCAGCGAATCAAGACAGCCAGCACCAATGCCTTCGAGCAGCTCCGAACCCAGACCCAAGCCGGTGCCACGGCGGCCCGTGCCCAGGCTGAACTGGCCTTCAAGGAAGCTTCGGAACTCGCGAGTAAGGCTGCCGTAAAAGCCGAAGAACAAGCCCGAAAGCTGGCTGAAAAAACTCGGGAAACCCTCGGCAATTCCCCACCCAAACCGTGACTCGATCAGGGCTTCTTTCATGGCATCACCAAAAATCTAGGTCTGTTGGACGACATCACCGACCGGGTCGGTGTGATGGACGCTGGGCAGATCGTGGAAGAGGGCCCCGCCCTCGATGTGCTTCAACGCCCATTTCACCTCCGCACCCCCGCTGTCCGGTCGTACAGCCCCAGTGTCGCGTTGAAGCTCCCGTCCTGCGGGATCTAGGCAAGGGTCGGCGTGTCGCCTGCCACCCAGTCTAACCCACCCCTCAAAACCAGCAGTTCACCCCAGAGCACCCGCATTCGACCCCAAAGGCAGGGTTTGAATAAGGATTCTGTTTACAGTCCAGCTCAATGAATCGGTCTCCCTCCATTGCCCAATCCGCCACAGTTCTGGCTTCTGCCGTCTTTTGCCTTCAGGCCATTTTGCCCGAGCAAGCCCAAGCCCAAGGCTGCGTCGCGGTCCGCGGCGGCGGCATGTGCACCATGAACCACGCGGGCATGGGAGAGGACGCCGCCGAACACGGTCCTTGGTTGGCATCGGTAGGCTACCGATTCTTCAAGTCAGATCGCCACTTCATCGGCGGTGAAGAATCCCGGAATGCCGCCGGACTCGATCGCTTCCAACAAGGTACCGAAGTCATCAACTACTCCCAGTTCATCGACACCAGTGTGACCTACCAATTCAGCCCGCGTTTGTCCGCATCGCTGGTCTTGCCTTGGGTGCATCACATCCGTTCAGCGCCGTATGAACACAGCGGTATCCGACGCGAAACCGGATCCACGGGTATCGGCGACGTTCGAGCCGTGGTAGGCTATTGGCTCTGGGATCCGAAAACCCAGCCCAAGGGCAACCTGCAGGTCAGCCTCGGTGGCAAGGCGCCGACGGGAGATTATCAGTCGGATGACCTTTTCTATCAGGATCAGGACCCCACCTCCGGCGTGAACATCCAACCGGTGCGACGCAACGTCGATCAGTCCATCCAACCCGGTGACGGCGGTTGGGGTGTCAGTTGGGAGCTCAACGGCTACCGCGAGTTGACCAAGGGCTTCTTCGCCTATGCTCAGGCGTATTACCTGTTCAATCCGCAAAATGTAAATGGAGTGGCCAGTCCCACCGCGCGGAGCGATGCGGGCCCCACTATTGCGGGCAAGAACATCGATAACGGCATGTCGATTACCGACCAGTACATGTTCCGCGCCGGCTTCTCCAAGGTGGTCAGCGAGAAGCACAACCTCTCCGTCTCCCTGGGCGGCCGCATGGAGGGCATCCCCGTGGAGGATCTCAACGGCAACGCGGGGAATGAGGAAGGCTTCCGTCGCCCTGGTTACGCCATTGCCATTGAACCGGGAATCAACTGGATGCCCGGGAAATGGAATGTGGCCATCACGGTGCCCTGGCGTCTAGAAGCCCAACGCGAGCGCAGTTACTGGAACCTCCAAAAGGGAACCCGTGGCGATGCCGCCTTCGCGGACTATCTGGTGACCGTTTCGGTCTCACGGTGGTTCTGATCTTTCCCGCAGTCTGCGTGGGCTGAGGGGCCGTGGCGACACGGTCCCTCTTTTTCTTGCCTGCTTCACTTAAAGCCTCAGTCGGCTTCACCCAAACCCAGACCTCATTTCCGACCGCCTCGCTTCGGATCCGCGTCACCCTTCGGGAACCACCAGGGTCCCGGCACTTTGGATGTCCACCCGGCTGGGCACCTCTGAATAACTCAAGACGGTCAGGTCGCTGAAGGTGGCTTCGAAGAATCGCCGGAACGCCAATCGGATGTGCGGTCCGCACAAGACCACTGGAGCCTGACCCGAGGCCAGCAACCCCTGGATCATCTTCGAGAGACTCTCCACCAAATGACGAGCCAGGCGGGGTTCTAAGAGCAAGGCGATCTCCGTCTGCGACTGCCTCACGCCCTTGGCAATTTCCTGCTCCAAACGAGGATCCAAGGTGATGGCCTTGAGCACCCCACGATCGTCCTGGTAGGGCTTCACAATTTGCGAACCCAGAGCGCGCCGCGCATGTTCGCTGAGCTCATCCGGATTTTTGGTCACCCCAGCAAAGTCACTCACCTTCTCCAGAATGCTCGCCAAGTTCCGGATCGAAATGCCCTCGGCCAGAAGGTTTTGAAGGATGCGCTGGACCTGACCCACATTGAGTTGGGCGGGGATTAATTCATTCACCACGGTGGAATGCGTGGTCTTGAGATGATCGAGCAACTGCTGCACATCCTGCCGTGAAAGGATCTCATGGCTCTGATGCTTCACCACTTCGGTGAGGTGGGTGATGAGCACGCTCGATGCGTCGACCACGGTGTATCCGGCGATCTCGGCCGTCTTGCGCTCCACTTCCGTGATCCAGGTTGCGGGCAATTGGAACACGGGCTCGGTCGTCGGAATCCCCTTGAGAGTCACCCGGCTGTTGGTGGCATTCATGGCCAGCGAATAGCCCGGCATGAGGTTACCGGTGGCCACCGCATTTCCCTTGAGTAGGAAGCGATATTCATTGGCCCCGATCTGCAAATTGTCACGAAGCTTGATGGGAGGAATGAGCAGGCCCATTTCTTGGGCAAACTGCCGACGCACACCCGTGACGCGCTCGAGCAAGTCGCCCCCCTTCCGACTGTCCGCCAAGGAGACCAATCCGAATCCCAGCTCAATGAGCATGGCATCCACACCCAAGAGGTTCTCCAACTTGTCCGCGGCGGGCGCGGCGGCACCCGGCGCACCCGGTGCCGAGGCCGCGGCGGATTCACCCGGCTTGGCAGCTTTGCCGTCGGCCTTGCGCGACGCATCTGCAGCCGTGGCAGGCCGGATCTTAAGATTCTTACCAATGAACCAAGTGACGACCGCAAGAACCAGGAATGGCAACATCGGCAACCCGGGGACCAACGCGAGGAACGCCAGCATCCCCGAAAGGATGACCAGCGCCCGAGGGTACGACGTGAGCTGACGCCCCAATTCTTCGGCTAAGTTATTCTTCGAGGCGGCCCGAGTCACCAGGAGGCCCGCTGCCATGGATGTGACCAGGGCCGGAATTTGCGAAACCAGTCCGTCACCGATGGACAGCAGCGTGTAGCGCGAGAGCGCGTCAGTGAAACTCATACCCCGCTGGGCCATGCCGATGGCAAAACCGCCCACGATATTGACCACGGTGATGATCACCGCCGCCACGGCATCACCTCGAACAAACTTCGAAGCACCGTCCATGGCTCCGTAAAAGTCGGCTTCTTGCTCCACCTTACGCCGGCGGGCCCTCGCCTGCTGTTCATTGATAATCCCAGCGCCCAACTCCGCATCGATGGCCATCTGCTTGCCCGGCATGGCGTCCAAGGTAAAACGGGCCGCCACTTCAGCGATACGGCCTGCACCCTTGGTGATGACCACAAAATTGATGATCACCAGGATGGCGAAGATGACGATACCCACCACGTAATTGCCACCGACGACAAAGTTACCAAAGGCCTCAATAATATGTCCGGCATCGCCGTTGATGAGGATCAACCGAGTGGTGGCCACATTGAGGGCCAACCGGAATAGGGTGACGAAGAGCAACAGGGACGGAAACACGGTGAACTCCGACGGATCCTCGGTGTAGAGGATGACCAGCAAGATAAGCAGCGACGAAGCGATGCTGACCGCCAAGAGCAAATCCAGCAGCAACGGCGGCACCGGCAGAATGAGCAGCAGCACCGTGCCAAACACGCCCACCACCAACCAGAGGTCCATCTGGCTCAGGCGAACCAACCAACTGTCCTTTGTTTTTGTCATCGCGTCCGTTTCAGGACCGAGCAAAAGCAACTCTCGATCCAAGTTGATTTTATGCCGTTTTTACTGGGTTTTATTGAGTTTTCGACTCCAGATCCGGCAAACTCTGCCGGTTCACTAGAACCGGAATTGCTTCGACCGCACAGGCAGTCGCCGCGCAGTCGCGTCATCGACAAAGTGACGCCTCACCCTACCCCGAACCGCCTCGATCCCGCCCGAGTGCCGGTCAGAGAGTCGCTACAAAATTGGAGACCGGATCGAGGGGGGAATCTAGTGTCGCTCTTGTGACTCCGACGTTGCTGATTGTGGATGATGAGAAGTCGACCCGCGATGGGCTGCGGACGGCGCTCGAAGACAAATTTGACGTCTATGCGGCTCCGGATGCGGCGGGAGCTTGGCAGTTGTTGGAAAAGGAACCCGTGGATGTGCTGCTGACAGACCTCCGCATGGCCGGCGACGACGGACTGGCACTCATCCGCAAAGCGAAGGCTCTACCGAAACCTCCGGTCTGCATCCTGATGACGGCCTACGGTTCCGAAGACCTGGCCGTCGAGGCCATGAAGCAAGGCGCCGACGACTACATCAGCAAGGGTCGCCTGCAAATCGATGAGTTGGAGTTGCGCATTCAACGGGCCCTTCGGCGCAACCGACTTGAAAGCGAAAACGAGCAACTTCATCAGCGTCTCGATCAACGCTTCGGTATGGAGAGCTTCATCGGCGAAACTCCATCCATCCGGGAGGTGTTCGAACAAATCCAGCAAATCGGTCCCTCCACCGCCACGGTGCTCATCACCGGAGAAAGCGGCACCGGCAAAGAACTTGTCGCTAAGGCTATCCACCAACTCAGTCGCCGCGCCCGAGGTCCCTTGGTCACCGTCAACTGTGCGGCGCTGCCCGCCACGCTGCTCGAGGCCGAACTTTTCGGTCACGAAAAGGGAGCCTTCACCGGAGCCAATGAACGCCGCATCGGACGAGTAGAACAAGCCCAGGGAGGGACGCTGTTTCTCGATGAAATCGGCGAGATCGACGCCACCACTCAGGTCAAATTATTGCGTCTAATCGGCGAACGCACTTATGAGCGTTTGGGCTCGGGTAAGACGCAGAGCGCCGATGTGCGTTTTCTTTCCGCCACCAACAAAGATCTTAAAACGCTGGTCCGGGCCGGCACCTTCCGCGAAGACCTTTATTTCCGGATCGCGGTGGTGCCCATCCACCTGCCCCCATTGCGCGAACGGGTCGCCGACATCCCGCTCCTCATCAGCTCATTTCTTAAAGAATTCGCCCGTGAAAACGACAAGAAGGTCACCGCCTTCAGCACCGAGGCGATGGAGCTCATGCTCCGATATCGCTGGCCCGGAAACGTCCGCGAACTGCGGGCCTCCATCGAACACGCAGTGGTCCTATGCCGCGGTGATCAAGTCCTGCCGCGAGATCTCCCTGCTTCAGTGCGTGAACCCCTCATCGAGGCCGCGTTTATCACACCCGTTCCGCAAGCAAATCTGGCTCCTGGCAGGCTCTCGCTGCGAGAGGCCGAGAAGCAGCTCATCATCCATGCGCTCAAGGAATGCGACGGCAACCGAACCGAGGCGGCCTTAAAGCTGGGAGTGAGTCGCAGAACGTTGCACCGCAAACTTCACGAGTTCGAGCTGCACGACCTGTAGGCAAGAGTTTTCTCAAGCACCCGCGGACACCCTGCTCCGGTCCAACGGTTGTTACTCAGAGACCCGGTCCGATTGGGTCCGTGCATCGTAGAGACCCGTGCCGGTCGCGACGGCGTTGGCCACCAGGCAGGTCAGTAGTGCTGGCAGGAGGAGTTCGGGCCCAAACAATTCCCAGCCCAGAACCGCGCAGGCCAGCGGCGTGTGACTGGCTGCGGCGAACACTGCCACAAATCCCATCGCAGCAAATTCCTGCACGGGCCAACCAGCCAACGTCGCAATGGCGTGCCCGAGGGCTGCACCCACGAAGAAGAGCGGCGTGACTTCGCCCCCCTTGAATCCGCCAGCCAAAGTCACGGTGGTGAAGAGCAGCTTCCATCCCCAACTCCAGGCCGTGACACCTCCCACTTCAAAGCAACGAATGAGCGAAGGATCCCCCGGCAATCGACCGGTGACACCCATCCCCAAGTACGCATCGGTACCCAAGAGTTGAGTCAGTGCGATCACCACAAAGGCCGACGCCACCGGTAGGGCCCACCGGGGAATGGCCAGTCGCTCAAAGAGTCGGCCCCATCCGCGGAGGCAGCCCACGAACAATCGGGCCGCCAGGCCGAAGATCAGCGCCGCAAACACGCACTGCCAGAGTCCTCCTGCCGGTTGGAGCGGGAGGGCCCGAGCCAACGGATAAACGGTGTGATGGACCCCAAGAGCCACGCACGTCGCATGACCCAGCCAAGACGCCACCAGACACTGCAGCGCTCTGCGCCACTGGAATCGCCCGAGAACCGGCAATTCAATCGCATACAGCGCCCCCGCCCACGGAGTCCCGAACACGGCACCAAATCCGCCGGCGATACCCGCCAACACGGCGACGGAGGGATCCGGAACAAAGGCACTCAAGCGCCTTCCCCATACGTGAGACAACGCCGCCCCCATTTGCACGGCCGTGCCTTCCCGACCGACCGAAGCACCACACAAGTGGCTCAAGAGTGTCGCCCCCAACACCAGCGGCGCCATGGTCCAAGGCACACCGGGCGAACGCCGGTGAGCAACATCCAGTAGGAGACTCACGCCTCGCTCGGAGCCTCGCCCCCAAGCGGCGTAGGCGCGGATCATGAGGAGACCCGCCACCGGCAACAAAAATAACAACCACGGGTACCGCCAACGGATCGCGGTGACCGCATCGAGGGCGGTCAAAAAAAACGCGCTGGCCAACCCGGAGCCCAGCCCCGCCAGCGCTGCGATCCCCAAGCCTGCGAGCAGGCGTTTAGGAGACCGCAGTTGCGGGGAAGACGAGGCCGGAGTCATGACGACGATCGGGAATGGCCCGCGGCCTTGCGATGACGAGGACCGAGATTAGCGGAGGCGAAGCGCGATCTGCTTATCGAGCTCGCTGGCCAAGAGAATGTCGGCCTTGCCATTGGACTGCCGAGCCTGGACGAAAATGCGGCTGGCGTTGGGCTCCAACTCCTCGACGCGAATCCACAGGGTGCGGTTCTCGAT
>Ga0114969_10003051_pt1 | contig 13588 bp, 8 predicted proteins | sample M_130807_MF_Meta_FD_87316 | JGI IMG/M metagenome (GOLD analysis project Ga0114969, IMG submission 87316) | Freshwater microbial communities from Lake Montjoie, Canada to study carbon cycling - M_130807_MF_MetaG | ecosystem: Environmental > Aquatic > Freshwater > Lake | place: Lake Montjoie...
AAATGGGAGTGATCCCAGGTGACGGGCAGGAGCTCGCCGGTGGCGCGACGATAGAGGCGGGCGATCTCGTCGAATTTCTCCGGGGTCTCGGTCGACGTGTCGCGGTGGGTCTCGATGTGCACGGAGACGCCGAGCTGGCGGGACTCGCGGATGAGTTTGACGGCGACGCGGGCGGCGGTGGCGGGAGGGGTGTCGTGGTTGAGGAGCTGGATGTTAATGAAACGCACTCCGAGATCGCGCTGGGCGATGAGGCGGGGGACGGCATCGGCGACACTCTTGGCGTCGAAGCCGCTCATGAGACGCAGGCCGAGGCGATCGGCGAGGAGCTTCATTTCAGGGGTGATGAAAGCGCACACGCCGTCGAAGCCGGCGGCCTTAATGGCGCGGAGTTGGTGGGCGACGGACCACGCGCGCTGGGGGGTGGGCCAGCCGATCAGCGACCACGTGGTCGCGCACATGACGAGGGCGGGGGTGGGGGCTTTGGTTTTCATGAATGAACTGAAAAAACATGAAAACGGTTATTGAATTTCATGACAGCGCCAGCTTATTCCCGAGGACGCGTCGTCCGGCAGTGTTGTCGGTGTGGTGCGCTCTGAGTATGTCTGACTCCCCCTTCACCCAACGAGCTTCGTGGATTTGGTCCGCGGAGGCGACCCATGCCGCGCCGGCTCCGGATGCGGCCACGCCCTCGCACTATCAAGTGCGGATGTTTCGAAGGACCTTTGCGGTCGACGCGGAGCGAGGGGAAGAGGCCCGGTTGGTGGTGCACGTGTCCGGCGACAGCCGCTATTTATTTTTCTGCAACGGAGAGATGGTCGGGCGCGGCCCGGCCAAGGGGGATGTGAACCACCATTTCTACGAAACCCTAGAGCTGACGTCGCGACTGCGGGTCGGGCGCAACGTGCTGGCGGCGCTCGTGCTCGATATGTCGCGGGTGGCGCATCGGCCGGCGCACCTCGGCGCGCCGTGTTCGGTGATGACGTATGCGGGCGGGTTTGTGTTGGATGGGGTATTGCGGGGCGCGGGCGCGGCGGTTGGTGGTGGCGCTGGCGCCTCCGTGGTCGGCGATGACGTGTCGACGGATGAGCAATGGAAAGTCGCGGTGGATTCGGCGCATCGATTTCAAAATGAGGGCACGACCTTCGAAGGGTATCAGGGGTATTTTGAGCACCGCGTGTCGAAATTGATTCCGGACGGGTGGACGACCGCGGAGTTCGACGACTCTGGGTGGTCGGCGGCGACGGTGCTCTATCGGGCGGAGTTGCTGGTGAATCGGCGCGATCCGACGAGTCCGTATGGGCTGGTGCCCCGGATGATTCCGGCACTGGAAGAGAGTGCGGTGGGCGCGGCGTTTAAAGACGTGTTTTTGCCAGGTGGCGGTGAGCCGCCGTTGGCGTGGCGGAATGGGGTTGCGCAAGGGAAGAGCGTGACGGTGCCGCCGCGCACGACGGTGGAGGTGATCGTCGATGTGGGTGAGTTGACGACGGGATTTCCGCGAATCGAGACGACGGGTGGGGCGGGGAGTACGGTGCTCCTCACGTATGCTGAGGCGCTGAGGCTGCCCTGGGGTACGCCGGGGGCGAAATTGCTGGGGCGGCAACAACCGCTGGCGAATCTGGCCTCGCATTTTGCGGACGAAAGCACGGGCTGGACGTTTGACCGGCGCGGGAAGATTTCCGGTTGGCGCGACCGCTGGGAGCCGGCGGGTCAGGCGGCGGACGGGGTGGGCGTGGTGAGCGCAAGGGCGACGGGCGAGGTGTTCGAGCCGCTGCATTGGCGGGCGTTTCGCTATATCGGGATTACGGTTACGACGGGTCACGAGCCGCTCACGATTTGTGGGCTGCGGTATCGGTTCACGGCGTATCCATATCAGGTGGCGGCGGAGTTTGCGTGCTCGGACCCGCGTCTCGAGAAAATTTGGCGGGCGGCGCTGCGCACGATGCGGCTGTGTTCGCACGAGACGTTTGAGGACTGTCCCTATTACGAGCAGATGCAGTATGCGGGCGACACGATGATCACGTCGAAGATCGCGATGCTCACGACGGGCGACTATCGGCTGACGAAGCAGGCGCTGTATCACTTCGACTGGTCGCGGTTGTCGGATGGGCTCACGCAGAGCCGGTTTCCATCGCGGCTGGTGCAGGTCATTCCCTCGTGGTCGTTGCACTGGATCACGTGTGCGCGCGACTACGTAGCGTGCTCGGGGGATGTCGCGGTATTGCGGGATTTGTTGCCGGGATTTCGCGCGGTGCTGGATTGGTTTCGCCGCTACGGTGACGTCGATGGGTTGCCGGAAAAATTGCCGTATTGGAATATCACGGACTGGTGTCCGTGGTGGCCGCGCGGCGTGGTGCCGGGCTCCGCGACGGGGCCGACGTGTATTATTTCCGCGCAGTATATTGTGGCGCTCGACGAGACGGCGGGGCTGTGCCGGCTGGTCGGACGGGAGCGGGAGGCGGGGGAGCTGACTGCGGAAGCGGACGCGCTACGCGGTAAACTCCACGCGCGTTTTTGGTCGGAGGCCGCAGGGCTCTATTTTGACCGTCCGGGCGGACCGGAGATCAGCCAATACGGCAATGCGTGGGCGGTGGTGTGCGGCGCGGCGGGAGCGCGGGAGCGGGAGATTTTGCTGAAGCGTTTTCCGCACGACGAAAAACTGGCGCCGGGGTCGTTCTTTTGGTGGCACATCGGATTTCGCGCATTGGCGATGGCAGGCGACTACGACCGGATGCCAGAATTTCTGGGGCCATGGCACGAGTCGGTCGAGGCGGGGCTCGATACGTTTGTGGAGGAGAACAGTTATTGGCGGTCGTTGTGCCATGCTTGGAGCGCGCATCCGGCGTTGGAATTCTTGACGCGCGTGCTCGGAGTGACGCCGGCGGCGCCGGGGTTTTCGGAAATCGCGGTCGAGCCGCGGATGTGCGGCCTGACCCACGCAAACGGAAAAATCTGCACGCCGCGCGGGCCGATCACGGTGGCGTGGCGCCGCGAAGGCGGACGGTTGTTGGTGGAGATTGATGCGCCGCGGGAAACGCCGGTGCACGTGACCTTCCCCGACGGTACGAAACGTGAATTCGCTGGTGGCCGATGGGCGGAAAGCCGGTTGCTGCCATGAGCACGGAGCCACGACTCGAACACGAAGGCGCGGGGGTGGTGCGCGTGCTGCGGGCGGATGGCGGGCTGCTCTGGCGTTATGTGTTTGGCGGCGGCACGCCGGCGAACGAGTCGCCGCGGCCGTATGCCCATCCGGTGTGTTCGCTGGCGGGCGATGTCCTGACGAATTTTCGCCCCAACGACCATCCGTGGCATCACGGGCTTAGCCTGACGATCACGAGCGTGGGTGGGACCAATTTCTGGGGAGGGCCGTCGCACCGGGCGGCGGATGGTTATCAATGGCGCGATGATCACGGTGTGCAGATTCACCGTACTTGGAAAGTCTGTACGGCGGAGCGACTGGAGCACGCGGTGGACTGGTGTGAACCGAGGTCGGGCCGTGAGCTGCTGCGCGAGCACCGCACCCTGCTAACGAGCGTAGGGCAGGCGGAGTGGTCGTTGCGCTGGACGAGCGAACTGGCCAATGCGTCGGGGCAAGATCTGGCGCTCGACCATTACGAATCGCGGGGTGGTCTGGCGGGTTCGCACTATACGGGGCTGCAATTTCGCGGGGCGCGCGACCTGCTCGACGAGCATGGTGATGGGCGCATCGGGATCACGGCGGACGGCGCACTGGCCGGTGAGGCGGCGGTGCAGGGAGCGGAGACCGCCGGGATGGAGTGGAATTGTCAGCACGACGGCACGCTGCGGCGCACGCGGATCCGGTTTGAAAATCTGGAAGGTCCGCTCCCGTGGTTTGTGCGCGCGAAAAATCCGTTGGCGGCGTTTTCGTTTCACCGAGGCACCCGCGTGCTACCCGCTGGTGCGACCTTGCGCCTCGATCATCGTTTGGTGTTCTCTCACGCATGAACCTCGATCGGAAAACGTTTCTACGGCGGTTGGGCGTGGGTGCGGTGGGGCTGGCTGCAGGGGCGTCGACGCGCGGTGAACAACGTGCGGCGGCCGCGGCGGCGTGGCCGGCGTATTCCGAGCGCGAGCCCGAGCCGTATTGGACGGCGATTCGTGCTCAGTATTTGCTGACGCCGGGCTTTGCTTACCTCAACACGGGCGGGCTCGGGCCGGCGGCGGGGCCGGTGCTGGATATTTACGACCGGACTTCGCGCCGGTTGCAGGAAAAGTCGGAGACGGGCCACGCCTTGTTTGCGGAGGCGAGGAAGGTGCTCGCGCGGTTTCTCGGCGCGGAACCCTCGGAAATTTCCTTTGTGCGCAATGCCACTGAGGGCAACGGAATCATCGCAGCGGGGTTGGCGCTGAAGGCGGGCGACGAAGTGATTTTTGACGATCACGCGCATCCGGGCGGCGCGTTTCCGTGGATCAACCAAGCCAAACAGCGCGGGGTGGTGGTGCGCATGTTCGAGCCGAGTGTGGCCGATGCGGCGGAAAATTTGGCGCGTATTGTGGCCCTCATTACGCCGCGCACGCGCGTCGTGCAGGTGTCGCACGTGACGGCACCGACCGGCATTGTGCTGCCCGTGGTGGCGATCGCGAAGCTCTGCCGGGAGCGGGGGATTTGGTTTCACATCGACGGGGCGCAGTCGGCGGGGATGTTCCCGTTTGAGCTCCGCGCGATCGGCTGCGATTCGTTCGCCACGAGCGGACACAAGTGGATCGGCGGACCGCATGAGACGGGCGTGCTGTTTATCCGGCGGGAAAAACTGGACGAGGTCGCCCCGACCATGGTGGGAGCCTATTCGAGTGACCAAGCGGATCTATCGATGGCGATGATCTTCGTGGCCGGCACGCAGCGGCACGAGTATGGCACGCGCAACGCGGCGGCGGTCGTCGCGCTGGCGGCGGCGGCGGAGACACAGGAGCGGATTGGGCGCGAACGAATCGCGGCGCGGGGACGGGCGATGGTGGCGCGGGTGCGTGCAGGCATCGCGGCGCTGCCCGACGTCGACATTCTCACGCCGGCTAATCCGGAGCTCAGCGCGTCGATGATTTCGTTTCGCACGCCGCGGATCGCCTACGACAAATTGTTCGGGCGGTTGCTCGGTGAGCATCGCTTGCGGTGCCGACCGGTGTCGGAGCAGAAGTTGGACGCGGTGCGCGTGTCGCTGCACCTGTGCAACGGACTGGACGAGTGCGACCGACTCGTCGCGGCGATGACCGCGATTCTGAAAACAACGTGATGCCCGCGTTATTGGACTTCCACGATCATCTCGATCTCGACCACAGCGCCGCGGGGGAGCGACGCCATGCCGAGGGCGGCGCGAGCGTGTTTGCCGCGGTCGCCGAAGACCGCGACGAGCAAGTCGGAGCAACCGTTCATGACGGCGGGCTGCGCCGTGAAGTCGGCGGTGCCGTTGACGAAGCCGGAGACCTTCACGATGCGCTTCACCTTCGACAGGTCGCCGATTTCTTTTTTCAGCGAGGCGAGCAGAGCGAGGGCGGTGGTGCGGGCGGCGGCGTTGGCGGTCTTTTCGTCGGTGTCTTTGCCGACCTTGCCGGCGATGACCTTGCCCTCGGCGTCGTAAGGCAAGTGGCCGGAGAGGAAGACGAGATTACCGGCGCGCACGGCGGGCACGTAGTTGGCGATGGGCGAATTCGTCACGGGCAGGGTGAGACCGAGGGCGGCGAGTTTCGCCTCGGGAGTGGTGGATGTTTCGGCAGCGCCGAGCGACGCGAGCGAGACGAGGGAGAGGCACAGGGTGGTGATGAGGAGACGGCGCATGGTGGCGGCAGGCTGAATTTATGATCATCGCACGACGACTATTTTTTTTCGCGCTGGCACTTTTGAGTGCGAGGGTGGGCGCGGCCGAGTTGCGACATGATCTCTATGTGTGCGTGAATCTGAGCGGGCAGGGGAGCGTAATGGGGCGAAGCGGACCCTTGTTGAGCGGCCTCTATCGTTCGGCCGACCGCGAAAACTTTGAGCATCTCGGGCCGCACCACATTCGCACGTTTTCGCTAGCGTACGATCCGAGCGATCCGGCGCGGTTGTATGTGGCGCTGCTGGACGGCGTGCTGCGCACGCCGGACCGCGGGAAGACGTTCCGGATCGTCACGAGCTGGGACATGACGGAAGCCAAGTCGATCTCCGTGGACCGCAACCGGCCCGAGCACGTCTATGCAGGGATTCCCGATGGGATCGCGGTCTCGCATGATCGTGGGCAGACGTGGCAACGGATGAACGCAGGTATTCGCCGCGCCTATACCGAGGCGATCGTCGTTGATCGTACGGCGGCGGGCCGCGTGCTCGCGGGCACTGAGAAGGGCCTCTACCTCACCGAGGACGGCGCGCGCACGTGGCGGCTCGTGCACGGGACCGAAAAAGTCACCCATAGCCTCCGGCAATCACCGCACGACCCGAAAGTGTTTTTTGCCGCAACCGGTGGCGATGGGGCGCTGTGGTCGTCGGACCGTGGCCTCACGTGGACGCGCCTAGCAGGAGTCTCGACGGAGAGAACCTTGCACAACGGCGAATTTGATCCGCGCGATGCGCGCCGCTTGGTTTATTGTGGCTGGGGCGCGGGCGTACAGGTGTCGGAAGACGGTGGTAAGACCTGGCTCGATCGGACGGCGGGCCTACCGAAGCGCGAGGTGTGGAAAGTGGCGATCGATCCTGACTTGCCGGATCGGATTTACGCGGCGCCCTATATGGAGCCGTTGTTCGCGTCGGATGATTTCGGCCGCACCTGGCGGAAGCTTCAGTGGGAAAAAGCGAATGTCTTCGATCTCGTGTTTGTACCCCGGAAATGACCATGAACACTCCATCGCGCGTCGGCGCTTTTTTTTCCGTCCCGCCTCTCACGAGGTGGGCGACTACGTTAGTCTCGCTGCTGTTGTTCGCGGTGGTGACGGTCGGACTTCAGGCGCAACCGTCCTTCACGGCTCCGCCGCCGGAGACCGCGCCGGTGGAAGATCCGGCGCTGAGGCGCGACCAGTATCTGGCGCGCCGCATGGAGGCACTGCGGTGGCGGGCGGCGATGGCGACTGCGGGTGATCCGACGAAACTCGGACTCGCCGAGATTGCGGCGAAACTCGCGCTGCGCGAAGACGCTGCGGCGTGTTCGGAGCGTTTGATTGAACTGATGAAAAAGCCTGCGGCGGACATGTTCTGGATGTTTCCCGTGACCTGCATTTCGTATCTCGGTCGAGACCAGCTCACGGGTGAAGCCAAGGCGGCGATTCGCGAAGCGTGGCGCACGTATTATCCGCTGCGCGGTGACACCGAGAATCACTGGGTGATGTATTACACGACGATGCATCTCATGGCCCAGCTTTGGCCCGGTGAGGGCGAAGACCGTTGGTTCAACGGCAAAACATCAGCGGAGATTTCGGCGGAATCGCGCGCCTGGTTGCTGCACTGGATGGAGCTCGCGACGACGATCGGGCAGGGCGAATACGACTGCACGCACTACTTGGGGGAATATTCGATTCCGATGTTATTTCTCGCCACGTGGGCGCAGGACCCGGAGATGCGCCAGCGCGGAAAGATGATGCTCGACTGGGTGATCGCGGACTTTGCCGTGGAGACGCTCAACGGGATCTACATCGGTTCGCACGCGCGCACGGACGATACGACGGTTTTTGAGAAATGGAACGCGCTCTCCTCGTATTTTGCGTGGCAGCTCCTCGGGAATTGTCCGCCCCAAGCGAGCTACGGTGGCTGGGGAATTTATTTCGCTACGGTGGCGGACCACTACGAGCTGCCGGAGGTGATCTATCGCATCGGGACGGATCGCAGCGGTGCCTACACGCATCTGGAGCGCAAACGCACGCGGAACCGTTGGCGTAATAGCGACGTGCGCAATGCGCCGGTTTACAAAACGAGTTACGTGACGAAGGACTACGCGCTCGGCTCCGACCAAGGCGGCCTGCTCCAGCCGATTCAGCAGCACTCGTGGGATCTCACCTGGGCGGTGCCGGATCCGCGCGGGGTGCACAATACGATCTTCTCCGTGCAGCCGTTTTATGGGGCGGAAGAGTTGATGATGTATTTCACGGAGATGCCCGATTACATGCCGGCAGCGGTGACGTTTCAGGGGAAGCCGACCTACATTGCGGAGAGCAAACTCCTCGGGGGTTCGCCCTATGAGCAGATTTTCCAGCAGGAGGACACGTTGATATCCTTGAGCGATGTGCCGGCGAGTGCGCCGTGGAAACAAGTGAACGGTTTTTTCTCCAAAGACCTCGCATTGATTGAGGAGGACGCGTCGGGTTGGATATTTGCGCAGGGTGGCAGTGCTTATATCGCCTATCGTCCGCTCGCGGGCTACGAGTGGCGCCCCTTGGAGAAAGGCGGGAAACGCCTCCTCTCGCCGCACGCGAAAAACGGAACGCTTTTGCAGGCAGCGGCGGCGAGTGAATTCAAGACCTGGGACGCGTTCAAGGCGGCGATCCGCGGACTGCCGCTTGAGATCACGTTGACGCCGACCCCACGCGTGACCTTCACCACGCTGCGCGGGAAGAAAATCGAGGTCGCTTACGGTGCCGCGCCCCGCGTCGATGGGCGGGCGGTGGATTACGCCGGGCAGTGGAAACTATTCGCCGGGCCGTATCTCAACGGGGAGGTCGGCGGTCGCACGCTCACGATGACGCACGGCCGTTTGAAGCGCGTGCTCGATTTCAACACGCTCACGATTACCGATGCCGTGTTACCTTAAAGAGGGGCGGACTGCGGTTCGCCTTGTGAGTGGACTGAGCTGGGCAAGGTGGACGGGCGTCCGCTCTTATTGGCGGCGCGCGATGCTGGTGGTTTGCGTCGGGGCTACGTTGGGAGCGGCCGAACCGGCGACGCCGCACGCGTTCCTCGAAAAACTCTGCGACGATTTCGGCGGGCGGCTGACGGGCAGTGTGGCTAATGCCGGCGCGATGGAGCGGCTCGCGACGGAGCTGCGCGCGCTCGGTTATGCGCCGGAAAAGATGCCGTTCACGATGCCTGGTTGGGAGCGCGGCGACGACCGCGTGGAGGTGCTCGCGCCGTTTGCGCGACGGTTGCGGGTGGCCGCGCTCGGGTATGCGGAGGCGCACGCGGCCTTCGACGCGGACATCGTCGATTTGGGCAATGCGAAGGATGCCGATTTGGATAAGCTGGAAACGCGCGGACGCATCGGCGTGCTCGCGCCGACCACGGCGTTGCAGACGAGTGAGCTTGTGGCGATGGCGGTGGCGCGCGGGCTGCGGGCGGTGCTCTTTATTAACCGCGAGGGCGGCGGGCAATTACTGGCGCGCACGGGGAGTTTTTCGGGCACGCCTCTGCCGATACCAATTTATTCGCTCGCGCAGGAGGAAGGGCGCTGGATGCAGCGGCTCTTGGCGCGCGGCACGCCGGTGCGTTTACGGATGGAAACGAAGTCGCGCTGTCGCGAGGTGGCCACGGCGAATCTGCGACTCGTCGTGCCGGGGCGCGTTGTTTCGCGACTCGTGGTCGGCGCGCATTTCGACAGCTGGGATCTCGGGCAGGGCGCGATGGACAACGGCATCGGGATTGCGCAGCTCTACGCTTTGGCGGTGGCCCTGCGCGGTGCGACCCTTCATCACACGGTCGAGCTGATCTGGTTTAATGGCGAGGAGCAGGGGCTCGCCGGATCGCGGTTGGCGGCGGCGCAGCTCGGGACGACACCGATCGTGGCGATGATGAATCTAGATATGGTCGGCGTGCCCATCGGCGTGAACGCGCTCGGCGACGATTCGCTTGTGCCGGCATTGGCACGGTGGCAGGCGGCGCGGGAAGCAGCGGCGCGGCTGGCGAAGGGAGTGGAGAATATCAACTGGATCGGCAGCGACCATACACCCTACCAACTCGCCGGCGTGCGCGCGCTGACCTTCAACGGTCCGATTCCGCGCGAGTCGGTGCGCCACTATCATGACATGGCGGATACGATCGACAAGGTGTCGTCGCAGTTGATCGACGATTCGGCCGCCGTGATCGTCGATAGCGTGCGCGCGCTGGCGGGGGATGAAACCTTGCGGGCGGAGCGGCGGTCGCCGTCGGAAACGGAAAAGCTCTTCACGCGCTTTGGCTTGGAGAAACGGATGAGGGCGATGGGGCTGTGGGCGTTTGGGCCGTGACGGGGGTGGCCGGTGGTCAGACGCGCGAAGTCGGCGCGGTCTGGGAGCACGTTTCCGGCCTGCGATCGGCTGGCTGGAGGCGGTGGGAAGCCGCCGGTCCGTGGCTCACAGCGGCCGATTCGAGAGCACGACGTCGTCGACGAACAGGGTTTGCGCGGTGGTCCGCCCGGTATTCGCCGTGACGCCGACCTGCATGCGATCGTAAACCGTCTTCGCCCGGGGCAAGGTCTTGCCCGCTTCGTCGAGCACCTTTATCTGATCCTGCCAAACTTGCATCCGGCCATCGGCACCATCGGAAAGATAGAGGTGGATTTTTACTTCCACCCAGCGGTCTTTCGGGAATTTAGGCGCGCCTTCGGACGCACGAAATTTTTTTGCTGTCCACCATTTTCCCAAGTCGGAGGCGACCATTTCGCCGTTTTGTAAAAAGAGTCGGCGTCCGGGGGTGTTGCGAAGAGCGGTGGACTCGAGATCCCAGAGGAAGACGGTCGATGCTTCCGACGTGCCTTCCAGCCAATACCACGCGCTGAACCATACGTCGTCGCCCTTCACAAAGCGGAGTCCCTCGCGTTCGATGTCGGCTTCGGATGTTTTCTTCCCATCGAAGGGTGCGGCGATAAATTTCAATGCGTTGCGGCCCGAATGCGCGCGTTCGGTCGTCACCGCCACGGTATTGCCCGGGGAGACTGCGATGGCTTGATGCGGTGCCTTTTTCAGTGGGGTGGCGTCGCCGGGAAACAGATCGTCGGTTTTCGTCGGGTCGTCAAATCCGTTGCGAAAAACAAAGGGGGGGGAGGGCGGGGGCAGGGGATGTGCCGCCCACAACCACCACGCGGCGCCTGCACTGCCGGCCAAAGCGACAAAAGCTCCTACGGCGGTCAAACAACGCAGCGAGCGAGGAGAGGCGCTGGAGGAAGGCGAGAGTATCTGCGGCATGAGGGGCTCGACGGAGGAAAAGGACTGCCCAGAAAATCGCAATAAGAGTTCTGGGGGGTGCGGAGAGCGCGGAAGCGGGACGAAATCAGGGGATTCGGGTGGGGAGTGATGCGGAAGGTGTGCCTACGGGATGGATGCGGCGACGAGCAACGAAGGGGCCATTCACGCGGACGGTTCCCCGCGCTGGCGAACGGGAGTGCGGGTCGGAGAGGCCAGAAAAGATGCGCCCCCGCAGCGGGCCCCCTGCGCGACCGCGTCGGGGCAACGCGCTCGCTCTCGGAGGGACGATGGGAAGGTTAGGGTGATGGCGTTTTCTTTTGGTCGCCGCCGAAGAGACTCTTGAGGCCCTCGACGGCTTGCTTGGCCCCCTCGACGGCGGCCGCGCCACTGGTTTTAGCGATGTCGCCGCCGGCATTAACCGTGGCGGCGACGACGTTACCGGCGACCTGCTTTACGATGGTGGTCGTGAGTTGCTCCGGCGTGAGACCCTCTCCGGTGGTGCCGAGATCGTTGAGTTCGATGTCGGGCATGGGGATGGTCATGCCGGCTCCGCCAGCGCCGAGGCGGACGCGAGCATGGGTGAGGCGAAACTTTTTCACCGCTACCCTGATGGGCTTGCCCTCCTTGGTGGTTGCGAGGGACGCGGTGTTTTTGCCACTGCCGAGCGCCGACTCAACGCTCTTGAGGAGATCGGCGACGTTGCTCGCGATGATCTTGGTCTCGTAGTTGATCTCGGGCGCATCGACGACGATTTCGTTGATCAGGATGCGGTCGCTGAGAAGGGAAAACGGTGCGACGTCAATATGGACCTTGCCGAGGGTGCAGAGTGGGGCCTCACCCCAGCCCTTGGGATTGCCGATGACGAGGCCGGTGAGCGTGCCGCTGCCGGTGAGCGGGGAGATGGAGGCGCTCTGGAGCACGACGCTGGTCTGCGTGAGCTTGGGCGCGAACGTATTGACCCCGGCCGTGACGGCGGAGCTGAGGAAGAATTGGAGCGAGATGACGGCGGCGATGCCGAGCGCGGCGAGCACGCCGAGGACGATGAGAAGTGTTTTCATACGGGAGAGACCGGAGCTTGGGCTGACGGGGCGTGGCGGCAAGCGCTGCGAGTGCCGCAAACGCGCTTGTCAACGCGCGTCGCCTGCCTCTGCTTGCCGCTTCCACTCATGGCTCAAGCTTACACCGAAGCATCGATCAAAACGCTCTCCTCCCTCGAGCACATCCGCCTGCGTCCGGGGATGTATATCGGGCGGCTCGGCAATGGCACGCACGCCGAGGATGGCATTTACGTGCTCATCAAGGAGACGATCGATAATTGCATCGACGAATTTACGATGGGCGCGGGCAAGCGGATCGAGGTCGTGCTCAACGAGCGCACGGTGAGCATTCGCGATTACGGCCGCGGCATCCCGCTGGGTAAACTCATCGACTGCGTCTCGATCATCAACACGGGCGCGAAATATGACAGCGAGACGTTTCAGAAATCGGTCGGCCTAAACGGCGTTGGCCAGAAAGCCGTCAATGCGTTGGCCTTCGAATATCGCGCGCAGGCGTTTCGCGATGGGCAGACAAAACTCGTGGAATTTTCCCAAGGGAAACTGAAGAAAGACCACAAGACAGTGAAGAGCGACGAACGCACGGGCACGCTCGTGGAATTCACGCCCGACGAAGCCCTCTTTGGAAAGGATTTCAAATTCCGCCTCGAGTTCATCGAGGACATGCTTTGGAACTACGCCTTCCTCAATCGCGGGCTCACGCTCACCCTGAATGGAAAATCCTTCCGTTCGGAAAACGGCCTCAAGGACCTGCTTCAGAAAAATCTCAGCGGCGAGCCGCTCTATCCGATCGTGCATCTGGAGGGTGAAGACATCGAGGTCGCGATCACTCACGGGGCGCACTACGGCGAGGAATATTACTCCTTCGTCAACGGCCAGCACACGACGATGGGCGGCACCCACCTCGCGGCGTTTCGCGAGGCGCTCGTCGATACGATCCGGAATTTTTTCAAGAAGGACTACGACGCGGCGGACATCCGGCAGTCGATCGACGCCGCGGTCGCGGTGCGCGTGATGGAGCCGGTCTTCGAGTCGCAGACGAAGACGAAGCTCGGCTCGGCGGCAGTGGGCCCGAGTGGTCCGAGCCTGAAGGAATTTATTGGCAAGTTCATGCAGCAGTCGCTCGACGTTTATCTCCACAAAAACAAGGAGACCGCCGAAGTGTTGAAACGGAAAATTGAGGAAAGCGAACTCGAGCGCAAAGAGCTCGCCGGCATCCGCGGCCTCGCCCGCGACCGCGCGAAGAAGGCTTCGCTGCACAATAAAAAGCTGCGCGATTGTCGCCTCCACCTCGGCGACAAAAACCCGCGGGCAGAAGAGAGCACGCTCTTTATTGTCGAGGGCGACTCGGCGGCGGGTTCACTGACGGCGACGCGCGATGTGCAGACGCAGGCGGTGTTCGCGTTGAAGGGCAAACCGCTGAACACCTACGGGCTCTCGAAGAAAGTGATCTACGAGAACGAGGA
>Ga0114969_10003052_pt1 | contig 13583 bp, 9 predicted proteins | sample M_130807_MF_Meta_FD_87316 | JGI IMG/M metagenome (GOLD analysis project Ga0114969, IMG submission 87316) | Freshwater microbial communities from Lake Montjoie, Canada to study carbon cycling - M_130807_MF_MetaG | ecosystem: Environmental > Aquatic > Freshwater > Lake | place: Lake Montjoie...
ATTTATTGGCAGGTAGCTGATCTTACTTAGCTCAAGTGTGCCGCCGGCCACACCATTTATCTTGCTTTTTTCTGAAAATATATTCACTTCTTCGGCTTTAGCAATCTGGATTTCTGGGTATCCAGAGCTTAGTGACTTTTGTACGGCGCTTAATAGTGTAGCTGGCACTACTGCGTAAAAACTTATCTCTTTACCTTCGGCAACAATTTCAAGTGCAATATGTTTTTTACCATAGTAATTTGATTTTTCTGTTGCAACACCTGAAAGTAGATTAAAAACACCTTCTGCTTTAGCAATGTTTTCTTTCATAAGCTCTCGCAGGTCTCTATTGCCTTCATCTGTTTCTTGAGGTGGTAGCTTGAGAAGCAAAGGCACCATCTTGAGTGATCGCTCTATGTCTTTGGCCCGCCTAGATATTTTTCGATACCAAAAATAGCCAACAGTTGCCACTATGGCCAAAAATATTATTAGCATTACTATCATAAAAATTAAAAATTGACTCATGAGCTACGTAACATCTAGTTTAAATCTCTTCTTGAGGTAATGTTTCGCCATATCGTGCTGTAAATCATCTTCGTTTTTGGGGTCATCTTCGTTTTCTCTGATAATTTTCTCAGACTTATCTACCCAGGTTTTTTCAATTAAATCGTCATCGCCGGCATCTAAAGACTCGATCTCTTTGGAATGAATTTCTCTAGCCGTTGGGGCATCGGTATGAACATCAGTAGAGCCAACAGCGGCTGCTGTAGGCTGCAAGGGTGCAGCAGCAGCCACTGGCTGAGCGGCTGGCTGTGAAGCATTAGGCACTGTCTGGCTGGGCGACACCTCGACAGCTGAGCTAGCATTTTCTGTAGAGTTTAGGCCCAAACTAGGATTTTCAGGATTTAGTGATGGAGCCCTGACTATCTGTTGATTGTTTGAAGCTGGTTGGACATTATTTACGGGAGCATGCATAGCATTATTATAACAGTTACGCTTAAATATGTCATGTCTAGTTTTGTGATTTTACTAGGTGTGTACCCATACTGGAGTGCCCACAGTAGCCCATCCAAACAGAAAAGCTGCTGAGCTTTTAGGCATATTTACACAGCCATGACTGCCGCCGTAATAATAATCTTGGCCCCCAAAGCTAGATCGCCAGTCAGCGTCATGAAGACCTTGCCCGCCGTTAAAAGGCATCCAGTAGTCAACGTATACATTATATGACCAGCCATACTGACTGCCATTTAGGTACCTGCTACGCTCCTTTGCATAGATAGAGAAAAGACCGTTAAGAGTAGGAAAGCCGTCTCCCGCAGCTCCACTCGTAATAGCGGTAGTAAATACTACCTGCCCGTCTTGCCAGGCCCAAAGACGCTGGCGACTGATAGATATTTCTATGTACTGGCCGTAGCTAAGACCACCCGTTCCTCCTATTTGAAAAGTTTCCGTCTTAAAAGCAACTGGCGATGCCGTAATATCAAAGCTAGCATCTCTATCTTCTTGCAGAGCCGTGGTGATAGCATCTATTGCAGATGCTTGGTTTATAGCCAGCCCGTCACTACCTTCGCGCTCAACAGTAGACGTTCCGTTTGCAATTACTACCTTTTTATTTTTGGGAGATATATTGATTTGATTTGCTACCGACTGCACATAGCCAGCAATTTGCTCTCGAGAGATACTGGCTACAAGTGTGGGCTTACCATCCTTGTCTAGTGCTTCGTTAAAAACTATCATGTACCCAATAGCTTCTTTACTAGCATAGTAAGTCTTACCGTTATAGCTTAGTACAACAGATTTTTGTAAATATTTCTCGGCCTGGGCTTTTGCCTCTGTAGTTTGAGAGACGAGTATAGAGGCCTTTAGAGTCTGGGGTTGCAAGCTTAGGTTTTGGTCTTTTGCAGTACTTAGAGCAGTAGCCAAAGATCTATTCAAAAACTGCTGGTCAACTCTTAAGCCGTCTGAATCAGGGAGTGTAACAACAGCGCCATTTTCTATTTTCAAACTAGCATTTGTGGCATCTTTGCCAATTGATCGAATTATAGACGTGGTAAAGCTTTTTAGTCTTTCCTGATCTATACTATAAGCATAGCCAATCTGACCATACTTACTAGCTTCTGCAATACCCATAAACACCGACTGCTGACTGCGCCCCACGCTATAGGCAGTATCGGCGGTAGTAACTAGATCGTATTTTGCACCTAATTCTGTGTTGGTCGCCTTAAATGTTTTATCACCTACCTTAATATCAAAATTTCGCTCTAGCTTAAGTTTTTTTACAAAACTATAAACTTCAGACCTAGTCTTATAGCTAACATCATTACCAGCAATGGAAACGCCAGGCATAACCCTGCCAACAGTGACTGCCGTGACCAAAAGATCAACCAAGCAAACAACTAAAATAATAGCTACAATTACAAAGTTAATTCTGGCTTGCTTACTAGGTTTTTGGCCAGAATAAGACATAAACCTTGGCAGGTGAAATTTGTGGGTGTGGGGTTTTTTATTGTTCTGCATTAGCTTATAGCTATCATTATACAGCTTATGCTAGCATAAATACTAGCCATTATAAGCCTGACTAGATTAGCTTATATTTGCAAACAGATTTAGAGCTTTTTAGGGCCCCTAGAACTTGATCAGAAGCCAAAGATATTTGTTTTTGAGAAGGCTGAGCGCCACAGTCTAGCCAAACCCTAAAGCTCAAGCGCTTCTTATTTTTTGAAACTAAACTTTCATCACTAAAATAGCTGACAAATTCTAGTCTAATTAGCTCATTTTTTTTCGGCAGGGCATCAACAACAGACTGCCACTGACAAGACCTATCAACCTCTATAGTAAAATCACGGTCGATGTAGCTATACGCGGCAACAGGCTCTACAACCTCTTCTTTGGGCGTTATTAAATCTTCTGAAATACTAATTTCTAGAAAACTTACTTCGGCTGAATACTTATAGTTCTTAAGCAGGCTGGGTTTTATTTGGCCGAAAACACCAACACTTGAGCCATCAACCACAAGGCTCGCACATCTACCTTCAATATAGTTTTGCTTAGAAGTATTTTCTATTCTTGATTTCCAGCTATACTTTTGGCCAGTGGACCTAAGTATGTTTTGTAATCTTGATACTGACCCCTCACCTATGGCAGTGATCGCTAGCTGCCAGGATTCTCTCTTATTGTCTTTTTGAGTTGAATCTTTGTAATAGACTCTAGATAGCTCAAAGAAAGTAAATTCTTTTTGCCAATAGCTTCTATTGTTCGATGCGACCTGAATATGGCTCATCATAATACTACTACGCAAAAACTCCTGTTCAATGCTTAGTGGATTTATAATCTTGAGATGACTATCTTCACTGAGACCACTTAATCTTAGGTTTTTATTACTCACAAAAGAATAAGTCATTATCTCAAAAAAACCTTGAGAAACCAGAAAATCCCTTAGAGCATCAAGCTTCAAAACTAGCTGATGCTTATCGGTTTGAGTAGGGGGCAGCTGTGGAAGAGTAGCCGTAATATTTTCATATCCAACAATCTTAGCTGCTTCTTCAAATAGATCTTGTTCAATACTTATATCGCTACGCCACCATGGACAAGTGACTGCGATAATATGATTGAAGCTTTCAGTATACCTACGGGCGCCTTTATAGCTAGGATTTTCAGTAAAGTTTTCTACTTGGGTTAGCCTGACTCCACCTACTTTGCTCTTTTTGTACTGTTTAGATTTTTTATCATATTCGTACTGAGAAGCTTCAAGCACCTTATTGCCAGCAAGCACCATTCCCACGTGACCAATATCGCCTCGCTCAGTGGAAGAAATTTTATCCCAGTGACCAGAATAGAAAAGAAGATCTCCAGGCCTCAAGGAATCAGTCTCTACTGAGGTGCCGTTATCAAACTGTTGTTTCGCAGTATGGCCTATAGCGATACCTATTTTGGAGTATATTCTCTCGGTCAGATAGGAGCAATCAAACTCATTTTCGCCATTTTGCTTAAAGCTAGCTCCTAGTAAATAAGGCTTACCAAGATGCTTGTTGGCCTCGCTGCTCAGAGAAAAATGTTCGGCACTAAAACCCCTAGCCTTAAGGCCCTTGGCCAGCTTCTTCTCGTCAATTTTTGTACCCAAGAACTTTTCTGCACTACGCACTCTAAGCCCCAAAAATTGTATCCAAGGCCAAGCGTTTAGCTGATCAAAAGGACCGTCGACAGTCTTAGCTGAGCAAATTGTCTCAAATAAATATAGTAGTCTTTTCATTGCAAAATCTTGAAGGGGGAGAGGTAGTCCCTTTTCAAACCTACCACTGGCTTCAGTTCTTATTCCGTGTCTTAGAGCACTGCGCCTAACAGTTGTCTTATCAAAATTAGCAACTTCCAATAAAATATCAGTAGTTGAACTATCAACTTCTGTACTTGCGCCGCCCATTACTCCAGCCAGAGCAATTGGGCCATTATTATCAGCTATTACTAAATCTGCCTTATCAAGTTTTCTCGACACCCCGTCTAAAGTGGGGAGCAGCTCGCCTTTCTTTGCAAATCTAACTTGCATAACACCATTTAATTTTGAGCTATCATAAGCGTGCGAAGGCTGACCAGTCTCAAGCATTACAAAGTTTGTAATATCAACAATACAGTTTATAGACCTTAAGCCAGCCGCCACTAAGTTATCCACAATCCAGGCTGGAGTTGTTGTAGATTTTGCAATTGATAGCCTGACTGAAATAAATCGGCTGCACTCCCCAATTTCTTTGACATTTACATATTTCTTGTCAAAATATTTTATGTCCAATGTTTTTGGTTCAATAATCTGGCTCAAATCTGTATTTCCTGAGACTTCTCTAGCCAGGCCTATAATAGAAAGCATATCCCAGCGGTTCGCAGGGGTCTTAATGTCTAGGACATCACCTATACTTTCTATGTCGCACAATGATATGCCTGTCGGTAGGCTAGGGTCCAGCTCAAGGATACCAGCGTGATCGTCAGAGATTGCCAGCTCTCTGGCCGAACATAACATTCCTGCCGATTTCTGTCCTCTAATAACAGCTTTTTCAATCTTGCTGCCATCTGGTAAAACCGACTTCGGCTGAGCATATGCCACAATCATATTGACGGCTAAGTTTTCAGCGCCACAAACAACTAAGCTTGTTTTATTTCCAAATGATATTTCGGCCAGCCTAAGTTTATCGGCATTTGGGTGCTTACTAATTTTTAGAACTTTTGCAGTCACAATATTACTATCTAGCTTGCTAGCTAGCAGAACATCTTCTACCTCAACTTCGGTTTTCTCTAAAGCATCAACTACCTCTTGAGTTGATAGCTTTCTGCTAAGGTACGAATTTAAAGAATTTACAGATAGTCTCATAGCTAAAATTGCTCCATAAAGCTAAATCTTGGTCGCCATAATTCTCTCAAGTCTGTAAGGCCATATTTGATGTTGGCAAGGCGCTCCACTCCCCAGCCAAATGCAAATCCGGTATAAATACTTGGGTCAATTCCGCCATTTAATAGCACCTGGGGATGAACCATGCCGGCCCCGCCTAATTCTAGCCATTTACCCTGGTACTTGCAGTCTAGCTCTACTGATGGTTCGGTGTATGGAAAATAGCTTGCCCTAAATCTTATATCGGCTTCAGGGCCCAAAAGCCCCCGAACTACCCTAAGAAGTGTTCCTTTCAGATCAGCGACAGAAACTCCCTCTCCCACTACTAGGCCTTCTAGCTGATAAAATGACCAGATGTGGGTTGCGTCTTCATCTTCATTTCTAAAAACCCTACCAGGTACCACAATTTTAAAAGGCGGCTTATTATTTTCCATAAATCTAATCTGAGTACCTGAAGTGTGCGTTCTCGGTACCAAATTTATTTTGCTTCCTTCAATATAGAAAGTGTCTTGCATTTCTCTAGCTGGGTGAGTTTCGGGCATATTTAAAGCCTCAAAGTTATACCAGTCAGTCTCTATCTCATCGCTATCAACAATTGCAAAACCAAGCCCAGTAAAAATATCATAAGAGTCAGATAAAATCTGGCTGGTTGGGTGCTTGTGCCCAAAATTCGCAATAGACTTATAGGATTTCGGCTGACTCATGTCTATTGGCTCAAAATCACTTCCACCGCTAATTCTATCAAGGGCAGATCTATATAGCTGGTCAAGCACGTTCTTATAATTATTGAGTTGGCGGCCTAAATCTGCCCTCGGCTGACCTGTAAGTGTAGATAGTTTCTTAAATTCTGTGTAAATGTGGCTTTTTGGCCCAATATACATAGCTTTAGCAGAATCAAGCTGTGATTTGTTAGTGGCTTCGCTGAAGTCTTTTGTTGCAGATATAATATATTCGGGATGTTTTTCGGTGTTTTTCATAGTGATTACAAATTAATTATTATCAGGCTTTTCTAGTTCTGAATATAATCTCAATAATTAGCGCGGTTAATAAGAATAGTACCAAGTCTCTCAAGCTTAGACTCCTTAAGCTAGATAACGCCAGCAGTATAGCTGAAGTGAAGCCTAGTAAAAACCCAGTCCTAAGAGACGACTGAAGAGCCCTTCTAGGCTGTGCTCTGTTGTATGATTTTCTAAGTTTTATGGCAAAATCAAGCAAGGTAGACAGGCTGGTGACCAATACAAGCACTGCCAAGAACCAAAAAGTCATTGAGGCTGGACCTAACTGCTTGGGAGTAAAACTCATTGTTACATAAATTAAAGCCGTCAAAGTAGATAGCGCTATGGCCGAAAGAATAGCTATGGTAACTGAAATAAACTTATTTTTCATGATATTTATCTTACCTCTCTATTATCTGATAAATAGAGCTATAAGTACAGTAGAAACGACCAAATACCAATAAAGCCACAATATTTACTCTATAATTGAACACTAAATATATTTGCTGTTGATAAACCCATCGACTGAGCTAATATATTGCTCGTTAGAAATATGATGATTTTTTTAACAATATTCATATAAATATGTGGCCGTAGTTGCGAGTCATTTTAACCCCTGCCAATACTATTTTATTGACTGACCGTATGGACGCTTGCCAAATACTGCTATTTTAGAGGGCCACTCCCCTCTGCCTGTGGAAAGCTGTGAATAAGTCAGTACATTTTATGTTTACTGGCCTTGACAGAATATATTAAAAAATACTGGTTATGTTATAATTTGTTGACAGATATTTGGGTCACAGCTGTGTTTAGTATTTGCGGCCCATAGTGCGTGAGAAGCAAGGCAATGGCTAGATATACAGCAGTATTACTATTAGGGCTTAGCTAAAAAATTATTTTATACAAAAAAACCACCATTGGTTATGGTGGCTAAAGGTGAGTGCATGGTTACGGGCCAACGTATCTGCCCTAAAAAAGTAAACTTTAATTGGCACACGCTGGCCCGGTAGTAAATCTAGAGAAGAACCCTAGAAATACGAAAAATTGTTGTCAATACACGAGTATGCCTATGGGGCATGAAAAACGTGGTTGACGACTTCCCAACCGCCCATATGGTAGTACAACCAGGCTTCACGCTCCATTGTTATGGGGAGTGGAGCCTGGTTGCCTCCGGCGGATCGATGGTATTCATAAACCTTCATAAGGTACAAAACGTTGAAAGTAATGAAATAACCCTCGGACAGTAGGGAAAATCTGGTCATAAAAAGCAAGGGGGTTGCTTTTTATGATCCAGGTGTTCCCTACTGATTAAACGATAACACTATTAAAAAGTTCTAGCGCTATCTAGGTTTGGCTTGTAAAAAAGATATGTGTGGCATATGTTTTTTGTTTTTATATTTTGTTTTTAATGAACTAACTATGTAACCATTGTATCAAATGCTTATGGTTATGTCAATAGTTTTTAACGTATTTACTAGACTACAACCTGTTGGGGCATGGAGACTATTTTACAACAAGCCAAGCTTTGTCTTGACTTCAGAAAGCTTTTTGATAGCAATCTGCTCTGCCCTAGACGAGCCATCTTCGATGACTTGCTCAAGTCTTGGCTTATCTTCGTAGAAGCTACTAAAACGTGCCTGAATATCTTCTAGCTGAGTTGCTACAAGGCTAGCCAGGTCTGATTTAAACTCTCCGTAGCCTTTTTGTGAGTAGGCTTCTTGTATTTCAGTGACGTCTTTAGATGAAAAGGCAGAATAAATTTCAATTAAGTTACTGATTGCTGGTTTTTCATCACTCAGCTCAATGCTACTACCCGAATCAGTCACGGCTCTCATGATTTTGTCTTTAATAAGCTCAGTATTCTCTAGAATAAGTATGTTACCAGCTTGATTAGTGTCGCTCTTACTCATCTTCTTGCTAGGATCTTGCAAACTCATGATCCTTGCGCCAATTCTTCTAATAACTGGCTCTGGTACAACAAATGTCTCGCCGTATAGATTGTTAAACCTCAGGGCAATATCACGAGCAAGCTCAACGTGCTGTTTCTGGTCTTCTCCCACCGGAACATGAGTAGCTCCATAAAGCAGTATGTCTGCTGCCATAAGCACAGGATAGGTAAATAAAGCGGCTATCTGGCCTTCTGCCCCGCCCCTGCTACTCTTATCTTTGTACTGGGTCTGCCTGGCAAGCTCTCCCATGGTCACAAAGTTATTTAGTATCCAGCATAGCTCTGAGTTGGCCGATACTTTTGATTGGACATACAAGATTGATTTTTCTGGGTCTATTCCAGCTGCTAAATACATTGCTATATTGGCATAGGTTTCTTTTCGAAGCTTTTCTGGGTCTGGCCTGACGTTTAATGAATGAAGATTTGGCACAAAATATATTGCTTGGCCTTGAGACTGAAGATCAACGCATGGCTTGATTGAACCAAGATAGTTGCCTATATGGAGGTCTCCTGTAGCTTGTATTCCTGATAAGTATGTATTCATAAGCAAATTATATCACAACTAGTCGTCTAAGTGCGGCTTCTCTATTACTAGAGGCTCTACAGAAGGCTCTGTTGATGCAATTTTTACTACATCTTTGTCTATTTTCTTTAGTTCTTTGTGGGCTGTATTGTAATGATTGACTGTAGTACCCAGTGAATTACCAAGCTTATGCATAAACTCGTCATAGTTGTCAATGTGGCGCCCTAGCTGACCAACTCGCTTCTGTATCTCTTTGGCCTGTTCTTCTATTTGGAGGCCTCGTAGGCCCTGCATTACCGTCTGAAGGTAGGCCATAAAAGAAGTTGGAGAAACAATTATCACTCTTTTTTCTCTAAAAGCATATTCTATCAGGTCTTTCGAGCTGGTCTGAATTGCCCCCACCTTATTTACTAGCAAATCATAATAAATAGCTTCAGAGGGTATGAACATAAAGGCGAAATCCATTGTGTTTTCATCTGGTCTGATATATTTAGAGGTTTCATCTATTCTAGACTTAAGATCTGATTTGAATTGTTTGATAATAGCGTCTCTTCGAGTCTTGTCTTTTTCATCTATCAAGCGATTGTAGTTCTCGAGCGAAAACTTAGAGTCCACCGGCAGTATCTTACCTTTGTCTAGAAATATTGCCGCATCTACGGTCTCGCCGTTTTCAAACTTGTATTGCAGCGCGAAGCCATCTGGGGGCAAGACATTTTCTAGCACCTGACCCAGGTAATACTCACCTAGAACCCCGCGTTGCTTGGGATTAGATAGAACATTCTGTAGCGTCTTGAGCTCGTCTGCCACATCTACTACTCGCCTGTTGGTCTCATCTAGCTTGGTCAGACGGTGCGTTACGTCTGTTATTATCTTGTGCGACTCACTCATTTGCTTATGAAGGCTTTCTTGCATAGAGCTATTGTTGCGATCGAGCCGCTCGTGCATAGCCTCTTGAGTCTGGGCTATCTGCTGGCTCATACCCTGTAAGTCTTGCTTAAGCATACCTACGCTGCTATCGTCTTTTATCGCTCCCAAGCGAGAATTAAAAGAAATAAACAAGGCTACAAAACCAAGTAACATAATAAATATTAATGCTATGAGTAAAACTACGACCATAAGTACATTATACAACTATAATACGCGAACACAACACGAAAAGCCTACTATTATTTAGTATTATTCTAAAACTCTTCTGTGAGTAGGCGCTTAAGTGTCTTATATACGGCCAATACGAAAAAAACGAATGTCATAATAAGCAGGCCAATCTGAAGATAGATCACCAGTAGAAAAATAAGACCCCCTGGGGTGGATCCACCTCTGAAAAATACGCTGTATATCAAGAACTTAACCAGCTCTGAGGCCAGGTATGCTGCAAGTGCGTATATCAAGTAACGCTTAGCCTGGCTTAAGGCAATTTTTTGCATTCTTTCTCTAGATCTTATTTTGGCCTTTTTAGCCCTGCTATAGCTAGAACTAGCTAGACTTCCGGTATTTGAGGCTCTGTTTTTTTTGACATTACGCTTATGCTTGCTCATAGATTATACTATCTCATATTAAGATAGTATTTTCAAGCAATACTTATTATTTAAAGTTATTTTTGGGCTGTAAAACCGGTGTTTTATAATACTTAATTTGTATGTTGCATTCATATGCATTATCGATTTTTTAGCTATGCATTGGGAAAATACTGAGTACAAGTTTGCTCAATAAAGAACAAATATTATATTCGGCCCATCCACCACGGCATTCTTATAGCTACTCTGTTGTTTGACCTACGGCGAGGCCTTCTTGTTAGTTCTTCTGCGCTATAGTACTTGGTGACGACAGCAGTCCAGTTATCTTTGAGCCATTTTTGTTGGTATATATAGAGATCTTCTAGACCTCTCTCTGCGAATTCTTTTCTTATAACTCCTCCGCTGTGTGGATGCTTCTGCTTTTGCTCGAGTGGTGAATTAAAACCATGGGCGTAGTGAGTCATTTCGTGGACAATAGTAGCCTTTATGATTTCTTCTGGTACATCTAGGTCTTGATATATAGAATTAATAGTAATAATAGATGTAATACCGTCTTTATCAAGCTTGAGAGAGCCAAGCCTTCTTCTGGCTTTCTGGCCATACACTATTTGCACGTCATTTAGCTGCTGAACATCTAAAAAATGCTCATACCAGATAGTGGAAAGTAGCTCTATCAGCCATTCTTCGTCACGATGGCTATCCTTGACTAGTAGTTTCTTGCTCATACCAAATTCTCAAACTTTACTCTGCTGCCACCTGTCTCGAGAAATTCTCCCCTCCTGATGCCACTAGTTACCTTCTCGAGTAGCTCAAGTGTTTTATCATGGTTTATTTCTGTAGTGCGGGCCAATATATCATGCTCTACAAAATACAAACTCATGCTATCGACCGGACTTTGGTGGGTTTTTTCCCAGGCCATGGCGTATATTTTCATCTGGATACTATCTTTTAGCTTCTTTTGAGCAACTTTTTCGGTATCTACTGCTCCAGTCTTGAAGTCTCGAACCTCAATTTTGCCATTTCTATCAAATACTGCGTCATACCGACCTGATATTTTAAGCTTTAGCTGATCAATCTTGAGATGAAATTCTTTTTCGATGTGCTCTGGAACATCGTCTTTCTGTTGTTCTCGATCGTAAAAAGATTTTAATACAATCTTGCCTCTTTCTAGCTGATCTTTCTCGTGCTGCAATGAAACAAAGCCCTCACTACTCCAGCTGTTCTCATAGACCTTATAAAGCTCATTAATATCAATGTCTTTTCTTTGCAGTCTAGCCAAATAATAGGTCTCAATTGCAGCATGGATAGCCGAGCCATAGATAAGGCTATGAAATGGCCCTTTTGGTAAGCTCAATACATGAAAATACCAAAACTCTTTGGGTGAATATAGGTAGTCGGCCACCTGGCCTGTGGTCATATGAAGCCAGCCGTCGCCACTTATAAATTTGGACAAGGGGTCTTTTGGGCTAACTGGTAGTTTTTCAAAGTTTTTTAAGCTGCTCAAATCAACAGCATTTTTATTCTTGGGCAATTCGTAGCCCTTACCAGTAGTTTCCTCTATAAAACGCGATGGCTTCTTGAGTCTTTTGCCTCCGTGGTCAAATGAAGAGCTAAGGTATAGATACTCTTTTGCACGGGTTATAGCTACATAGAAAAGTCGACGCTCCTCAAAAATATGCCAAGGCACTTTATTGTCACTTTTCGATAGAAGACCGTCTGGTAGCTTGATTTTGTCAGACATATTCTTACCTGGGAATGTCAACTCTGTTAGATCTATCACGCAGACCGCACTAAACTCTAGACCTTTGGCCTTGTGTACGGTCATAACACTTACCGAGTCACTATCAAGTGGCGAGACCTGAATCTTGATGTCTGAGCCAGTTTCTTTTATTCCTACCAGGTAGCCCCAGAGAGCGTAAATATGTGGGTCAGCATTGGCTCTTTCAAAATCTTTCACCAAACTGAAAAACTGAGTAATGTTTTGAATCTGAATAACTGGTGCTGGGTCTTTTTCGGCTTGTTTTACGAGCCTATCCAGGTATCCAGAGGTCTTCAAGAAGTCATATACCACCATTCCGGCATTACCGGCCTGCGCAGAGGCCCTAAAGCTAGCAATAGTTGTCAGAACCAGGCTAATACTAGCTGGTATATCTTTCTGTTCTAGCAAGTAGGCTTCAAGATTCTGGTGAGTTCTGTTGGCCTTGGCGCTATACTGAGCAATTTGATCAAGTGGAATCTGGTATAAATCTGAGGCCAATAGCCCATACAGCGCAGCTGAAGCGCTAGGATCTGAGAGTATATGTATAAAATTAACCAAGACTTTTATTTCGGCTTGATCAAATAGATTTTGACTTTCTGAAACCACGTAAGGAACTGAGTGTTTCTGAAGTGCATTGGCCACATCTATGGCCTGTCTATTGGTACGGAGAAGTACTGCTATTTCAGAGAAAGGAATATTCTTTTCTTGGTTATACATCAAGATTTGCTGTGCTAGATTATTCATCTCAACAGGTAGAGTATCTGCTGTTGTAACGACTACATCAGAAGGTATATTTTTGTCACCTGTCAATTTTTTGTTGATCTTATTCTCCACTTCTAGCCTATATGGGTTATTGTTCTGAATAAGCTTATACGATGCATCGAGAATTTTTTGACTAGAACGGTAATTATTATTTAAGACTATCTGCACTGCCCCAGGAAAATCTCTGGTAAAACTGAGGATATTTGATATTGCAGCGCCACGAAAGCCATATATTGACTGGTCATCATCACCTACGACCATGATGTTTTGATGCTTTTTTGACAACAATTTTAGCAAATAACTCTGTGAAAAATTGGTATCCTGGTATTCATCGACCAAAATATACTTATACTTTAGCTGTAAATAACTAAGTATCTTTGGAAAACTCTTGAGTAGGCTGATAACTAGCATTATCTGGTCACCATGATCAATCATTCCTTTGTCTAGGCAACTACTCTGATAGGCGGTGTATATATCTGACAGGTCTTTGATACGCTCGGCTTCAGCAGGATCTTCTTTTTTTGCTTGAGACTTAGCAAATACAGTGAAGTCTTCTGCTGATATATTTTCGTCTTTGAGCCTTGAGATGGCCTGCAGTAGTGCGTCTGAAAAACTAAATGGGTCGGACGGCTTCTTGTAGTAGCTGAGTTCGATTCCGTCCAGTACTTGGCGCATCACTATAGACTGCTGAAAGCCCGACATTACCACAAAATCAGATGGCAGCCCTAGTTC
>Ga0114969_10003054_pt1 | contig 13574 bp, 24 predicted proteins | sample M_130807_MF_Meta_FD_87316 | JGI IMG/M metagenome (GOLD analysis project Ga0114969, IMG submission 87316) | Freshwater microbial communities from Lake Montjoie, Canada to study carbon cycling - M_130807_MF_MetaG | ecosystem: Environmental > Aquatic > Freshwater > Lake | place: Lake Montjoie...
AACGCCGGCTCGATCTCTGCGATGCTCTGACCGAGCGCGAGAACGTCGTCAGGGGTGAGTACGGCCACCGGCCCGGGATGCTGGAAGTCTGGGATCGTCGTTCCAGCCTCGAGCGTCGAGTACGGCCACTTCACGATCCCTCCCATTCATGGTCGCGCCAGCGATGGAGGTCGTGCGCCTTCGCGACGAGGCGGTCGGCGGGACCCTTATCGCTCACCGTCTGTGCGACGTTGCGAGGCGTGAAGTCGTGGCCATCGCGTGGCTGCGGCATCCCGGCCTGGTCATTCGCCCACGGGAGCACCGTCTCCCAGTCGATCGGGGCGCCGGACTGGCCGAGGCGCATGATGTAGCTCCCGAGCGTGTCGAGGTCGATCGTCTCGACCTGTCCGTGGCACAGCTTTGGCCGTGGCCCCTTGAAGCCATTCAGCCGCCACAGCTTCGGGATGAGCTCGGTGTTGATCTGGTTCGAGATGATGTCGAGGTACGCGCCGAGCGAGGCCGAGAACAGATCCTTCTTCGTGACGGCGAGCGCGTAGGAGCCGACCTTGTCCTGTCCCATCATCACGAGGTCGGCGAGCACGCTCGTCGCGATACGCGTCTCGTACCGCGTGATGATTTTCCCCGTGTCGAACTGGCGGGATCCGCCAGTTGTCAGAAGGCTCAGAGTCCAACCGAACGGGAGGACGACACCCTCCTGCTCGTCGCGACGGATCGAGGAGACGACCGCTTTCGCCTGCGCGGCGATGCCAGCCATGTCTGGATCGGAGGTGTCCCAGATGTTCGTTTCCTCCGGCGGCTGAAGCACTGGCAGTCCGGCGAGGTCGCGCTCAACACCGATCCCTTCGATGGCGCGCATGTTCTTCGCGAAGTACCAGGCCGAGTATGCGGACCGAAGGATCGACCGACCGAGCGGGTTGTTCTTGAAGATCGTGGTGCGGAAGTGGAGCGCCTTCTCGGCCGGAATGAAGCGGAGCGTGTAGTCGGGCGGCGGGTTCTGGATCATCCCCTCGATCTCACCGACCTCGTCGAACACCCACTTCCAGACGGAGTCCTGCGACCGCAGCGGCAGCTTCGCGATCCCGATCGTCCCGTCGTCGTAGGCGCTGTTCGCGTTCTTGTCGAACGGGTTCTCGCCGTTGCGCTGCTTGTAGACGATCTCGTTGTAGCCCCACCCGTAGCCGAGGAACGAGATAATCTCGCTGACCGTGTCGGCCCACGAGTAGCGCATGTCGGTTCGTACGGACTCGAACCACTGCGCGCCCTGCTCGGCCTCGAGACGCGACCCGTTGGCGGTCTTCACCTCGCCCGGCTCGACCCACCACGTGACGCGACGCATCAGCATCTCGATCGCGTAGATGACCGACCCGACGATCGGGTCGGAGTCCATCATGTCGCGGTACACCTGGGCGGCAAGTTGGCCCTGCTGAAGCTGGTTTAGCCACTCCTCGAAGACGAACCCGCCCCAGTGGCGCAGGCCGGAGCGGCCGAGCTCGGTGCCGAGCGCGCTCCCGCTGAGGGGGTTGCGCCTCTGTGGCGACGCGGCCTTTCCGAGGTTCACGACGGACGGGCCGAAGTCTCCGACCATGCGGCGCACGTTCGCGCTCGGGTTGCGAAGGTCGCCCTCGCTGAAAAGGCCAGTCATCGAGGCGAGTATCGCAGATCGGGTATCGGGCGTACTGTCAAACGAACGGACCCGGTTCCGCGGGGCCGCTCATTGCGTCAGAACACACGAAGGGAAGCGTCACACTCCCAGGTTCGTACAGCCGGAGCATACCACTCAACCGCGGTGATGACGCTTCATCTCAGACAGGAGCGCATCTCGATTCTGCGCCGCGCGGTGCACCATCGAGGTCGTCGACTCGGTTGAGTAGTTGAGAAGCGGCTCGAGCACGGCGTCGAGCTTCACGCCGCGCTTCAGGAAGTCGATCCAGAGATCCCAGTCCTCGTAACCGCCGCCCTGATTCCACGGCCCCGCCATGAGTGGGTTCCACCCACCGACCTCTCGCAGGAGCTCGGTGTCGTAGAGGGAGCAGTAGTAGAAGCGGTTCGTCGTCCAGAGGTGCTCTACGGTGACGAGGTTGAAGTGCATGTCGTACCCGGGCAGGTAGGTGCCGTTACGGACCGGTCCGTGCTCTTGCAGTCCTGTGAGGACGGCGCCGACCTCCCCGGTGAGCAGCGGGAGCGTCTTTTCGATGTAGGTCGGGTCGAGCCAGTCATCCGCGTCGAGAGGGAGGAACGCGCGGCCTTTGGCGAGCATGAGTGCGGTGTTTCGGGCGGCGGCGAGGCCTCGGTTTGTGATGCGGATCACCTTCACGCCTTCGGTGTCGAGGCTCTGCTCGTCCTCCTTCGTCATGTGCCCGCCGTCGTCGATGACGAGGATCTCGAGCGGCTGGACTGTCTGCGCATGCACCGAAGCGACGGCGCGACTCAGGATCTCGTACGGCTCCTTGTGGGTCGTGATGCAGACCGTGACGCCAGCGGGGGTCACTTCTTCTCCGCCTTGAGCACGAGCACCCCGGTGATCCCGATCTCGCTCTGTGAAATCTCGCGGTCATGGCCGAGCTCTTCGCGGGTGATGCGCACCTCTCCGCCGGCGCGCTCGACGAGCACCGCGAGCAGGCGCAGCGCATGGATGCGCCCTTCGCGCTCCTTGTCGAGTTGTTCCATCAGGGTACTCACGCCGCCCACCCGAGAGCCGAGAAGTTGTTGTTGTAGATCATCCTGCTCCAATCTCCCGCACGCAGCCAGTAGCGCTCGTTCGGGTAGGGGATCGCCGCCGCCAGATGCTCCTCGGAGGCCTCGCGGTTGGCCTGCACGCCGTGACCATACTGGTACGCCCACGCCCGGGTGAAGCTCACGTTGCACAGATCGTGGTGGGGGTCTGTAGGCTCGGCCATCAGTCGCTCAAAAGCGAACTCGGGGTTGACCTGAAAGTCGGACCAGTAGGCGCTGATCCATTTCTTCCCCCACGAACCCATCGGTCGCTCGTTCGGGATCAGAAGACGATCCTCCCTCGCTGGCTGCGTCACGTCGATGTACCAGTCGAGGTGCATCGCGTCGTACGGTGGCCCGACGCGGTAGGGGTCCATGTGGAGGCGGTCGAACGATCGGCGCGGGGTGAACAGGTGGAACGTCGTGTCGATCTGGACGCTTGAGAACGGGATGTCGTCGAGCCACTCCATGTCGGAGCGGTACAGCATCCACGTCTCACAGGCGAGCACCCGGGAGCGCAGCGGGTAGCCGACCGGGATCGCCCCGTCGACGCGAAGGTGCGGCCCGACGGAGCGCCCCGTCTCCTTCGCGAGGCGGATGTACGCGTCGAGTGTCTTTGGGTGCGACCCCTCGAAGCAGACGTCGCAGTCGTTCACGGCGAACCATTCCGCGTCCCCGGTCTCGTACTGGTCGCGCAAGGCGATGTCGTAGTTCGCCTGCACCTCGTCCATGTGGATGCAGCGCGGGAGCCGGTAGACCTTCTTCACCTTCTTCTCGAGTTGGTCGAGGAAGCGGATGCAGGCGGGGTCGTCGGTGCCGTTGTCGACGATGCAGACCTCGTGCGGGGTGCGGAGATTACGGAAGCTGCGGAGGGTGCGCTCGAGGGTCTCCAGGCGGTTGTACGTGGCCGTGAAGATGGTCAGGGTCACAGAGCGGCGACCATCGCGCGGAGTAGGAGCTCGCGCTCCTGCGGATTTGGAACCGCCTTCCAACCCGACGAGTTTGTTAAATGAACAAAGGAGTCCATGCGCTCGTAACCGAAGCTCTGAAGCCCATGCCCGTCGTCGGGGCGGATCGTCCCGTAACCATGGTCGACCGCGGGAAGACTCTCCCAGTCGCGCGGCGTGAAAAGGGTGTGCAGCATCGAGCCGGTGTCGCCGTCGTCGAACTTGAACTTGCCACGGATCCCGTCGAAGTTCGGGATGCGGCCCTTCAACCATGTGCGTGAGAAGAAGCACCATCCGGGCCACACGTAGCGGAGCGGGTCGCCGACGCGCGGCGAGTAGGTCTGCCCGAGCCCGAGGAACCCGGCGATCTTGATCTTCTCGACGAGATCGCAGGATGCCGACGGGAACACGTCGTGGTCGAGGACGCCCCAGAAGCGGCTCTTCTCCTCGTTCGCGCAGCGGGCGGCGAAGTTGAGCGCCTCGTGATGCTCGCCCTTCGGTGAAGGTGAGCGCATGTAGCGCACCCCGAGCCCTCGGGCGGCGTCGGCCATCACGACCGGCCACGTGCCGGTCGAGTTGTCGACGACCGCGAGCGTCCACTCGTCCCGCATGTACTTGGAGAGCAAGCGGTGCTGCTCACGAAGGAGGTCGGGGCGGTTGAACCCGATCACAAAGAGGTCGATCACAGGCATGGAACCATCCTGATCATCCCCGCCTGCGACTGAAGGTGCACACGGTCGTAGCGCCCCGGAAACCGCCCCACGAACGTCAGCGACGCCGCGCCCGGGGCGCCCTGAGTGTCATGGAGCAACATCCACGCTCTCGGGGCGACCGTTGCGATCGCGACGAGCTCGCGGTAGACGTTCTCGAAGCCGTGGTCGCCGTCGAGGAAGAAGAGCGCCGGCGGGCGCCCGGCCCGCACCCACATCTCGAGCGCGACCGTCACCCCGTCTCCTCGATGGCGCCACACAGGGACACCCTCGAGCAGGTCGCCCGTCTGGATGCCCGAGTGATCGCGGTCGAGCGACTCGAGCTCTTCTGGCAGGTCGACGGTGTTGATGACTGCGGGGATCTCGTGGTGGACGCAGAGCTCGTGGAAGATGCGCGCGCTCGCCCCCAGGTTCGTTCCCCACTCCCCGATGAACTTCGGTCGGCAAGCGAGGAGCGTCTCCTCGATGAACTCGACCTCGTCGGTGCCGTAGCCGGGGATCTCAGCCTTGGCGATCAAGTCAGAGCCGGAGGTCATGCGTTCTTTCCGTGCAAGGTTTTTGTAGGAAAAAACTTCGCAATCATCGCGCCGCCCTCGTCGCCTCGTCCTTGTCGATCGCGGTGATGCGAGCGTCGAGCGAGTAGTCCTCCGGCCACACGGTCGCCTTGTACCACCCGGCGTTCGCGGGGCAGCAGTACCGCGGGTCGAGAGTGACGCTCGGCGGATCGGCGGCAAGCACGGCGTTGAGCGCGCTCTCGTCATGCCACGCCGGGGTGAGCCCGCGATCCACGTCGAAGTCGATGATGTCGGCGGTGAGCGTGCACAGGCGGCGCATCGCGTAGGCGGTGCCGCCGAAGAACCCGCCGCAGTAGTAGATCGCCCCCTCGCCTTCTCGCACCTTCGACGCGGCCTCGAGGCGTCGCTCGTACGGCAACTCGTGCTCCGGCTTCCCAACGTACCCCGGATGCAGCGTCGCGGTCAGCGCATAGTCGCCTTTCCCAGTCGGGAGGATCTCCGGCCCGACGGGGCCAGTGATCACCATGTCGGCGTCGACAAGGAACCAGTAGTCGATGTCGGGCATCCCTTTGATCAGGTCGCGCATCACGTGATGGCGGTACATGGTCGCGGCGGGCCACGGACCTTCACGTCCGGGCACCTTCATCGTCACGACGCGCTCGGTCGGCTTGAACCGTCCCTGAGCGCTGATGAACAGCTTGTCGGCGTAGTCGTGGTAGGCCTGGCCGGTCACGACGGCGACGAGCGCAGTCTTCACGCCTGAATCTCCTTGAACGCCCGCTCGATCGCGGAGAGCGACTCACGGTAGGTGTAGTTCGCGACGACGCGCTGCTGCTCGCGCACGAGGTTCAGATACCGGGTGCGGTTCAGTCCGAGCGCCTCATCCATCGTCTCCTCGACCGAGCCCTTCGCGACCGACGCGGCACCGAGCAGACCCTCCATTGCCGGAATGTTCCCGAACGAGAGAACGCCGTACGCTGCTGCCTTGAACGATCGGCAAGGAAGGTAGCCCTTGCGGCACTGCCACGCCCCGGCGAACGCCGGCGCGAGCCGCGCCGAGCGAACCGCGGTGGCGTTCTCCTCGTCCCCGATGTGCGTGAGATGGCGGAACGTGAGGCCGCGGCGCGACGTGACATCCTTCACCTCGCGGATCGTCCACTCGTTCCCGAGCTCCTCGCCCTGGTACTGGTCGGACCAGATCGCCCCGACGAACGTGACATCGCGGGCCTGCGGGTTGAACACCGGCTCGAGGAACTCCTCGGCGAGGAGGTCGGAGCCCCACGGCTGGAAGAGCGTCCTCGCGTCGAGGTCGAACTGGCGGCACGGCGCCCACTCCTCCCCGACCGCGTCATGCGTCCAGACTTGCAGGCGTAGGAGGCGCTCCGGGGTGGCCTCGAGGTCGACGCACAGCTGGTCGGTGCCCGAGAAGTTGTGCAGGACGTAGTTCACCCCAGGCCAGTAGCGGAGGTTCTTGCCGGTCACGTCGGCTGCGAGCACGGTGTCGCCGGGTACGAGCGGGATCGGGGAGCGATCATCGACCCAGACGGTCGGGATTCCGAGCTTCGCGGCGGTCTGGTGATAGTGCCGCCACACGTGACGGATCGAGTCGAGGCTGTCGCGGGCTCCCCAGACGACGAGGCGGTTCACGCGAGTCCCGTCCTCTCCATGAGCGCCTGATCGTCAGCGCCGAGAAGCTGCAGCCGCTCGTTCTCGTACCGGGCGCGCATCTCGCGCTCCGCCTGTTGCAACGACTCCTCCGTGAGACGCCGATCATTCAACTCCGCGGACGACGGGATCGCGGTGAAGCGAAGCCAGTCGTGGGTGTCGTTCGGGCACACCTCGATCATGCGGTGCTGGTACTCGACGACGCGCTCGACGTGCCAGCCGATCTCTCGACCGGCCGCGATCACCGTCTGCAGGCGGAAACGCGACACCCCCGGGTATACCCATTGCTCATCCCAGGTATTGAACTGATCGAGGATGATCGACGCGAGCATCGCGGCGCCCTCGTCGACGACGGCTCGGGTGTTCGCGAGGAACTGGTTCAACTGCCAGTGCGCGATGTGGCTGAGGACGCTGTGCCCGACGATGAAGTCGAAGCGTTCGCCGAGATCGGACGCATCGAAGTCGCTGCGCCAGAGGAAGCGCGGGCTCTTGTGGGCGAGGTCACGCTCGTGGTCGAGGGCGGCCTCGACGAGCCAGCCGTTCGGCTCGACCCCGACGAAGTGGTCAGGCTCGAGCGTGCGGATGATCGGGGCTCCCTCGGAGAGGTTCCCGCAGCCGATGTTCAGCACCTTGCTCTGCGCGGTCATCCCGGCCTCGATCAGGAAGTCGTGGATCAGCGACCCGCGCTTCGACCAGCTGCCGGGATCACCGACGTACGAGGTTGCCCATTCCCAAACCGTTCTCCGTGTGTCGCTCAAGTGCCGTCCTCCTTCGCTTCCTCCCACCGAAGCGGGAACTCAACATGGGCTGCGTCGACCAGTTTCGGGTCGACGGTGTCGAGCGAAAGCCTAGCGCCTTGCAGGAAGCGCTCATTGAGCTCGCTCGTCGTGACCGGGTGATGCTCGCCGTGGCGGTTCGACCCGTGCGTCGGCGTGACCGAGTTGATCGGGATGCCGACGAGGATCGAGTGGTCGTAGCACGCCATCCGCCACTTGTCCGCCTGCAAGCGGCAGGCATGCGCGAGATGTTCCTCGAGTTCGTTCGGGTTGCTCCAGTTGCCGCCGTCGATGAGGCTCGCGAAGTCGTCGACTCGGAAGACGTGCCCGTCAAGCGACCCCGGGTAGGCAAAGTCACCCGTCGCGGCGGCGTACGGCCACGCCAGGGATCCCGGGAACTGCTGCGGGCGCCGCAGGGAGTAGCACTCGGTGGTGTTTCGCCCGAGGCGCAGCGAGACGCACAGGAGGTCGGCGTCGAAGCGGAGGATGTCGTACGGCTCGACGTCGGTGGATGGCACGGGTGCGAACATCACGTCGTCGTCGCAGAACGGCACCACGAGGTCGAGATTCTCCCCGGTGACGATGTCGAGCATCTGTCCAGCGAAGTCGTACTCCTCAACGAACGAGATGCTCTCGCTCTCGTGACCCAGGCGACAGAGCGCGTAGCCCATTTCGAAGTCCGCGGTGGTCGAGTGGTACAGCACGACGATCTCGTCGATCCAGTCGGCGGCGTGCCGCTTGAGCGATCGGAGCAGCAGGTCGAGTTGCGCCGGGCGGTTGCGGGAGAAGACGATCGCGCGGGTCATGCCTCCTCCGCCTTCGGTCGCACCTCGCACACCGTCGAGTCGACCCATCCCGGCTGGCCGAGCTCGTCCGTGAGCGAGATTGCCATCTGGTAGTCGCCGAAGTAGCCGTCCGGCTGAGAGCCGAGGTTCGTGTCGACCGACGTGGTGCCCCAGCGTGCGTCGCAGACAGGGAACACGAGCATCGGCGTTCCGACGTTCCCGGCGCGAATCACGGGCCCCTGATTCGGGAGCTTCAGCCCCGGGTAGTGCGACCCGGCGCCGCCGACCATGCGGAACACGTACCAGGGCGAGTCCCCGGTCAGGGTCGCCGCGCGGATCTTCTCGAGCGCCCACGGGGTCGCGATGTCGTCGTCGTCGATCGACCACGACCATGAGGGCGCGTCCTCCAACTCGAGCAACATGTCGAGCGCCATATTCCGCCCCGCGTGCCCGAACGCCCCGCGCGGCTTGTCCGTCGGGTAGGTGCGCCACATCACCCCGTCGGCGGCGGCCTCTCGGGCGTCCGCGACGGTGTCGGAGCAGAAGTCGTAGCGGGTCATGTCGTCGCACACGACCATCACGCGGTCACCGTCGGCGAGTTGCGGGACGAGCGACTGCACCGCCTCTCGGAGGGACTCGCGCCCGATCGTCGGGATCGTGATCGCGATGCGGCTCACGCGGCACCCTTCGGCGGAAGTACGTCCGGGCGCAGGAAGTCGAGGTCGACGTCGGGGGGAGCGAGGAAGTCGATGGCCGTCCCATAGTGAGGGTCGATGTCCTCGACGGTAGTCGCGACGTGGAGGCGCTGTTCGATCAGCGCGCGCACACCCGAGACATCCTTCTTCACCATGATGCGGTGCAAGCAAAGACCGTCTCCCCAAGTGTTCACGCGAGCACCTCGAGGTTCCCGAACATGTCCGGGATGCCCATCACCGGGGTCGGGTCGGCGTCGGGGAGCAGCGCCTTCGCGGGGTTCAGATGCTCGACCGGCGGGAGCAACACCAATGGCTGAATGCCGTACTTCCCGACGAGCAGCTTCCGCTGGATCACCACGTCCAGTTGCCGCCATGACACGTTCATCGCGACCGCCTCGTCGATCAGGGTCGGATGTTCGCGGATGAACTCGTTGCTGAACCGGGTGCAGCCGAGCGCGGGCGCGACCTCGGTCAGCAGAGCGTAGGGGAAACACACGTAGGGATCAGGCCGGTTTAGGAACGCGTCGATCACGTCAGGGCGCACCACGATGTCCGGCTCGACGATCGCGAGCGACTGACTGCCCCTGGAGCACATCGACCAGTGGTAGTCGAGCCATTCCCCGTAGGCGAACGGAGAGTCCCCGACGGGATGAAGGATCACATCCACATCTAGGCCGCTAATCGCAGTGACCAGAGCCTCCTTGGCGCGCGGGTCGATGTGGCTCTCATCGCGGTAACAGCAGACGATCCTCAAAGGCATGCGCAACCTCCCTCGCTCGATGAACCCAACGAGCGAAAAGCTATCACATGTCCCACCGAGAACCACCTCCGCCACCGATCACGATTGGCATCGGCACAGTCGTCTTCGGCGGCGAGGTCGTGTCCGGCGTCTGCGCACCGCCGAGCAGAGGATTGCCGCCCGCCGCCTCGTCAGTTTGCCACGCCGACCCCGCTGGCTTCGGAACCCCGAGCGGCGCCCGACCGGCACCTTTCCGCTTCGGGAGCTTCCTCACCGCGAGCGCGAGCGCCATCACACCGTCGTCGTGATAGCCGCTCGGCACCACCCATCGCACGCCGCGAGCGGTGTAGCGGAACTCGAACGAGTCGAGCTCGTCACGCATCCACCCGTCCGGGAAGTGCACCGTCCCATCGCCGATCGCGACCGCGAGCCCCTCGAGCAAGTCCTGCCGGGAGCGCTCCGTGAACGTGAACCCCTCGACGCGCATCGTTCCGCGCCGCTGCAACGCCTCGACCACCGCGTCCCCGGCCCCCGTTGAGTCGACGAGCGCCATCGTGCCCTTCACGACCCGGGCGATCTCCGTCGCCGTGTCAGCCGGGCCCATCTGGAAGCGCGACAGATGCGTCGTGTACCCCTCCTTGTCGAGCATCACGATCGCGGTGAAGTCGCGCTCCTGGATCGAGTCCTCCGACGACTCCGCCTGATTCTGAGCACCGCGCCCAGCCACGTCGACGCCGGCCGCCTTCGGATACTCCGTCGAGAGCTTGTCGACGACGCACATGTCGATCGCTTCGATCCCGAACGGGTTGTCGCCATCGTCCGACGCCTCCGCGAGATACAGCTGGTTGAACGTGCCCTCGCGGCCGAGGCGCTTCAGGTCGCGGTAGGCGGACTCGATCTCGGCACGGTCAAGCACCCCCGCCTCGACGGCATCCCACGCGGTGATCCGGTGGTGCGCCATGTCGGGGGACTCGCCGCGCTCGGCCTCTCGGGCGAGTAGGTAGAAGAAGTTCTTCTTCCCCTTCACGTTCCCGATCATCCGAACCGGACCGCGGGTGAACGTGAGCGTCGAGCGCACCGCGACCCAGGCGTCCTCCCTCATGCGCGAGGCCTCGTCCATCACGACGGCGTACACATCCTCGCCGTAGAGGTCGTCTGGTCGCTCGGCAGACTTGAACCAGATGATCGCACCGTTCGCGAGCGTGATCGTGAGCTTCGACTCGTTCGCCTTGTAGAGACCTCGCGGGATCTTCATCTTCATGCGCCGGTAGCCGATCCCGGCCTGGCCGAACACCGGAGCGACCCACCAGTAGTTTCTCCCCTCGCTACCCCCGAGAAGAGCCTGCTCGAGGAGCCAAGAAAGACAGCCGATCGTCTTCCCGCATTTAGTTCCGGCCTCGATTGTCACCAAACGGGCGGGGTCATAGATCGCCGCGCGCTGCTTCGGGTAGAGGTTCGCCCCGGTGTACTTGATCGTCTTGCCGGGCGCCATCTCGTGTGAGTTTACACGCGCCTGAGCCGGGGTTTCCCCCGGCCCCTACGCACCACTCCAACGAACGAAAGGTGTCTCGGGTGGCGCCGCCTGCGAGCAGGGAGGTTTGACGTTGGGTTCATTCCTTGGCCGGCGAACCGACCGCGGCGCCATCACCGGGACGGGTGGAGCGTAGCAGATGCGGGATTGTCCCCCGGCGCGAGCCATGGCCGCACCCAGAGGCTTTTGATCGTCCAGTGGGGCCCGTCCCATGCGACCTTGCATTTCACGACGCGGCATCGCTGGTCGTTCACGACGACGATCCCGTCGGGCCACTGTCCTCGTTGCGGCGGGTTGTTCGGGAGGAACTTCACGATCTCGTGGGTCCCACACACGCTGCGTCTCATCTAGGAGCGTGTCGATGTCGGTCACTGCTGGATCTTCCAGTTCAGGAGCGACCCGCGCAAGGTCACGTTGTACGCGAACACCTCGCCGTCGGTGAGCCGGACGATGCAGAACCATCCATTAGGGCCGTTCCCCGTGCAGCGGACATTCACGACGCGAGCGTTGAATCCGGCGAACTTGAGGCGCTTCGTCACGACTTGCCGCGTCTGGTCTGCGATGTAGGACGGGGAGACTGCCGTGGACGCAGCGAGGGATTGGTCGACGATCACGTAGCCGAGCGCGCCGGCGGCGAGAACGGATGCGATGAACATGCGTGCGGTCATTTCACTCTCCTGTCGTTGAATGAAGGGTTCTCTTCGTCGTCCAGGGGCTCGTACTCCCACTGCCACTGCTCCCAGAGGATGCCCGCCCCGAAGCCGATCATCATCCCCCCGAGAACGCAGATGAAGTAGAGGTTCACAACTCCACCATCTCGTACTCCGCTATCTCCTCCGGCCACAGGCGCCGAACGAGCCCGGCCGGCGTCGTGATCTCCCAGACGACCTCGGGTGGACGATCGCCACGACGGTCCATCGTCCGGAGCGCCCCGCGCGGCGGGAAAGCCTCGAGCACCTCCCCGTCCGCGAGGCGGAAGACGTGCTTGAACCCGGGCGTCAGGGCGCTCACGCGAGCCCCTTCTCGAGGATCTGCGCGACGCGCTGCCGAGAGATGCCAGCCGCCTTCGCGATCTCCAACTGCGTCACGCCCTGCTCGGACTGCTTCTGGATCTCGGCGTTCAGCCGGATGCGGATCCCGGTCGAGACGAGCTCGGCTGTTGCGAGCTCGGCCGCCAGGTCGGTCACGCGATCAAGCGACTGGTTCTGTTTCGTGTCTGTCATGTGCACCTCGTTTCTCATCGGAGGAACTCCGGAACGTCGAGCGTCTGCTTGTGGTCGTCGCACCACTGGCGCCATGCGCCGTCGAGCGGCCTTGGGAACGACGGGCGGATACCGAGCCCGTTCGTGGCGAGGATCTCTCGGTTCTCGGCGAGCCGTGCGAACTCGCGGTTGATCTGCTCCCCGAGATCGCGCAGCCGACGCATCGTGTCGGCGACCTCGTTCGTCGCGTTCTCGAACGTTCGGTCGGTCGGCTTCGCGATCGGGGTGACATCGGCTCGTCGGCCGGTCATGCGTGAGAGCTCCATCTCGGTCATCCTCCACCGCCCTTCTGGTCGTCGAGCATCCTCAGCTGGTCAGCCGCGGTCGGGTAGGGTCCGTTCGACCCCGACGCCTTCTGCGGTGTCGCGATCTCGAGCGCCACCATCCAGCGGGCCCGGCTCTCGGTCTGCCAGAGAAGCTCGTCGGCAAGCGCGAGCATTGAGCCGGTGAGCGCGGCGATCCCAGGGGTGATCGACCCTCCAGCCCGATCGGCCTCGGTAATCTTCCTCGCGCTACCGATCATCTTGTTCGCCAGTTCCCGAGCGCGCTGCTCGTGCTGGTCGAGGGTTCGCACGTCGCCCATCTCTATCCCTCCTCGCCTTCCGGCGCCTGGCTCGCGGGAACCTCGGCCGCGATGGCCTCCTCGATCTGCTCGGCGGTCGGAAGCGTCGTCATGCCGGCACCCGTGCGAGAGCGTCGGCGATCGACACGTAGTTCTCGCTTCTCCGCGGGCCGCCTCGGCTCTTCGCGTTCTCGGTCTCGAACTCGTAGTCGTGGTAGTCGGGACCCACGGGCGGCAGGAACCACCCGTGGTCGTAATCGGCGCGGTCGTAGTTGTTCTCCACCGCGAGCGTCACCGAGGCCCGGGTCTTGCCGAGCCGGGACTCGATCTGCTCGAGCGTCACCTCCTTCTCGTCTGCGTCGAGGAGCTCGTCGTCGACCTCGATTGTGTAGAACGAGGTGACGCGAAGCTCGATCTTGGCACCGCGAGGGATCGGCTCGTCGCGGCGAAGAAGCTGGGTGCTCACGCACCCACCTCGGCAAGCAGCCGCTTGTAGATGGCGACCATCTTGTCGGCCGCCTCGTCGATCGCATCGACATCGCCCGTCGCGGCGTACACCTTGACCTCGATCGAGGGTTCGCCCTTCGCGTTCTGCTTCACTGCGACACTCGACCGACTCTCGCTCTGGGGGTGTTCCATTCCACTCATATCAACCTCCTTGTTTGCAGGGAAAAC
>Ga0114969_10003056_pt1 | contig 13572 bp, 18 predicted proteins | sample M_130807_MF_Meta_FD_87316 | JGI IMG/M metagenome (GOLD analysis project Ga0114969, IMG submission 87316) | Freshwater microbial communities from Lake Montjoie, Canada to study carbon cycling - M_130807_MF_MetaG | ecosystem: Environmental > Aquatic > Freshwater > Lake | place: Lake Montjoie...
ACGCTTACTCCTTGCTGCCAGTTTTCAAAGTATTGCAAGGCTTGACCCTTACCATCTACTCCGCCCTTTACAGAAGGAACTGCTCCGTCTACACGGCATAAGCATCCTGGGCTAAACGCAACACTCTTAATAGCTTGATCACGGTCAAATATAGTTTTAGATTGCTGTTCCATACGATGGCTGTGGCCAAATAATGTAGAAATGTTTGGATGGGCATTTGTATAAGACGCTGCTGTTGATCCATTGCTATTAGCTTTATCTCCATGTATAGCACGAAGACGCTTGTTAATCCAATGCGACGCTGCAGGATAGCCATCAATAAATTCGACCTTAAGTTCATCTAGGCGAAGTAAGTTATTAAGGCTAAGTACGGGCCAAGAGTCCGGCATATTTGCGGCCTTGATTCCATATGCTGCAGCGGCATTGTTATTTATAAATCGAGTTAAACGTTTATCGTGGTTACCTTCTAAAAGGATAATACGGGCGTCATCTCCAGCCTCAGCACGTTGCTGTGCTAAGAAGAGGTGTCCTCGGTCTATCGCCAGTTGTGCGGTATGAGCGAAGTTTTCTTCTTGTTCATAAGTACCATACATAGGCAAATCTAAAAAATCTCCCAAGTTAATAACTTGAGCAAGTGGGTGACCATGGTCTAACCCAACGATTTGTAAAGCGATATCCATAGCGGCTTCGTCATGGAAAGGATCTAATGTCCCATCCTCATACTTACGATAACCTATCTGTGGATCTGGTAAAGCTACAGCAACTTTCCAATCACTGCTAATGAGGGATGCTGTACGAACCTTAGGTGCTACAACAGTTGGTGCGGCTTGTTGTACCGGTTGCCAAGTAGGTCCGCTTTCCCACTTAGGAGAAAGAATAATTCGAGTGTCATCTGGGTTATTAGATAAACTAACTTTAGTTATCTTACCAATATCTTCAACGCTTAAGTTATTGTTCTTAAGTAACTTCTCAATAGAGTTAAGTCCTGTAGATACGTCAGCTGCATCTCTAGCAGCGTTATATGATTCTCCTAACGACGACATCCGCAATCTCCATTTCTATGACATAGTAATGAAGTAAGTCCAAAAGAAGCACCTGCATTTTTATAAAGTGCTAATAAGTTTCTGGATGAAAAATCTGCGTCATTTAAAGAGTTATCAAAGGCAACTTGATCTTCGGGGGAAAGTCCTAAACCCCATTGGCCAACAATGCAATTATTTACTGCAGTGGCTTGTATAGTTTTAGCTTCTGTATATAGCGTATTTAACATATGTGAGGCCCCCTAGTAGTCCGAAGTAATAATACTAAACCCTGGCGTACCAGGGTCTAGCATTAATGGTACACCAAATTAGTAAGAAGTGCTTGCGCCCTCGTCGTAATTAGCGCGACTACGGTTTAACTTTCCTTGAATAATACGTCCGTTTGCTTGGGTTAGTCCGGCTGCTGGGTCAGTCTGCTTTGTATAGCGGGCTCCCTTAATTCCGTAACTAGCTCCATTGCGTTCTGAAGATGAACTGTAAGGAACATTTGGACGAGTTCCTTTTGGTTGTGCTGAAGGGTCTACTGATTTTCCACTCTTCTTTGGGATGAGTGTTCCAGCCTTTGGTGACGCAGAAGGAGATGTAAAACTAACTCCCTCTTTGCCCATAGGCGTACGACCTTGCTTTGCCATACCTGCTAGTGCCTCGTCAGGACTAGGGATTGAAGACTTTGCCATTGTGGGTACCTATCTATGATTAGAGATCTCTTAAAGTTAAGAGTATCTTAACTTACGTTAATAGTAAAGACTATCGCGGAAATTTGTCCGTCTCTTGAGTCAACGGTTGTGAACCCAGGTCGGCAAGTTAAATCTAGCCCTCTTGGAGCTACGTAACCTCTAGCTATAGCGATTGCTTTTACGGCTTGATTAACCGCAGATGCACCTACCGCACGAAGCTTAACTTGGGGGGATTCATATAAAGCGTGGGCAATTGCAGAACCCACAGATTGTGCATTAGAACCTGCGCCTACGCGGAGGAACTTTTCTTCTGTCTCTTTATCTTTTTCTATCACGAGTTTGTAGTCCTTTGGTGTCGAGTTGAATTCGCCCTATAAAGGAAAACGGTACGTTAGATATCAGCGTCAGTACGCTTAAACAGAGAGTTTATTGGCCTCCCCAGCCACCACCCTTAAAATGAACTGCAGGAGGGGTCCAGACCTTAACCATAAAGTACCCGCACTTGTCGCAAGTTGGGCGGTCGGTGATAGTTATAACTTGGTGTATCTCTACAGTAGTATCGCAGTATGTGCAAGTAAAGTCATATTTAGGCATCTTTTTCACCGTACCCAGCTTCTCGTAGGAGTTTAACAAAATCTTCAAGTCGTAGCATAGCAACCCATTCTCCCACTGTAGTCTCACCTTGCCCATTAAGGCGCAGTACTGCTACGGGAAGATCTTTTCCATTATGTCGTTCTTTTAACTGCTTTATGGTGGCACTAGGAGAAAAGTCTTTACGAGCCTTTACTTCCCAGTCAATACCAATAGTACCGGTGATATCAGTTCCTGGTCTACCGGCACCCGTGGATTCCGCAAATGGGAACCCGTGCTCTGCAAGGTAATTGGCAACAACTTTTTGAGATCTATAGCCACGGTGTTTTCTACTCTGGGAAGGCATTGCGCATCCTAGTTTGAATTAACATAGTTAGATCCTCAATAGACCCATTGTTAACAAAAATCTGATCAACTTTATACCCGTCTAATTCAGACTCAGATACATGGTCGTTAACTGGACCAACCCCGACACGCTTTACACGCCATAGTTGACCGCCCATAAGTTTAATCATCATAGCTTCGTTTTCAAATCTAACGTCTGTGACTACAACACGCTCACCAACATTTATTTTGCCAAGTGCAGAGGTAACCCAGATGTTTTCATCAATAAGTTCTCTAGCAGATATGCCAAGATCTTGAAGCAACCTACGAACCTGTGGCTCTTGCTTTGCCTCATTCCAACCAACAAGGTTTACTAAATCTTGTAAGTAACCTGTAGGGCTGCAAGCGACCATTGGATTTATGCCGTATAAGAAGTCTCTAATTTTATCTGCAAAAGCAATACGGGTGTATCCGTACTTCCCCACTAAAATAGAAGCTACGGTATCTTTACCGGACTGTGCGTACCCGGTAAGTCCAATTACTTCATACCCTGGCCAACCAGTAGGTCCCTTGGGTAATCCTAATTCTTCATCGGTAAATAAAGATAGTTGTTCGTAGCTCATGGCGTCAACCAAGTATTGCGACCTACAGATTTATTAATGTTAACTCGTCTAGTAATTTCTCGATTAATAAGGGAGATATCTTTAGACAGCCTCTCTGAGATAATGTTAATTAACCCGTGATAGTTTGTTAATTCTTGTAGGGTGTTAGCTTTTTCTTGGTAATCTGAATCAACTTCAATTTCAGCGTCTATCATAGCAAGCGCTTTACCGGAGCTCTTTAACTCTAACTTTTTCTTAGCTTTAATTAAACTAAGGTTTTTTTCAGCTTCAACTTTATCTACTTCAGCACACCAGCGCTGTAAACTAATAAACTCTAGATAAGCAACATATTTAGAGTACAGATCCATAACGTGCTCTTCAACCATGTCAGTAATATCTGATGGTAGAGAAGGTGCGTTATAACCATACCCCTCGTTTACTACTAATCCTTGTTCTTTTAGATCAGCAATTGCCTTACTACTAGCAACTGCAGCCCTTAACTCAATTGGACTCATCATTGTCCTCCCCTACTCTAAATGGTTCACAGCGTGTGCATCCCTTTACAGGATCAATACTACACATAGGTGGGCGCTTATTGTCAACCGCCCAAGCTAGGTCCAAAGCCTTGTCAAAGATGGCTTTAGTAAATTCCGGGTTGTACTGAACAGCAAACTCTTTGTAGTCTTGGTTAGACTTTAACTCGTAGATAAACACAATCTCATTGGGAGCAGACTCAAGGAGTCCCTCTTCTACCATTAAGTGTGTTAAATGCAGGTATACCTGGCCCTGTAATTGGTGAGTTCTAAAGGGAGCCCGGATGTTACGCCAAGCTTTCTCTAGGTCACCGTCAGACTGTGCAAGAAGGGCGGGAGCTTCAAAGCGAAGGGTGCCAGCACCTATTGACTTGATTTCAATAAGAAAATCTTCTCCAAGACCTTTTACCCAGCCATCCGCATGCCCAGAAATTCTATGTTTATCGCTTTTTAAAGAAACTTCAGCGTACTCGTAGATGCTAGGACCATTGTTTACTTCAGTAGATAGTCCCCAAGTATTTGCGTTATCAGTACTGCAGTACCACTTACCGTAAAGAACGCCCATCTCATTGAGCCAATTCTGCCATTTAGCGTGGATTGTATGACCCTCAGCAAAAATAGAAGCTAAGCGCAAAGAAGGCTTCTCACGAGTCTCTATGTAGTTACCGTTTAAAGCGTGGTAAGAAGCAAGTAAGCACCACTCCGGTTTAATAATGTCTGATGGGTGGAGTACTTCTTGGTTTCTAGAATCAAAGGGTTTAGAAAGTAAATGCCTCTCGACAGAGCCCATTAAACGTGTTACTCGTTTACTAGCCGATAAGAAAGACTTTAATTCTTTACTCGCTAGTGTCTTTGGCTTCCCCATACTTATCCCCTTTATTAAGCCATTGGTCTAAAGTAAGACCTTGTTTTTTATACTTACGTTGAGATGCGTTGCGTTCTCTGTGGGACATGCCCCCAAAGATGCCGTGTAGCTCATCATTTAGTATAGCTTCTTTCAAACACTCTTTGCGAACTGGGCACGGAGGTCGTCCGTCCTTACCCCAACAGATGGCCTTAGCTTGATCTGCAATGGGTTTGTATAAAGCTTTGTCTCTAGGTGGAAAAAACATTTCTGTATCTTCTCCACGACATTTAGCCTTATACCTCCAAGACCACGAGGGGTCTCTAGAATCTGACACCTATTCACCTCTAATTGAATTTCTGAGTTCAAAGAAATCTTCCTCCCCTAGAACTACATAATTCACGCCATCAAGATGAAGCCCAAGTACTGGGATTCTGCTGTCAAGAATTGCTTCTGTCGTAATCTTTTTTAATACTGATGATTGAATAGTCACGGACTTTTTACCTGTCCACTTATGTTCAATCAAAAGATCGTCACTACGTACGTCTCCTTTACGAGACCAGAAAGCTCCAGAAGCAGCGCTGCGTTCGCCGTCTAACTTTTTAGCTAATCTTTTCTCATGCTTAAGAGATTCTTTCTGTCCCTCACTCTTCGACATTGGTTACCAGTATTGGATTGGTTTTGAGCGTATCCATTACTGCTGCGCTAACCTCTGCACGTAATTCTATCTCTTCTCTAAGAGAGTCGATAAAGGCAGGGGCTCCCTGCCACTTACGGTCTCCATAATACAGCCATCCGCCACGTCTTTCAACAATCCCGTTAAGAATAGACAAAGCAACTATTTCCTTACCGGTATCGTAGTTTCCGGCATCAATAGGACCACCTTCAGCAAAGTAAAAGTCCAAATAAGCTGCCTGTTGAGGGGGAAAAGTCTTGTTTTTAATAGTTCGGACTCTAATTGTCTGACCTATACGACGCTTTTCCTGGCCTGTACCTACCTCTAGCCAGTCATCTCTTTTAACCTCACATCGAATGCTGTAGGCATAATCCTTACCAAGACCTCCCGGAGTTGTACGAGGATCCCCGTGCATAACCCCAATCTTCATTCTATACTGATTAATCATAATTCCCAGTACTGGTCTTTCAACCTCAACTAGATCTCTTTTTGTAGCAGAAGCTACTTTTCTAAAAAACTTATTAGTTAGTTGTGCTCCACGACCAACAGTAAACTCTTCCATAGTTTTTTCATCTTCTGCTCCAGGAACTAAAGCTGGGAGAGAATCAACTACAACCATGTCAATAGCTTTGCTTTCCATAAACTTAATAACAGAATCAAAAGCATCTTCCATACTGTTAGTCTCTACAAGAAGTACGCGATCAGTATCTACTCCGCACATCTTGGCGTAACCAGTATCAAAAGCTTCTGCAGCAATCCATACGACTGTAAAGTCTGGGTCTCTTTCTTGATTAACAGCAATAGTACGAAGAGCGATAGCAGTCTTGCCATGAGAAGCCTCGCCAACAATTTCTACCCAATGGTTCATAGGCCATCCTCCACCTAAGACAACGTCTAAGGTTAAAGATCCGGTAGGAATACGTTCAGGCATTCTAACTTGGCTAGCAAGAACTACGGTACCAGCGCCAACTTTTTTGTTAATCGCTGCTACTACTCTTAATGCTTCTGCGTTAATAGACATTATTCAACTCTTCCTATGATTGTTGTTGGATTAAATCCTCCGGTTTGGTTAGGCTGTTTAGCTGCAATTGATGAGCCACCCTGTCCGGTACCACCTACACCTGTTCCAGCCTGAACAATTGGATATCCGCAGTCATAACAACGCTTACGTTGTGTGCCTACTGGGGCCATATAGTTACCAGACATACATCCAGGGCAACGTTCCATGTCCCGAGAACTCTGCGCTTTAGAAACTAATTGATCTGCGTTTTGATCGTAAGCAACACGTGTGTTGGGTTGCTGTTGTTGAGGTGCATAGGGCAAGTTACTTAAGGGAGCTGTGGGGGGAGTCGCAGACGTATTAAGTCCAGGATTACCTAACTTCTTAGCCCACCAGTTATTATCAGCCATCATTACCTACTCTCGACTCAATTAATCCTAGACTAAATAAAGTGGATACGCAAGACAGGGACGAGGATAGAGCAACTAATCTAAAGAGCTTAGTAAGCTCATCAAAGTCTTTTTGTTCTGCAAAGCTGACTGTATTTAACTCTTCTAAGGTGTAGGCAGAGGTAGCAATCTTTGCCACTATATCTGCGTGCGTGTCAATAAAAGGAAGCAAAGGAGAAAAAGACTGCAAACGCATTTGACTAGCTTCTTCTTCCATCTGTGCTACTTCATCTGAAATTGGTGGTAAACCCATTGCTACGGCAATTTGTTCCGTAGGAGTGAGCATGGTGTCATAGATAACCTCCCGTATTAATACGGCAAGAGGTACCTGAAGAATAGATGAAGTATCTATTTTACGCTTACGTTTCCAAAGCTTCACTTGGCTTCTCCCCAACGCTTGACAGTTGTAATATCGGCTAACAACGGGACTTTAAGAGCACTGATGTTTTCCATAGCGGCTCTAATCTGCTCTGCAGTTTCTTCTGCTAAATGGTTAGGAGTAAGGGTTACTAATTCATCATGCACTGTTAGTACCAACCCCGCCTCACTTGGAATCATACGACTCGCCCTAATCATAGCAACTTTAATTAGATCAGCTGCCGACCCCTGGATGACCGTATTAAAGGCTTGACGCTCCGCTCTAGAGCGTTTCCACACTTCATTGGAGCGAAGATCTGGAAGGTATCTACGACGCTTGAGAAGCGTACTAACAAAGGGAATAGGAGCCTGTGTACGACTCTCAGCAACTACTGATCTCTTGTACCTAGCTACGGCTGGGAATTTAGCTACGAACTCATCTAGTAAGTCCCTAGCCTCAGTAATAGAACAGCCTATAGAAGAAGAGATCTTATCTGGACCTACTCCGTAAGCTAAAGAAAGCACAAGTACTTTACCGGCTTTACGGTCTACGCCCATTGTCTTTCCAATAGTTGTATAGATATCTTCCCCGTTTAAGTAGGCAGTGCACATAATTCTATCCTCGCTAAAAGAAGCAATAACCCGAGGTTCTATCTGACTGTAATCTGCTACCACTAGTGAGTAACCCTCTGGAGCAATAAACAGATTTCTAATGGCTTTACCATTAGCGGTATCCGGTGCGGGAACATTCTGTAAATTTGGGTTTCTAGAACTAAACCTACCAGTTTCTGCCCCGTACTGAACAAAATCAGTGTGGATCTTGCCGTTAAGAAGAAGACTCTTTTTAACAACAGTCTTAGACTTACCAAGTAGGGTTCTTGTTATATCTCCACCAAGATAAGGAATTACGTAAGTAGTTAGTAGCTTATTAAGATCTGAGTAAGAAGCTAGAGCATCTACAAGATCATCTTTACCCCTAAATATTTCTAACGCAGGCTCTGAGACTGAGAAGTCTGCAACGGTTGGAGCATTACCAGCGTCTACACGCTTTTGCCCAGCAGGCGTTAAAACCTTAGGCTTTACTCCCCGGCCCCCATCTTTCTTTGGGGTGAACAGTATGCGTTGTTTTTCAGGAACGCTATTAATATTAAATGCTGTGCCTGCTACACGATAGATGTTTGCTTTAGTAGTCTCTAGTTGCAGCTCTAAATCATCCTTAAGATTAGACAGGGCCTCAACATCAATAGGAACTCCACGCAGCTCCATGTTACAAATAACATCTAGTACGTCCATCTCAAGGTTAAAAATACCTCGTAAACCATCTACATCTAATCGTCGTGATAGTTCTAACCAAAGCTTCCAAGTCCACTCCGCATCTAACGCAGAGTAAGAGGCAACCTCATCAAAGCTATACTTCTCTACTTCTTTACCTACGCCCTTAACCATTTCGTAACCAAACTCCCGCTTTAAGCAATCGTCTAGGCCAAGGCTATTTCTATTCTGGTTGTCTAAAATAAAAGAAGCATTTAAAGTACAAGCATAGGGTTGAGTAGGTAACCCACCGATGTACTTAGCAACGCTTTCTAAATCAAATTTAAGGTTGTGTCCAGCCTTTACCTTGTCGCTGTTAAGTAAAGGCTTAAGAGCCTTAAATACTTCTCCAGCAGTTAGCTGTGGGGGAGGGGGGCCAAAGACTTTAGTAGCCTTACGTTCGTCTTTACTATAGTCAGAAGGACGCAGGTCAGAACCCTTATCCACACGAATCTGTGCGGAAGGTAGCATCGGGTAATCTGTATGAAGGTACTCACCATTTGGGTGACCCATAGGAATTACATCAACCCGGTCATAAGTAGCTAATGAAATCCAAGTAACTATGTTTTGTCTAGGATCTCCGCGATGATCTCCTACGCTTTCAACGTCAAATGCAAAAGCATCTACGCCATCGTAATACTTAATTAAATCATCTAATTGTTCTTGAGTAGTTATAACATTCATATAAATCTCCTTGAGTTTCGCCTCCCATTATAAACTTACTAAAATCTTAGAAAAGGAGGGGGAAACCTAAGATTTTAAAAATACTAAGAACCTACTTGAAAAGGAGTTAACGAGTAGGTTCTTAGTATTTACGAGGCTATAGAGAAGAGGCAATCTCTCTAGCAATTTCTTGAAGCTCAGCCTTTGAAGAAGTGTGTAGTGCTTCTGTACCAAGAGGTTTCATTGGGTGAACAAACTCAGCCAACTTAACAGGATCTAACTGCCACTCATCTGCGATATCTCGCTCTTTTACAGCAGTAATTGTGTAGATAGTCTTAAGACCTACGCCAGACTTACATACTGAGAAGTACATATCCGGACGGTTAAGTGGACCAGTAATTTTAGAGTTTGCCAACTTCTCTAATTGAGTGCAAAGACGAACTCCAACAATCATTAACTGAAGTTGAGGAGCTTCTGCAGAAAAATTAACTACGGTGAATGCAAACTTCTGATCTGGTTTGCTTCCCACTGCGATTAGAGGATCACCCTCTCCGATGCTGATAAAAGACTTCTTACCAGTACGGTTAATCCAGTGTTGCATAAATGACATTGGGTCAGAAGAGATAAACTTAATAAGTTGTGGTTCTTCTGTAAAACGGAAGTCTGTAGTAAAAGTCTCTTTTGACTTGTCCACAGCTTTTTTAGCAGCAGCCCAACCAGTTTGAATAACTGAGGAATGTGCAGGAATTTCGTTTTCATTTTCAACTACAAATGAATTTGTCTCTGGAGTTGCGTCGACGATGTAAGTGTCAACATTTGGTGTGTCTAGTTTAAATGATTGAACTCCCATTTGGGTTAGTTCCTTTCGGTAGATGGATCATTGGTTTATGGTCAGTTTGTTTCTTGTGAGTGAATCTTAGTCCAGTTTTCCAATAGTTCTATTGAAAGATCTGGGTGTCGATTCCAATCAATCCTTGAAATCCCTAAAAGATTTCTAGACTGAAAGCTTTGTATAGTTGTTTCTATCATTGCTCTGCTGTACATCCGCCAACCTGGCTTCTTTACACCACTAACAATAACAGACTTTAATCTGTAGGGCGCCTTGGGTATATACCCTTTTCGTTCCCACAACCTAAGTGTAACCAAAGGCCGGTTTAATGCAACTCCTAGGGAGCCCGCACTAAATAACTCTATCACTTTACCATTGGGCAGGGTTTTTACTTGAGGGTCGGAATCCCAAGCACCGTCAACAACAGTTTCTTTAACCTTAGCTTTAGGGTCTACCGCTCTGCGCTTACGCTTTGAGTTTGGGTAGTACTCCTCTAAACCTTTAAAGAAAATGTCAATTGAATCTTTATTCCCATTCATGTGCATAGATCAAGACTTACTCGGTACAAAAGCCCAAACAATGCTCTTAGGGAACATTGCATCAACCTCTTCTTCAGTAAGCAAACCTTCATACAGACAAGACATAACTGCATCCTCATCTAGTACGGGAAGTAATTGGTAGCAGCGGGTATCTAAACCTTTAGCCTTAAGAAGTGTTGCTGCAGCTTCCGGGTCTAATTTTTGAGAAACACGGCGCTGGCGTTGTAGGGCACGATACCCATCAACCTCTTCATCTAATTGCAACCACAGGTTACCTTTATCGTCCGGCTCACCTTCAGTATCAACTAGGTCAGATAAAAAAGTTTTAAGAATAGATTGCTCTTTACTTAAATCATCTATTTGACGCTTCAAAGTTACAAATTGGCGGACTTTACTAAGAACTCCGGTATGTTCACGAACTCTATCTGGTGGTATTACTATTGGCATATTAGCCTCCTCAAAGAAGAGACTACACCCAGCCACTGACAAACCGCAACCTGAGGGCTATTCGGGGGAAGAAACGTATTTCTTTAGGGCCTCTAGGATTACATCAGTTACGGTGCGTCTTTCCAGGGCAGCTTTAGACTTAACGGCAGCCCAAAGGTCTGCGTTAACACGGATAGTACGTGTGGGGGTCTTAGGAGCGTTAGGCATTCCTTAATATTAGACCGTAATGGACTCTAGGAAAGCCCTAAGTGTGCCTGCAGTCATGTTTACCCCGCCTTTATCATTAATGCCCTCCCCGTCTACCACTGCATTAGCTACAGCTAGTTTCTGAGCAAGCATGTCGTGTTGACGTTCTTCAATAGAACCAGACATAACAAGATTTTGAATTACTATCGTTTTCCACTCACTAGACGCTCTACGAATACGTCCATTGCGTTGAACAGCAAGACCAGCATTCCACGGCATGTCGTAATTAATAAGAAGATTAGCTTGAGGCAAATCCACCCCATACCCACCAGCATCAGAGCTAATAAGGATGCGACAATCAGGATTAGTCTGAAATTCCAATTTAGAAAGTTCTTTAGCTTTTGCATTCATTTGCCCCGTATAGATAGATGCTGGGTATCCCAGGTTGTCTTTGATTATGTCTACCATTTTAACATAACTTGTAAATATAACAATTTTGTTGCCGGCGTACGTTGATAAGAAGTCATCTACGTACTCTTTAAGAACAGAGAGTTTAGGAGACTTTAAAGACGCGGTAAACAACCCAGATTCATTAATGATCTCAGCTGCGTACTTAGATCCTTCTTTTGCATTAGGATCATAGAGTTCTCCAGAATGCTTAATTAAATCAGGATGATCACAGAGCATTCTTAGACAAGTTAACTTAGACATTATTCGTCCACGTAGCTCATCCATATGACCGTTTTGTTGTCCCCCGTCGTAATGAGAAAATATATCAAAAGAGCCACCAAAAGAATCCACAGCTTCATCTAAATCAATAAGTAATGCTCTAGCAATATGTTTATAAAGAGCATTACCCGCTGGATCAAACTTTACTGAGATAGGCTCTGCAAAGATAGCTTCCGGTAGGAAAGGCGCCACATCTGCGTCTTCTTGACGTTTACGTACACACGCAGTAGATAAAGTTTTATTTAATAGGGGTAGATTGCGGTAACGCTCTACGCCACCAAAACGATTGCGAACAATAAAGGTTTGGTCAAACAAGTCAAACCGACCCAATACTTTAGGGTCAACAAACTGCATAATAGAGTATAACTCTTCCGGTTTACCGTTCTCTACGGGTGTACCGGTTAAAGCAAATTTGTACGGGCTACTTAATTTCTTTACGTACTTAGATCGTTTGGATCTAAAACTTTTAATGGCGGTTGCTTCGTCACAGACAATGAATCCTGTGGGGAGTTGTCTAACGTATTCCCAGTCATTAACAACTTGTTCATAGTTAAGAATGACGTAATCAACGCCCGACTGCTTCCAGTTGAGTGCTTCCCCATACTGGATTGCTCTAGTCTTCGGCGTTCCGTCCACGACCAAAACGTTTGAAGTGTCATTGGTGAACTTCCTAATCTGGTCTTCCCACTGGTATTTAAGGCTGGAAAGACATATAACTATACCAGGCTCCCGGATTGAACCGTTGTCCATCAACAGTTCGAGCGCAGCAATCGTCAGTACTGTCTTTCCTAGCCCCAAATCATATGCGACCAACATTTTTCCGCGCCCAACCATGGCGTTAACTGCTTCCGGTTGGTACGGAAGAAGGGTTCCTGTAAAAGTCATTTAGTCTCCGTAGATAGCACTTAAGCCAAAAACACAATGCTTAGCTTTTTCAATACCGTAGCTTATCTGTTCTGCAGTCATATCTCCAATGTCTTTTATACCTGTACCGGCATAATTAAAGAAGAAGCACTCAAACCCGCCCTCTTTACTACGAGCTAGCATGTCCTTAGAAGCTTTTTCTCCCGCTGGGTCAATGCTTGGGTTATCAAAAGCAAGGATTAACTTGTCGGCTTTTAACATTAAATCAATTTGATTGTTACTTACTGAAGCTCCGAAAGTTGATACGCCCTGACTCAACTTTAAAGAGGCCAGCTTTACGGCATCTAAAGGAGATTCAACTATGACCATAGTTCCACCGTTCCAAGCATCTAGCCCAAACAAAGTAGTAGATTTTTGAACTCCGGTAGGACGATTCCTAAAAATCCTTTTGGTCTGCCCCTTTTCTTGCCAGCCCATTAGCTTTCCAGTATCAGCATGTCTAATTGGAGTAATCCAAGCTTCTTGTTTAACATCCCAAGCAACTCCATAATCCAAGCACGCTTCTTTGGTAAGACCCCGGGCTTCTAGCGCCCACTCTGGTACCTCATCAAATACTGCAAGACGAGCCTCACTCATCTCTACTAACTGAGGAATGGGAATGTAACTATCTCGCATCTTTTCTAATTGTTTAGAGAGTAAATCAAAATCTACCTCAGAGTTATGTCGTAACCAATCTTTAGCGGAATCAAAGTCAATACGACCCCAGCTAGTTTTAAATTCTTTAATCTCTGCTACTAAGGTAAGAAGAGTTCCCTTATACCCGCAGGAAAAACAATGATGTACTCCAGATTCTACATTGATAGACCATGAGGGGTTATGGTCTTGTTTTCCGGTACGCTCAAGGTGCATGG
>Ga0114969_10003058_pt1 | contig 13570 bp, 10 predicted proteins | sample M_130807_MF_Meta_FD_87316 | JGI IMG/M metagenome (GOLD analysis project Ga0114969, IMG submission 87316) | Freshwater microbial communities from Lake Montjoie, Canada to study carbon cycling - M_130807_MF_MetaG | ecosystem: Environmental > Aquatic > Freshwater > Lake | place: Lake Montjoie...
GACAAGTGGGGCGTTGAAGTTTCGGCGCTGATGGCTGCCAATGGATGGGTCGATGCCTCAGTCGTCATTTTGCCGGGTGATGAAATCAATATCCCCGCGCAAACCAAAACACCCAAGGCGTGATTTAGTTTTTCTGGTGGCGAAAATGAACGGATTCCCGTTCATTTTCGCCACCAGAAAAACTAACTAGTTTCCGATGTCAGGCCAGCGGCGTTTTTGACGGCGTCGCAGTCCAGCGGTTCCCATTTCCCGGCGTTCTGATAACGCCCACTGACGACGCCAGCCGGTGTATTCGGGACCAGTCAGTTTCGTACTCTCTTTACGTGCCGAACGTTGCCGAGCAGTCCAGAAGTCGGTCAACGATTCATCGCCAAGTTCGGTGACTGCTTCTTCAATCCGCGCCGAGAAGCGGCGCGTGTTCTCATCTTCAAGAGCGCGCATCGGAGCACCGAAGACAACTTTGGTCGTGCCAAACTTCGGACGCTTCATTCCTTTGCCGAACAGAGCGCCAGTGCCGTCAATGAAAACAGGTACGACTGCGGCTCCGGTGCGGCCTGACAAATAAGCAGCACCGCCTTTGAAGTCTTGACCCCAACCATCGGGCGAGCGACCGCCTTCGGGATAGATCATCAAACTCCAACCATCTTCAATAAGTTCTTTGATCATGTCTGATGACTTACGGCCGGTCACTTCACGATCAATCGGAATTGCGTTCAGTGCGAGCGCCGCCATAGTGGCTTTCCAGCGCTTATCAAAGAAGTAGTCAGCAGCGGCAGCGACAACTAGTTTCGAACGCCAAGGTTCGGGTACAGCAACAGCCATCACCGCAGTATCAAGATGCGAATGATGATTCGGGGTAAAGATCAACGGCGGCGGATCTTTCATTTGCGCGAGATCATGCAAACGGTCGACGCCGTACAACTTGGGGCTGGCCAGACCTTTGATCGCGATACGAATTGGTCCGTTGACTAAACCTTTGCGCACAAACTTGGCCGGTGACTTTCGTGCCCACTTGGTGTCGTAGTCGGCACCAAGTGTTGGTTCATCTTCGGGTACGGCAACACCAAGCGGAATCGTCGGCGGAAGATAGGGAAAACCTTTGCGGTACGTGCGTTTCGCGATGGGGTGGGTGATGCGTTCAACTAACTCGCCAATGCGCGCAGCTTTAGCGAGGTTGCTCGGTTTCCAGGGTGCGTCGTCGCGGGCCATTACAAAATCCGAATCACGAAACGTCAGCCACCATTAATGGCGGCGCATGTAGGTGAGTGATGGTGGGGGCGCGACCCACAACGTCGCTGGCGATTTCTAATGCGTCATCCATAGTTGAAGCCGGAACAAATCCGAGGCGACGAACAGTCTTGGGATCGCCACCAACAATGATGATGCGACTGCAATGCTGTAACGCATGACTGCCCCAATACCACATGTAGAAGGGGTGAACGCCGTGATAGGCGTAGGTGGTGCGATAGAGATGCTTGTACCACTCATCTTCGGCGTATTGCTTTTCCCACTTCTCGGACATCACTTTTGGATCAGTGGTATCGGCGAGAACTTGTTCGAAGAAGTCGATGTACGACGGATGATGAACTGGATGGAAATCGGGTTGCATGGGGTGGGTCATGATGATGACTCCACCTTCACGTACAAGCGGCATTCCCTTGTACATGTTGAAGTAGTAACCAAGGCCCATGCACATCACCAAGATGGGGTTCAAGATCGAGTGCACGTTGTACGGGCTGATGTAGGGGATGCCCAACGTCAAAATGTCGGTCTGACCCTTCACTTCAACGAGTTGTTGCTTGTACACATGCTCGGTGGTGATGCGGTGAACAGCTTCAACATCGCCAGCCTGCACGCTCGTCATCTGGTGTGGAGCTTCAATTGAATGGAAGATCTTGCGAGCCAAACGAGTTGGTGTGCGATTGAGCGCTTTAGTCGATGCCAAGAACGTCATGCGATCGGATGGTTTCCATTCCCATTCGCGCTTGGCTAAAAAGCCAAATGGCGACGGGAAAGTGTCGGTGTTCAGCGTTGTCTCAATTTGGAAAACCTTGACGCCGCTATCGAGCAAAACTTTGCCCATGCGCCAGTTGCTCTTATGCAATTCGCTGCGATGTTGGTCCATGAAACTGCGTGAATGAATCATCGTCTCGGGATTGTGGTGGTGGCGCAATGACTTGTACGACGACAAGCCTGTTGCGGTGCTCTTCCAGCCACCATCCATGGCGACAAGGTTGATGTTGACGTACACCAGCAAATCGCTTTCGGCGGCGCGCTTATTGATTTCAACATCTTCGCCGTGAGGAGTGGTGCCGAGATACGACAAGTTGTCGGGGTCTTCGGCATCGTGCTGATAGAGCGTTCCACGAGGTGCAAATGCGTCGTACACGCGGTCGCCAACCGCGTGACGAAGTTCGGCCTCGGTCATACGGCGGTGCAGGGCGAGTGCAGAGATGATGTGTACATCGTCGACACCAGCATCGGCGGCCATATCAAGAACTGCTTCAATGACGCGTTGACGAATGTCGGGTCGCTGCATCTTGGGAAGGGGCAAGCTGACGTCATCAAATGCGATGGTGAGCTTCATGCCTGGGAACAACTGCTCGGGCAGCGGATCTTGCTCAATCGGATTTAACAATGCATGACGAATCGCACCATCGACGTCTTCGATTGCGGGTAATGGTTCTGGCGCGTAAATCACGCGGCTACGACCAGCGGGCAACTTCTCGAGTGAGAAGTTTTCTCCACGCCAAAAAAGAATGGGGGGAGTCGACTTATCGACTTCTAGTACAAATCCGGGACGGGGCATTAGTTTGTCTCCTTCTTGTGACGAGCGTCAGACGCCCGTAAGTCGAATACGATTTTGACTGCACCACGACGACCGGCACCGGCGGCATGGGCAAGGGCATTTTGATAATCGTCTAAGCGATAGGTCGCTGAGACAAGTCGGTTGAGTTGGCAATCGGCCGCAGTTTCAATCGCCAGATCGAAGGTGTGGCGCTTGCTGCCATCAGGCATTGATTCAGTTCCGTACGTGTATGCGCCAACAAGAGCAGTCTCGCGATGCCACAAACCAGTGAGATCAAGCGAAACAACTGCGGGCATACCGAGTAAAACAACACGACCGCGAGGACGAGTGAACTTCAGGCAATCCATGATGCTGTCTGATGAACCAACTGCATCAATGGTTGCATGGCAACCGCCCGACAAATAGTCGCCGACAATATGTCCACCCGATTCGCGTCGTACTGCACGTGCCAGTTCGGCGGCCGGAACGACAATATCGGCTCCGAGCGATCGTGCGAAGGCTTGTTGATGCGGATAGCGGGCACCAACAATGATGCGTACTTGCGGAACATAACGTCGCAGGCCAGCGATGGCGCATAGTCCCATCGACCCGGCACCTAGTACTGCAACGATGGGAGTTTCGCCACGTTGAATCGCTGCTTGCACGGCAGGCCATGTAGCGAGCGCTGCGTGAATGCCACCAGCGGCTGGTTCAACAAGCACTGCTTGTTCGTCGCTCATGTTGTCGGGCACTTCATGAAGTTGACTGTCATGGGCGATGAGTTCGGTTGCCCAACCCCCGCCAGTCGACGTGCAAAATCCAGTTTGAATTCCGGGTGCGAGATGTCCACCGACTAGGTGTGCGTAATCGTCACCGTCTCCGGGCGCTGCACCTTCAAAAGGTAACGGTAAACCGCGACAAGCATGGCCAAGTACAGGTTCAAGCACAACACGACGACCATCGTCACAATCGGCTACGACTTCATGACCCGGAACAAATGGAAACGACACCCAGTCATCGAAGTACGTCGATGCGTGACCTTCGACGAGCGATAGATCGCTGCCACAAATGCCAGTGAGCCGAGGCTGAATGCGATGCCAACCTTCGGCATTGGGCATTGTCGGTGCCGATTCGTTGACCAATGACAATGGACCAAACTTTGCAGCACCGATTGTGCTCACCGGGCTCATTAAACGAGCCACGGCAAACTTGGCGGTCTTGCGGGAGATCTTGAGTGCTTTCATTTAATTGACCATCTCATAGTGACGACCATCTCATTTGAACGACCTATACGAACTGCGTCCATTACGAACCGAGAAACGCTTTTGTTCGCGCTCCGACATCATGGGACCGAGCGGAAGTCGTGGACGGGGACCGCCTGGTGACTTCTCCCAATTTTCAACGAGCCATCCGCGCTTACGGGCGATCGTTGCGAGTCGTGTTTCGGGATTCACGGCAACCGGGAATCCAACTGCTTCAAGCATGGGTAAGTCACTGCTTGAGTCGGCATAGGCGATTGACTCTTCAAGGCGAAGACCTTCGGCTGCGCAGTAGTCGGCCAAAACCTGGGCGCGAGTTTCGCCAGTAGGCGGAACCTTGGCGAGTTCGCCCGAATACGTTCCGTCGGGTCGAACAGTCATTTCGGCGGCGACAATTTCGTCAAAGAGCGGTCGTAAACCCTCGACGGCAAAACTCATGGCGCCGGTTATCAAAATCGTTCGGTGCCCAAGTGCACGGTGTTCACGAACACGACGAAGGCCGGCTGGGAAACTCTTGGTCATAATGAGTTGCGCGAGCAACTCACGTGAATCTTCGGCGATCTGTTCAACCGGAGCGTCTTCGTAACGACGATAGAAGTAGCGCAAGAAGTCAGATCGATCTTTGCGGTCCATCGACAGCAAGTTGGGTGCTTCTTTCATCGTGCGCAAGACATAACGCACGCGCTCTGGCGAATTGAGTCGACGGGTTGCAAGCCACGAATAACTTTCAACCACGTTGCTCGAAATCAGGGTGTTCTCGAGGTCGAAGGCTGCGACATGACGCTTCGGATCAAGAACTTGCTTGCGCAGACGGTCGCTACGGTCGAGCGTGCTCTTGCCTGGTGTTGTTTTGACACGACTGTGCAAAACAATAGAAGGAAGGTGAATTGTCGAGATGTAAGTGGGCCAATCAACCACGCGTGGATCGAGACAAAATGCCGATCGATCGTGGGCATCGAGTCGTTCGTTAATTGACAAGAGGTTGTCAACCGAATAGATCGCTTCACATTCGGTGTACAAGCCATAGAGCTCGACATATTCGAGAGCCCGCTCAATGTCGCCGCGCCTGTCTTCGAGTTTCGCCGACCAATCTGCCTGGTTTCCACGCAAGGGGAGGGCTTGCAAAACCCGCTCGCTTCGAGTGATCAACGACTTCGCGCGGGTGAGTTGCTTTTCAACTTTGCCGCGACCGGGAAACTTCCAGTCGGCGACAACGATCGGTTGACCTTCAGAGTCGTAAATGGGGTGTTCGGTGAACCAATCACGCACATTGTCAACAAGGGTTCGATACTTCAACGGGTTTGTTGAACCACTTGCTACTTGAGTGATGTGTGGCGCATCTTCCGGACCAAGCGCTGCGACCGCAATAATTGCCGCCACCACAATGTCGACAGGAATAACGTCAACGGTTCCTTCTGGTACTCCGGGGAATTGATCGAGTAAACCGCGGGCGTACGAGATGATGACGGGTTCGGCCATACGGAAGCCACGAATCCAACCAGGTGACGGTTCGGCTAATGCAGATTCAATGATTGATGGCCGAACAATGCTGACGGGAACATTGCCTTTGGTCTCATGTAATGCCTGTTCGCCGAGAGCCTTGGTGAATGCGTAGGCATCGGGCCAACCGACGCTTGCTGCACGCGAACGACCGGCTTCGACTAATTGATCTTTAACCCAACGCTCCCGATTTTGCTCAGTCTTTTCGGCGAGAGCGGGCGCACCAGCGGCGCCGAGTTCTGAACGAGCTTCGGCGCGAAACTTTTTGAGTTGCTCTGGTGCACGGCTTGCCGCTTCGGCATCGCCACGTAAACGACGTGCCGCAGTCACTTCAGTTTTCCAATTCAGACCAATATCAAATGGTCCAGCACTGACAAGTTGTTCGGGCGCGGTGCCACGACGATTGCCAGCGACATAACAAGTACTTACTGCAACGAGATGAGGAAAGGTTGCATCGGCACGAGGTCCGATGCGATTGACCAATTCAGCAATACGCATTGGTCCGAGCAAGTTGACTTCAACGGCGCTGTCGAGTGGTGAGTCAAATGAAACGCTGGCAGCAGAGTGAATGATGGTGTCACATGAGGTAAAGACTTTGGCGTCGTCATCGGACAAACCAAGTCCATCAGTTCCGACATCGCCAGCGACAACGCTGACGCGACGTTGCATCGTTGCGTCAAAGTCGGGGCCAAGTGCTGCACGCAGGCGATCGAATGCGTCGTTTTTAAAAATCTCACGCCGCACGCGTTCGGCTGCAGCGGTGCGACGACCGTTGCGAACGAGCAAAACAACTTCGCAGTCAGGGACGCTAAAGAGCAAACGTTCAACGAGGGCGGTGCCCACAAAGCCAGTTGCGCCGGTGATTGCAATGCGTTTGCCACGGAGATTTTCAGAAATCACACTTCAGTTATAACACGGTTCTCTACCAATTGGTAGAGAAATCTCAGAAAATCGGGATTCTTGGGCGAATGGGCTGGTAGGAATAGGGAATGGCTAGTCGTCCCGGGAGTCCGAATCGACGTGGAGATACCCGCGAGCGCATCTTAGAAAGTGCCACGATTCTGTTCGGGACCAGGGGTTTTGATGCCGTCAGCCTCGATCAGATTGCGACCGAAGTCGGGGTCGCCAAGCAAACCCTGCTGTATTGGTTCGCCTCAAAAGATGACCTGATGCAGGCGGTTCTGGCCAATATGGCTGCTGAGTTGACCGTGGTTGTTGAAGCCGCCATGCGCGCCGCCCCTGATGATCCGCTCGATCGATTAGACGCCGTTGTCCATGCCGTTTTTCGGTCGGCGGTTCGACGACCGGCTCTACTTGGCTTGCTTCGTGAGTTGAGTCGATTGCCAAGCGGAGCGACGGGGTTTATGGCCGAACACTTGAATCCACTTGTTGATCGTGCGGTGAGTTGGATGCAATCAGAAATGGAACTCGGTCGGTTGCGTCAAGGTAATCCCGCGATCATCGTGGCAATGGTGTACGCAACCGTGACCGGAATTGCCACTGAACCAGAAGCACTACGCATCGTTGGTTGGCAACAAGACATTGCCGGACTGCGGAATTTGCGTCATGAAATGACCCGCTTTTTGCGGGCGGCATTGACGCCCGACAATTCGTAATCTAATGAACAGTGTTGCGTCGTCGACGAGCGTGACGTTCGCGAGCAAGTTCAACGAGGCGATCAATGAGTTCGGGATAACTCACGCCTGATGCCATCCATAATTTCGGGTACATCGAGATCGGCGTAAATCCGGGCATGGTATTGACTTCATTGCACAAGAAGCCACGACCGTTTTCTTCAAAAAAGAAATCAACTCGAGCGAGGCCCTCGCCGCGAAGAGCCTGAAAAACCTCAATGGCTAATTGGCGAACTGAGTCACTTTGGCTTTGGGTAAGTGGTGCCGGAATCATGAGTTGAGCGCCATCGCTGAGGTACTTGTCGTCGTAGTCGTAGAACTCATGTCCTGGAACAATTTCGCCAGCGACACTTGCCTGCGGCTGATGACTGCCAAGAACTGCAACTTCAATTTCTCGTCCGACAATTGCTTCTTCACAAACAATCCACTCGTCATACGTCATCGCAATATCGGCTGCTGCAACGAGTTCGTCAAAGTCGTGGGCCTTGCTCACACCGACCGACGATCCCATATTTGCTGGCTTCACAAAGATGGGATATTTGAGTTCAGCAGCGATTTGTTGAAGTCGTGATGCAGACACATCACTGTCGCGTAGAGCGACATAACGCGGCTGAGCGATTCCGTGTCGGGCGAGCACATCTTTAGACATTGCTTTATCCATGCCAACTGCCGAAGCCAAGACTCCTGCGCCGACATACGGGACATCAAGTAGTTCAAGAAGTCCTTGCACTGTGCCGTCTTCACCCAAAGGCCCGTGCAGGAGCGGCATCACCACGGTTAATCCACTGGCTGACGCAGCACTTAAGGCGAGGGCTGATGACACCGATCGTCCCGAGGCTTCGAGTCGAGCCGGAATCGCCTCGGGGCCTTGGTCAAGCGCGGCCATAGCCGATTCGGCTAGGTGCCATTGACCAGCTCGATCAATGCCAAGGGCAGTCACGGTGTACCGATCGGGATTGACCGCTTTCATCACGTGGGCGGCGGTCGAACAACTCACATCGTGTTCAGCCGACTGGCCTCCGAAGATGATGACGAGATTGATGCGGTCGGTCTCGTTGCTCTCAGTTTGGCCCACGGTTAGACGATAGTGCGCCATAACACTCCGTACCGGCAGGTAACAGGAAAGGCAGGCAATAGGTAAGTCGCCACCGAACCTGACGCACTAGATTTGATGGCGTATGGCACGGTCACAGTCAAATAGTTCAGATCCCAAGTTTCTCACGCATCACGCTCTACGAATTAAGGGCTTTTCCAAGAGCGAGACCTTGGCCGAGATCGTGGCGCTTGATGTGGCCGTGGTCGATCAGCATCTACAAGAGTTGCAAGCCGAAGAAATGGCGATGTTCCGCGAAGCTCGTTCGCTGTGGCAACTCACCCCCGCTGGCCGTGCGGCCCACCCCGAAGCCTTAGCAAAAGATGTTGCTGGGCTCGATCTTGATGCATTGAAGCCGCATTACCACTCGTTTTTAGAAATTAATGACACGTTCAAGCACTTGTGTGGTGATTGGCAGTTGCGTGATGGCGCTCCGAACGATCACTCTGATGACAAGTACGACCAAGAAGTCATCAAGCGTTTGGTCACTCTTCACGCCGGCGCTGAACCGGTGGTCTCGGCGATGGCGACAATCGTTCCCCGCTTGTCGCCGTATGTGCCTCGACTCGACTCAACGTGCAAGTCGGTCGTCGGTGGCGCAAACAATATGTTCACCGGTGTGATGTGCGGATCGTTCCATGATGTCTGGATGGAACTCCACGAAGACCTTATTTTGTCGCAAGGCATTGATCGCGCTGCCGAGGGTTCATTCTGATGGCCCGCTTCGGACGTGTGATCACCGCAATGGTGACACCATTTGATGCAAGCGGCGCACTCGATCTAGATGGCGCACGCCGTTTGGCTCGTTGGCTGCAAGACAACGGCAACGATGCACTGGTTATTGCTGGCACTACGGGTGAGGCCCCGGTGCTCACCGACAACGAACGTTTGAGTTTGTTCGCCGCCGTCGCAGAAGCAGTAACAATTCCGGTCATTGCCGGAACTGGAACCAATGACACGTTGCACTCAATTCATATGACCAAAGAAGCCACCAAGTTGGGTGTCGCAGGATTGCTGGTCGTTGCGCCGTATTACAACCGTCCGCCGCAATCGGGTATTGAAGCCCATGTGCGCGCCGTTGCTGAATCTTCAAATTTGCCAGTCGTTGTCTACGACATCCCCGCGCGAACAGGTCGCAAGATCAATACGTCAACACTGTTGAAGTTGGCTAGCGAAGTGAAGAATGTTGTGGCCTTGAAAGATGCCGCGGGCAACCCGGCCGAAACCGCCAATGTCATTGCTCAGGCACCATCTGGGTTTGAGGTGTACAGCGGCGACGACGGATTGACTCTGCCGTTGATGGCAGTGGGCGCGGTCGGAGTCATCGGTGTGGCGACACATTGGTCCGCTCAAGATCACCAGCACATGTTTGATTGTTGGCAAGCCGGAGACACCGCGGGTGCAATCGCGATTAATCAGACATTGCTTGAAAGTTTCTCGTACGAAACTGGTGATGAGTCGCCGAACCCAATTCCGAGCAAGGTCATGATGAATCTGCTCGGGCTCAATGTGGGTCAATGTCGTTTGCCGATGGGTCCGCCAGCAGATTTCGTCGCCGAAAAGGCCAAAACTGTTTTGGCTAACTTGCAGGCATCTCGTCAGAGAGTTTCCTGATGGCCGCTCCGGTCCGCGTGGCCTTTCTCGGAGGCCTTGGTGAGATCGGTCGCAACTGTATGGTCATCGAACAAGATGACAAGTTGTTATTGATCGACTGCGGTTTGATGTTTCCTGATGCCGATATGCATGGCATCGATTTAGTTCTTCCCGACTTCACCTGGCTACGTGAAAATGCTGATCGCGTTGTTGCCTGCGTGGCAACGCATGGTCATGAAGACCATGTCGGGGGATTGCAGTATTTGCTTCGCGACCTGAGTTTTCCGGTCTACGGCTCGGACGTCACTCTGGGACTTGCTAAGAATCGCATTGAAGAAGCCGGTCTTTTGGGCAAAACCGAACTCATCGTTGTGCACGATGGTGAACGACGAATGATTGGGCCGTTTGATGTTGAGTTCATTCCGGTCACACACTCGGTGCCACATGCATTCGCCATCGCGGTGCACACGCCGCAAGGAGTCATTCTTCACTCGGGCGATTTCAAGTTAGACCTCACACCTGTCGATGGTCGTCGCACCGATTTGGCGCGAATCGGTGCAATCGCTTCAAACGAAGGAATTCGTTTGTTGTTATGCGACTCAACGAATGCTGAAGAACATGGATATGCGCCGAGCGAAACGTCAATTAGCGGAGTGTTGTGGTCATTGTTTCACGAACATCGTGATCGGCGTATCATCACGGCAAGTTTCGCCAGTCATATCCATCGCATTCAACAAATCATTGACGCTGCAGTCGACACTGGTCGCAAAGTGGCGACGATGGGTCGCTCAATGCAAAAGAATGTGCGCATGGCGCGCGATCTTGGCGTTTTACGAGTCCCCGATGACACTCTGATTGATATCGAGCAAGCCGACGACTATCCACCGAGCAAGGTGTGCATTATTTCAACAGGAAGCCAAGGCGAACCAATGTCGGCGCTGTCGTTGATGGCGCGCGGCGACAGTAAGTGGCTCAAAGTGGGCGAGCATGATGCTGTCATTTTGTCGAGTCATGCCATTCCCGGAAACGAAACCAACGTCACTCGCGTGATCGACGGTTTGCTGCGTCTCGGCGCCGAGGTTATCCATTCGGGAATCGCCGATGTTCATGCGACCGGGCACGCTCAAGCTGATGAACTGAAAACGTATCTGTCGATCGTCAAGCCAGATTTCTTTGTTCCCGTGCATGGCGAGTACCGACACCTCGTTGCGCATGCCAAACTCGGAATTTTGATGGGTGTTGCCAAAGAAAATGTCTTGCTGTGCGAAGACGGCGATGTCATTGAACTTTCTGACGAAGGCCTTGATCATTCCGGTCGAATTCCGGCAGGCTATCTATATGTCGATGGCATCGTTGGTGACGTTGGTCAAGGAGTTTTACGCGATCGCAAAGTACTCGCCGAAGAAGGCGTCGTTGTCGTCGTCGTGACAGTCGATATTGGTTCGGGCAAAGTGCTCACCGGCCCCGAGATCATTACTCGTGGATGGGTGTATGCCCCAGAAGCCGAAGATCTACTCGATGAAGCATGCGATGTCGTTGCGGCGGCGGTCGAAAAGGCTCTCGCCGAAGGTGTGCGTAGTCCCGAGGCTCTTGAAAAAGATGTACGACGAGCTGCTGGTCGTTTTGTGAACGAACGTACGAAGCGTCGACCGATGATCGTGCCAGTCGTCATGGAGGCGTAATTGTTGCGTCGGTTAGGAGTGGTTGTTGCGCTATCAAGTGTGTTGGTAGTTGTTTCGTCCTGTGGAAAGAATTCAGTCGAACCCGATACCGCCGGATTGCGCATCGACCAAATTGAAACTGCGCTCGATGCAGTCGAACAAAAAGCCGACGCCAACTTAGAGTTTTTTGAAATAAATGCCACGACTGAACTGGTCAATGTTTTCGTCGCAACAGATCTTGATGGAACTCCCAACGCCGATGGTTTGCCCGACGCAGTCGTGCATTATGTCTTCACCGAAAAAGATGGCCTTGAAACAGCGCCCGATCCAGTGGGGGCCAACGGCCCGACCTTTGCTCGAACAGTGCTTGATTACGAGCCATCGACCATCTTGCGCAAAGTTTTGTCAGAGTTACCTGATTCGACACCGCAGATGTTTGTGTTGACTGCAGCGGGCACTGCGGAGGAATCGACAGGAACTGTGCAGTATCGATTGATCATGCAGTCGTCCCAAGGCGGTCAGATGTCGGTCGTTTTGACGAACAGCGGAGAAATCGTGGGAACTGACGCCGAATAGTCATTTCGGTTCGTTTTTGGTTCGTTTTGGTTCAAATTCGGTGTGAGTAATTCAAGGGTATGCCCGAACGCATGCGCGCCTCATTGCTAGCGTTCGGGTTGATGACCGCTAAGAAACCCGCAGCTAAAAAGCCTGCATCACGTACAAAATCTGCTTCAGAATCTGAAGTCAGCAAGCCAACGAAGCGTGAACCGCGCCAAAGTGAAGTGCGCCAGGCGATCGATGGCCGTCAAAGTGAGTTTTCAGCGATCGCTTTTATCTTGCTCGGAATCATTGTGGGTCTGGCGGTGTACCTGCGATTGGCGGGTCCGGTAGGTCGCGGTGCCGACACTGCACTTGGTTGCCTATTAGGACTTGGTCGCTATGCCTTGCCGCCAATTTTCATCGCTATTGGCGTTTCTCACCTTCGCGGTGACGAATCTCCCAATCGCATGAAGCTTGCCCTGGGTTGGGGCGGAGTCGTCCTTGCCAGTTTGGGAATCTTGCATGTGGTGAAGGGCCCAGATGCCTTCACCGGAGTCGCTGCCCTTGGTGGAGCAGGTGGCTGGCTAGGAGCGTTGCTTGGACAGATTCTTGGTTCGGCTGTCGGTGCGATTGCTGCAGTACTCATCTTGACGGCAATTTGCCTCGGTTGCAGTTTGTTGATTACATCACTCAGTCTCAAAGACACTGCAATCAAAATCAGCGAAATTTCGGGGAAGGTGTTCGGCGGTGCATCGTCGCGAATGCGATCGGCTGCACAGAGTCTCAGCACCTTGTCGACCGATAAACAAGATCAGCAAAATGTTGACGAGGTCGATGACGACGAATCTGATCCGACGCCACCCATGTTCGTTGTTGAGCCCGAAGATCGTCGCGTCCCAGAAGTAGAAGTTGACGAACCAGAGCCGGTTAAGCCTGAACGCAAGAAGCCGACTGCAGAAGTTGATGCCGATGAGCCGCACACTCAAGGACAATTAGATACTGGTCCAGCGCCTAAGAAGGGCTCATGGAAATTGCCACCGGCTTCTTACCTGGTGCGCAGTAGTAAGCAAGCCATTGACCAGGCCGAAGTTGATCAGCGTGGAAGAGATTTAGAAGAAGCGCTTCAAGCACATGGCGTTGACGTTCGTTTGGTTGATAAAACAGTTGGCCCAACCGTGACACGCTTCGAACTTGAACTCGGATCAGGCGTCAAAGTTGCGCGTGTGACCAGTCTGCAAAAAGACATTGCGTACGCGATGGCGGCTACCGACGTGCGAATTTTGGCGCCGATTCCTGGCAAATCGGCAATCGGTATTGAGGTTCCCAATAAAACACGTCAGTTAGTTTCGCTCGGTGACCTCATGGCATCAAATGAGGCGAAAGTTGCCAACCATCCACTTGATGTGGCGATGGGTAAAGACATTGCCGGTCGTTCGGTTTTCTTGAACTTGGCAACGACGCCGCACTTGCTGATCGCCGGAGCAACCGGTGCTGGTAAATCA
>Ga0114969_10003060_pt1 | contig 13569 bp, 10 predicted proteins | sample M_130807_MF_Meta_FD_87316 | JGI IMG/M metagenome (GOLD analysis project Ga0114969, IMG submission 87316) | Freshwater microbial communities from Lake Montjoie, Canada to study carbon cycling - M_130807_MF_MetaG | ecosystem: Environmental > Aquatic > Freshwater > Lake | place: Lake Montjoie...
TATCTTATTGATGCCTACGACAGACGAAGTGAATATGAAAAACTATGATTATGCGTCAGGGTTTTCGCATACAAATGAAACCGCCTGCGCCGGCAGATATAGTGTCAAGCTAGACAAATGGCAAATTGACGTGAAACTTACCTGCACACAACGCGTTGGAATCCACGAATACACCTACCCTGCCAATAAAGATCAATTTGTTGTACTCGATCTGAATCATCGTGATGAGGTGCTTGACAGCAAAATGGAAATCGTGAATGATTCCACCGTGCGAGGCTATCGTTATTCAAAAGCGTGGGCAAAGAACCAAAAGGTATACTTCTATATTCGTTTTTCAAGAGCCTTCAAAGAGATCCGCTATGCCAATGACAAAAAGGCAAACAGCGAAACGACACCGACTTCGTTAGAGAAGCAATTGCATGCCATTTTTATCTTTGGCAAAAATGATAAGCCCCTTTTAGTAAAAGTTTCTATTAGCGGTGTTGATGAACAAGGTGCAGAAAACAATCTTAAAAAAGAAGCTTCGCATTGGAATTTTTCAACCTATATGAAAGATGCCGACAAGGCTTGGGAAGCAGCGCTTTCAAAAATTATCATCAATGACAAAGCAGCTAGTTCAGATAACTTAAATGTTTTTTACACCGCACTCTATCACTCGATGATACATCCTAGCATATACAATGATGTCGATGGCCGTTATCGTGGACGAGATGACAAAATACATACGACCGGTGGCAAGTTTGATTATTACACAGTCTTCTCACTTTGGGATACCTACAGAGGACTTCATCCATTATTGAGCATACTCGATAAAAAAAGAACCAATGATTTTATCAATACCTTCATTAAGGAGTACGAACAAGGCGGACGACTACCGATTTGGGAGCTGAGTAGCAACGAGACCGATTGCATGATTGGCTATCATGTGGTGAGTGTGATCTGGGATGCCTACAACAAAGGTATTCGCGGGTATGATGCAGACATGGCGTTTCAGGCAATGAAGAGTATTGCCACTCAAGCGTCAGATTACACGCATACCAATGGCGAGTTGACATTGAAACCCATCGCAAGAACCCGATGCGCAGATGCTTCTGCACTCGAGAGCTACAACCGATATGGCTATGTACGCTGCGACGATTCACATGAAAGTGTCAGCAAAACGCTAGAATACGCCTATAATGATTGGTGCATCGCACAGATGGCAAACGCATTAGGAAAGAAAAATGATTATGACTATTACATAGCACGAAGCCATAACTGGATCAATGTCTATGACCCCACAACTGGTTTCATGCGAGCACGAAGAAACGGCACCTTGTATGAGCCCTTCTCGCCGTATTTTGTCGATAACAATTTTACAGAAGCAAACAGCTGGCAATATAGTTTTTATGTGCCGCACGATATTACCGGACTATGTTCGTTGTATGGAAAAAGCTATCATTTTGCTGATAAGTTAAATGACCTCTTCAATGCTAGAGAAAAAACAGAAGGACGCGAACAAGCCGACATCACCGGACTGATAGGTCAATATGCGCATGGCAATGAACCAAGTCACCAACTCGCTTATATGAGCAACTATGCTGGTCGTGAAGACCAGACAGTGAAGCACACAAATTTCATTATGAAGAATTTCTATAAGAATGAACCGGATGGCTTAATAGGAAATGAAGATTGCGGGCAAATGAGCGCCTGGTATGTGCTCACCGCTATGGGGATATACCCAGTTTGCCCGGGCAAAAACATCTACGATATCACGGAACCATTGTTTAACAACATCCTACTTAATCACACTATTTCATTGAAAAAAAATAAGACGGGCAGCAGAGGCCCCACTGATTTTTTCACCCTCAATAATAAAAGCACCATAACACACGCTGAATTACTGAGTTCAACACCCAAGGTATTTAACATCCATCATAAAACAGGTACACATTGCGGTGTGCCACCATCACCTGATTTCCAAATCGCCAATCCCTTTATAAAAAATTCATCGCGAACATTTAAAGACATGATGCAGATTGACATTCAAAGTTCGAATTCCTCTGAAATCTATTTTATGCTCAATAACGGACAAGAAAACAAATACACTGCTCCTTTCTACATCAACGACAATGTCTCTCTTTCGTTCTATTCGGTGCTTGCGTCTGATCGTAGTAAAAGATCTCCGTTACAGTACGCCTCGTTTAGTAAACTTCCGACTGACCGTCACGTTATTTTAAAATCTGTATACAACAAGGCGTATGGCGCTGACGGCAACGAATCAATGATCGATGGTATTTATGGAAAAACAAACTGGCGAGCAGGCGATTGGCAAGGTTACCAAGGACAGGATGTGGAAGTCATCATCGCCTTTGACCAAGCGAACGAAATAAAAAGCATGGCAGCCAACTTTTTGGAAGATCAGAACGCTTGGATTTTCTATCCGAAGGAAGTTGAATTTTATGTGAGTGACGATTCTATCAAATGGACTCTCATTGAACGTATTCCGACAAATAAATCAGACCATGCTGAAGGTGTTTCAATTGATAAATTCCAGACGACCAAACCAATCCCAAGGTCAAAATTTGCGAAGATGGTTGCAATGAATTTTGGTGTAATGCCTCAGTGGCACGAAGGACGTGGGGCTGATACATTTATCTTTATTGATGAAATAGAAATTAAATAAGCTAACAAACGCTTTTCATCAACGAAGATCGACTACTTCGACATTAGGATATTTCTTTTCGTTAAACACAAAAATATTATCCGCTAATGGTGGATTCGGGGTATAGTTACTCACAGAATATGAATAGACATTCCCGTTCTTCTCATACATCTTTCCTCCTGCAACAACACTTGTTACTTTATCAACCATCAATTCGACCTTCGAATATTGCTTGGTCTTATTGGTTGGAGTCAGTGTAATCATATCTAATTTCTTGCCTGCAATAGTGCGCTCGCCTGCGTATTTGTAACTATATTCTTGATCATAAAAGTTGGTGAATAATTTTGATGGCGTGAACGAATTTTCGTTCGGATCAAAACTACTAATTTGAACTTCATTGCTTTCTTTCATATACGTCCAGATGGTTTTTGTATCACAATAAATTTCCTGACCGGATAAGGACACATAATATTTATTTCCTTTCAAGGACACCGTACCTTTCTTAGATTGAGGCTTAGCGCCCTTCGCACCTGCAATCGAGATAGAGAACGTTGCCTTCAGTGATTTTAGGGCTTTGACCTTGGCACTGACTGCGTCTAATACAGATTTTGCTTTCGCATCACTTTGCGCATTCACAGAGAATGCAATAAAAACGAGTAAAAGGGCTGATAGAAAATTCTTCATGTATGTCATATTAATTGAGGGCGCAAAGATTAAAAAGTATTGTTGAAATATGATACAAAGCCCGTTTCTTCTTTGTGTGGCGTTTGTTAAAGTTTCTGTATGGTATAGTAAGCACACGTTGTGAGAAAATTGCGGACAAAAGGAATAGCACCAAATAACCAATTTTGCTTGCGTGGCTTGAGCCCAAATTTGAATTTATAAATAGGATTAAACAGAAACCATTGCTTGTTGACGATGTCATAACCCGATTTTTTGGCGATTCGCTCAAAACGTTCGATGGAAATACCGGTCTCCTTAACATCCACTAACGAATCGATTGTATGCTGACTTTCACCTGCCGCGCGCAGGATGCGTTTGTATAAGGCCATCGGCAGAAGATGATAATAGGGTAACTTTGACGTCCACTTTTTAAGTGCAATCTGCTGATGACCACCAAAAGGCATATACCAAGGCGGGAAACCAAAGAAGATTTGCCCGTCTTCCCTGAGCAAGGTTTTCATAAAGGGCATAAAGACCTCCTGACCATGTATATGCTCAATGACATCTTTAAGAATAATCAAGTCGAAATAGTGCGCATACTGCTGTTTAAAATCATCATCAAAGACATTCTTGTACAAGATGTGCAAATGACCTTTTGCCAAATCATCTTTCAGAAATTCATGCGCCAAATCAATTCGAAGTTGATCAAGATCCACGCCAACACATTCGCAACCCCGGTTGACAAATGGCTTCAATACCCCTCCTTCGCCACAACCGATTTCCAATACTCTGATGCCTGCATGAATGGGCAGTGTTTTTTCGATAAAAGGTACAACAAAAACCTCCGCATTATCGACTTGTTGATCGAAACGCATTTTATGATTACTGTGATGTTCTAAAGCCATAATTGGTAGCGAAAATACGTGATTAGAGACAAAGAATAAAATATTGTAACAGCCATCTATTCTCCTTTTGCATCAAGATAAACCTTGGCTTTCAGAAAATCTTCTTCTGTGTCAATCGAAATACCAACATGATTAATGACAGCCAAATGAACTGAAATGCCATTTTCGAGCATGCGTAAATTTTCAAGTTTTTCTATTCGCTCCAAATCGGATACCGGCAATTTCGAAAAGGCTAGCAAGACATCCTTACGAAAACCATACACTCCAATATGTTGATAGGCTGATTTAGGGTACGAATCATCCCTAAAATACGGAATCGGAGATCTTGAAAAATATAAGGCTCGCATCTTTTTATCTACGACCACCTTGACACAATTCGGATTATTGATTTTTTCTTCCTCTGCAATTGGCAGCATCAAGGAAGCCACCTGCACAGTGTCATCCTGAAATAAATCAATCACCTTGACCAACGACTCTGTTGAGATAAAGGGCTCATCGCCTTGAATATTGATTATCACGTCGGCTTCGATATCGATTGCAGCTTCTGCAATTCTGTCTGTGCCGCTCTCATGCTCGTTCACACTCAATACAGCCTTGCCCCCGATAACATGCATGTGGTCAATCAAACGCTGATCATCACAAACCACAATGACGTCATCGAATAAATTCGTTTGCGCGACAGCCTCATAGGTTCGTTGAAGGATGGTTTTCCCATTGAGTACTTTCATCAGTTTACCTGGAAAGCGCGTGGCAGCAAAACGTGCCGGAATAAGTGCAATAACCTTCATATTATACTTGTTTGGGGTTGGGGAAAAATCGTTTGCCAAGCAAATAAAGTCCTACACTTAGCAGTGTTCCAATGATACTTCCTGCATATACATCAGCAAAAAAATGTTGCCCAAGATACAAGCGTGAATAACCACAAGCAAGTGCCAATATAAAGAACAAGATTGAAATAGGCTTCAATGATCTAGGCATATACAACGACAACATCATAAAAAATCCGAAAGCGCCTAAGGTATGCCCTGATGGAAAACTAGTCTCGTAAAGATTATCCAGCCAAGGCACCGTATGCACGTGAAGCACGCCATAATACTTGAGTGGCCGAGGTGTATTAAAAAATTGCTTGGCAACATAGATAACCAATGGAATGATAATACCAAACGATAGCGTCGTGAGGATATAATTCAGGTTACGATACGCTGGAATCAATAAGAGCGATAGCAAAATAAACGGGATGACATCACCACGACCAAACGCGCTCAGAACCGTATTCAACTTGTCGAGAAAAGGATTGAAGGCACCGTTTACAGCGAAGAACAATTCAGACCTGCTACATGCAAGTAAAAGACAGCCTCCGATTAGCACCCAAAGAACAAAAGGAATAAAAAAATAGGCATTCTGCCTGAGGGTATGTGTTAACTCGTAATTGGATTTTTGGGTCATATACAAGGCAAATATACATTAATGCACGTCACTTGTTTTGTTGTCGGTGCGGGTAGCAGGTCGCAAAAATGGTGATGTCAATTTTTGACAAAAAAGAACCATGCGTTCAAAAAAACGAACATACAGTTCTCTATTAAATAACGGAGAATCATTGTTCGCCTTATATAATAGGAAGAAGGCAATCATCAATAAGATCAGGGATGGCGACCACATACCCACTGGCACAGACACAATATGTTCCTTTGCAATTTTTTCTCCAATTGTGTTCATAAAATAATAGATAATGAAGAAGATAACAGCGCTGATAAACGGCATACCTAAGCCACCTTTTCGTATAATAGAGCCCAAGGCACCACCAATAATAAACAACAGGATACCCGCAAAGGGCATCGTAAAGCGTTTATTGAGTTCAATCTCCGCATCAACCAAATTGAGTTGCTGAAGCTTATGATTTTGCTTGTTTACTTCCAGCATACTCTTTACACTTCTTGCAGCAATCTGAGCAGATGAAAGTACACGCGAACGAAATGAATCTGGTATAGTTTGCCAATACGGACCTCGATAGGTTTTAACAACTGGCAATGTTTTTTTTATTTTCGCTGTATCCCAGCGCAAAATACTAATACCAGGATAGAGCAGTTCTTTTGTTGATTGATTGAGCTTACGGATCGTCATCAGACTTGTATCGCGTTGCACCATAATTTGCCCGACAGACATCACCTCTCGCATGTTCTTGAAGTAGTTCTCATCGGTATTGGGCAGTTTAAACTCAGAAAGATCAAAGACCTTTTTCCAATACTTGAATCCTAATCGAATCTGCTCATGTTCATCCTTGCCACCTGTTGGTACTTTGTCTTCATAACGCCAACCATCTTGCAATTCAAAAATCAAAAACTTTTTGTCGGCCGTTACATACATCACACCTTTTTTAGCCATGGTAATCTTGTCATTACCGCGACCCGATGTATGATCATAAATTTTTATATCGTGTACGGTTCGATCATCGCCATCTTTGCTTGAGATATAAATAACGTGATTAGGAATATCTCGATTGAATCGACCTGCCTTAATGGCTAGCACAGGCTTCTTGTTCTGAATATCATAAAGGAGTCGCGTTGCTTTTAACTTCGCTCTTGGAATGACATAATTATTAAACAGAAACGAAAGCACCGACACCATTAGAATAAACAACATGAGAGGCCGACCAAAACGAACGATGGAAATCCCCGCCGCTTTGATTGCTGTTAACTCCGAACTTTCACCCAGATTGCCGAAGGTCATAATGGCGGCAAAAAGAATGCCTAAGGGCAAGGCAATCGGCACGAGTGTGGTAGAAAGAAGACCAATAAATTGACAAATCGTAAGCACATCCAGTCCTTTGCCGATGAATTCGTCAATCCAGACCCACATAAACTGCATGATAAAAATTAGCCAGGTCACAAAAAAAGCCCCAATAAAGGGAGGTATAAACGACCTGATAATAAATTTATGTAATGACTTCAACAACAAATTTTTGTGTAAAACGAACGTACTCAGTGGTGAATACGATTAATAATTTCGAACGAACTAGCACACAGAACAACAACAAGGCAGCGAATGCTGAAGGGTATCTTAGCTTCCTACACGATGTTTCAGATCATGAATCTGCGCGCCCCAAAGTTGCTCCTGATCTTTAATATCATTCTTCTCAGCATAGTCTGTAATCGTCAAGATGGTTTCGTTGGTAACGGGACTCCGTTCAATTCTGAATTCAAAATATTCATTTTCATCCATCCAATCCCATTTAAAAACGACATATTCATTTTCTTCGGCTGCAATCATTTCAGCTACTTCGTCGTTTCCTTTCCAATGAAAAACAAACCTGTTTTCGCGCTGAGTGACCTTATCAGCAAACCATTCCCCCAATCCTGTTGGAGTCGAAAGAAAATCATATAAGATAACTGGTGAACATCTGGTTGCAAATTCTATGCTATATTGAATACGTTTTGACATCTAGTAAGTATGTTGTTTAGTAAAGTACATTTTTTACTTCCCACAATAATAACAAAAACAATGAATCTTCAAAATTATTAATCGCTTTATTTTTGCAGGTATTGTTAAAACAACATTAAAATATATTTTGGTTGTATTGACTTTAACAATAGCTTTGCTAATTAGTGATTCTCTGTTAACATTGACAGATACTCACTTTTACTAACACTAAAAATACTCACTAACGAAAAAATCTTTACCACCTTATGTCAATGCGCCAACTTAAGATTACTAAATCTATCACCAATAGAGAAAGTCAATCACTTGAAAAGTATCTACAAGAAATCGGAAAAGTAGATTTGATTACACCGGAAGAGGAAGTTTCTTTAGCTGTCAAAATAAAACAAGGCGATCAAGTAGCATTGGAAAAACTCACAAAAGCCAATCTGCGTTTCGTCGTCTCTGTTGCCAAACAATATCAAAATCAAGGTTTATCGCTCAGTGATTTAATCAACGAAGGCAATCTCGGACTGATCAAAGCTGCGCAACGATTTGACGAAACAAGAGGATTTAAATTCATTTCATACGCCGTATGGTGGATTCGTCAATCCATTTTACAAGCGCTTGCCGAACAAAGTCGTATCGTTCGTCTGCCACTTAATAAAGTAGGCCTCACCAATAAAATCAATAAAGCCTATTCGATGCTCGAGCAAGAATATCAGCGCGAACCTTCAGCCGAAGAGCTCTCCGTTATCCTTGATATAAACGCCGAAGAAATCGAAACCACCTTGGGTGTAGCTGCCCGTCACGTGAGCGTAGACGCCCCTTTCGTAGATGGCGAAGAGAATACCCTACTCGATGTACTCAATAACCCTAACGCGCTTAATACAGACAATGAGTTGGCACATAACGAATCGCTCCGCGACGAAATCGAACGCTCACTCAATACACTCACCGATCGTCAGAAAGACGTGTTGAAATTCTTCTTCGGTGTGGGTGTCGAGAATCCGATGAGTTTGGAAGATATCGGTGAAAAATTTGGATTGACCCGCGAACGTGTTCGTCAGATCAAAGACAAAGCCATTACCAAACTCCGCACCACCACACGCAGCAAATTGCTGAAGACTTATTTAGGCAATTAATCTATCCTTTTTCTTTTTTTAGTCTGCTATAGCGCCCCCTTCGGGCCGGGCTTTATGCTGCAATAAATCGCCTTCCTTCACACCTGTGTGGCAACCTCTTGTAATGAGTCGAAGGAAGCCGATTTGATTTCCGCTGCAATCCCTGTCGCCGCTCCGTAGCAACCAATCATGTATAAATTCAGCCTTGTGAACATGTAAAACATGAGGTTCAAATTACTTTATGAAAATTACGGTAGAAACGGCAATCTTAAGTTTACCCTTTCAACGACGGGTAACTTCAAAAACCCAACGTATTGCTTACCCCCAAAGGCCTTACGCCTAATCATAAAAAAGGCCCAGTCTTTCGACCAGGCCTGATTTGTTTAAAGCGTATCTTGATACTATTCCTCGTCGTCGAACTGAAGTAGTTCTTTAGAGTTTTGTAGTATTTCGTATTCATCCTTGCTACCAACGATAAAGTTATCAAACTCTTTCATACCGGTACCGGCAGGGATTAGATTACCTGTGATAACATTCTCTTTCAAGCCCCACATGTAATCAGATTTACCTGCAATCGCTGCCTGAGAAAGTACTTTCGTAGTTTCTTGGAACGAAGCGGCTGATATCCACGAGAAGGTACCCAACGAGGCCTTCGTGATACCCAACAAGTTAGGACTTGATGTCGCAGGCTGTGCATTACGATATTGAACCAAGGTCTTATCGGCACGACGTAGACCTGAGTTTTCTTCTCTGATCTCACGCAATGTGATAATTTGTCCAGGCAATAACTTCTCTGAGCTTCCGCTATCAGTCACTACCACTTTATCAAAGATCCAGTCGTTCTCTTCTTGGAATTCGAGTTTGTCAACCACATCCCCTTCAAGGAATTTAGTATCGCCCTGATCTTCGATTGTTACTTTACGCATCATCTGACGCACAATTACCTCGATGTGCTTATCATTGATTTTTACACCTTGTAATCGATAGACCTCTTGAATTTCATTCACCAAATATTCTTGCACCGCGAAAGGTCCTTTGATGGCGAGTATATCTGAAGGGGTTGTCGAACCATCACTTAACGGTGTACCGGCTTTGATATAATCGCCTTCTTGTACAATGATATGCTTGGTCAATGGCACCAAGTATTTCTTGATGATGCCATCTTTACTTTCGATGCTGATTTCACGGTTACCACGTTTAACACCGCCGAAGGTCACCACACCATCAATCTCAGCTACAACAGCTGGGTTAGACGGGTTACGTGCTTCGAACAATTCAGTTACACGCGGAAGACCTCCCGTGATATCTCGGGAACGTCCCATGATACGAGGAATCTTCACCAAAATCTGTCCGCTTTGTATCGTATCGCCATCATTGATGATTAGATGCGAGCCAACCGGCACGTTATAATTTTTATTTTCCTTGCCTTCAATCAAGATAGCAGGAATTTTAGTTTTGTCTTTTGTCTCGATAATTACTTTTTCACGAAGACCTGATTGTTCGTCAGCTTCTTCACGGAAGGTAATACCGTCAATGACGCTCTCAAAACGAACCTTACCTGAAATTTCAGAAATGATCACCGCATTGAACGGATCCCATGAACAGATTTCATCACCTTTTTTCAGTTTTTGGTTGTTCTTCACTTTCAATGTAGAACCGTACGGAATTTCACTTGTAACTAATACAGTACCTTCTTCATCGACGATACGCATTTCACCCATACGAGTGATGACGATCACTTGCTCATCACCTTCTTTTGTATTGAATTTAGTGGTACGAACGCTATCGAATTCAATCTTACCGTCAAACTTAGCCACCATTTGCGAATCAATCGCAGATGAACTTGCTGCACCACCCACGTGGAAGGTACGAAGTGTCAGCTGTGTACCCGGCTCACCAATTGACTGCGCAGCGATAATACCAACTGCATCACCCGATTGGGCCATCTTACCTGTTGCCAAGTTGATACCATAACATTTAGCACAAGTACCACGTTTGCTTTCGCATGTCAAGACAGAGCGAATTTCAACGGATTCGATACCAGCACTTTCAATGGCTTCACCGTGGAAATGCGTAATTTCTTCACCCGCTGAAACCAAGAGATTTCCTTTCGAATCAAATAGATCATGCAATGACGTTCGACCAACGATACGATCTAATAATGGTTCTACGATATCATCGTTTTCTTTCAAGGCTGATGTAGCGATACCACGAAGTGTACCACAATCAACTTCACGAACAATTACATCCTGCGCCACATCCACCAATCGACGTGTCAAGTAACCTGCATCCGCCGTTTTCAAGGCCGTATCCGCAAGTCCCTTACGGGCACCATGCGTAGAGATAAAGTACTCCAATACGTTTAGACCGTCTTTGAAGTTTGACAAGATTGGGTTTTCAATGATCTCAGAACCTGTGCTTCCGCTCTTACGAGGCTTAGCCATCAATCCCCTGATACCAGAAAGTTGTTTAATTTGTTGTTTACTACCACGCGCTCCACTATCAAGCATCATATACACTGAGTTGAAGCCTTGCTTATCGGCTGCCATCTCGCGAATCAATGTTTCTGTTACTCTCGTATCAACACGACTCCAAACGTCAATGATCTGATTGTAACGCTCATTGTTTGTGATAAGACCCATATTATAGTTATCCCAAACTTCTTCAACCTCAGCACTTGCTGCATCCAGCATTTGTTGCTTGATTTCAGGCACGATCAAATCCTCAGGGTTAAACGACAGACCACCTCTGAAGGCCGTTCTGAATCCTAATCCTTTGATATCGTCAAGGAATTTTACCGTTGTTGGAATATCAGTAAATTTAATGATTTCACCAATGATAGTTCGCAATGATTTCTTCGTCAGTAACTCATTAATGAAACCAACTTTTTCAGGTGTGTGTAAGTTAAACATTACACGACCTACAGTGGTTTCAATTGTTTTTTGAACAATCGTTCCATCATCTTCACGCACATTTGCTTTCACTTTAATCCAAGCGTGCAAGTCAACGACGTTTTCATTCAAGGCTATGATCACCTCGTCGGCATTATAGAAACGCATTCCTTCTCCTTTGACTGCTTCAGTTGGAATATTACGTTTGCCTTTGGATAAATAATACAGCCCCAATACCATGTCCTGAGAAGGAAGGGTAATTGGTGTACCATTTTGAGGGTTCAAGATATTATGAGAAGCTAGCATCAATAACTGGGCTTCAAGAATTGCAGCATTGCTCAACGGCACGTGCACCGCCATTTGATCACCATCGAAATCGGCATTGAATGACGAACACACCAACGGATGTAATTGTATCGCCTTTCCTTCAATCAATTTAGGTTGGAAGGCTTGAATAGACAAACGGTGAAGCGTAGGGGCACGATTCAATAAGATCGGATGACCTTTTAATATATTTTCAAGGATATCCCAAATCACCGCTTCTTTGCGCTCAACTAATTTCTTAGCGCTTTTGACGGTTTTCACGATACCACGTTCAATCAATTTACGAATAACAAATGGCTTGAACAATTCCGCTGCCATGTCTTTAGGAAGACCGCATTCGTGTAATTTCAATTCAGGCCCTACCACGATAACCGAACGACCAGAATAATCGACACGTTTACCAAGCAAGTTCTGACGGAAACGCCCTTGTTTACCTTTCAATACATCAGACAATGATTTCAACGCACGACCACCTTCAGCTTTTACAGCATTTGATTTACGTGAGTTATCCATTAAGCTATCAACCGCTTCCTGCAACATCCTTTTTTCATTACGAAGGATCACCTCAGGTGCTTTGATTTCAAGCAATCGTTTCAAACGATTATTACGGATAATCACACGACGATAGAGATCATTTAAATCTGATGATGCGAAACGACCGCCATCCAATGGAACCAATGGACGTAATTCAGGAGGTATAACAGGTACATACTGCATCACCATCCACTCAGGTTTGTTTTCGATATGCGAGTTTGCCTCACGGAACGCTTCCACAATACTCAAACGCTTCAAGGCTTCTGCCTTACGTTGTTGTGATGTTTCGAACGCAGCGGCATTACGTAATTCGTATGACAATTTATCTAAATCAATTCGAGACAATAAGGCCTGAATAGCTTCAGCACCCATTTTAGCGATAAACTTGTTCGGATCATCATCGCTCAGCATTTGATTTTCCTTCGGCAATTTATCTAGAATATCCAAGTATTCATCTTCAGAAATCAAGGCTAATTCAGTATTTTCAGTCTCCTTCATCGAAAGCGCAGCGCGTATCATCGCATCCGCTTCACCCCCTTGAATGACACAATATCTTTCATAGTATACAATCATTTCCAATTTCTTGGAACCAGTACCTAATATATAACCAATCTTGTTTGGCAATGACTTAAAGTACCAAATATGAACAACAGGCACCACCAATTTGATATGCCCCATACGCTCACGACGTACTTTCTTTTCTGTCACTTCAACGCCACAACGGTCACAAACAATTCCTTTGTATCGGATACGCTTGTATTTACCGCAATAACATTCGTAATCCTTCATCGGTCCGAATATCTTTTCACAAAAAAGACCATCACGTTCCGGTTTGTATGTACGGTAATTGATGGTTTCAGGCTTCAACACCTCGCCAAAACTTCTGTCCAGAATAGAATCCGGGGAGGCTAATGTGATGGTAATTTTGTTGAATGCAGTAGACGTGGACTTCGAATTTCTTTTTGTACTCATACTAATTTTTTCGTTTAAAATTTAGTTTGCAATAATGCATCTCTGTTATGCCGTCAACAGGATACAAGAACAATATCAGTCATGATGTGGCTACAACA
>Ga0114969_10003065_pt1 | contig 13550 bp, 10 predicted proteins | sample M_130807_MF_Meta_FD_87316 | JGI IMG/M metagenome (GOLD analysis project Ga0114969, IMG submission 87316) | Freshwater microbial communities from Lake Montjoie, Canada to study carbon cycling - M_130807_MF_MetaG | ecosystem: Environmental > Aquatic > Freshwater > Lake | place: Lake Montjoie...
ATTTTTTTAAAAATGCAACAAGAACAAGCTAAACCTTGGAGTTATTCAAATACAGAAAGATTTCAAATGTATTTACGTTTTATAGCAAGAATTATATTGATAATTTCATCATTATTATTTGCCGCACAATTAGGAGGATATAATTCAATACCCTATTTATTAAAAAATAAATTTATTAGCTTCATTATCATATTATCTGTTGTAGCAAGTATTTTATACAATATGTTTAATAGAAATTTCTATTTACCATTTTTAGGATGGTCTGTCTATCCTTGTGGATCTCTTGCTGAAAAAGTGCCACGTAATGCTGATACTACTGTTACAGTTCAAGTAAAACCTAATGTAAATGTAATATATTGGGGTAGTGAACCCTCTTTGCCTAAAGACCAACCAATTGATAATCCTTGGGATGCCTATGCTAATTATGATAATTCTGGTGTTGTTCGTGCTGATGAAACTGGTAAAGCAGTATTACATTTTCGCAACACAAGTTCTTATCAAGTAGGATTAATGAATAAAACAATTAATAGACATATTCATTATCGTGAGTGTAGACATCCAGGAATGCTTTCTGATATAAAAACTATCTTTTTATAAAATAGTTTTTGTTATCTTTTTACAAAAAGATATTTTTGCTATCTTTTTACAAAAAGATATTTTTGCTATCTTTTTACAAAAAGATATTTTTGTAAATTTATTTTTCATTTTTTTTTCTGTTCTTACTATAATTAAATCTAAATAAATCTATATTATTTAGAATGCAAAGTTTAGTTTTAGTATTATTAGTATTAGGATTAATTATGATGGCTCTTGGTTATCAGAAAAAATTATTAACAAATATGGAAACAAAAACAGTTGTAGAATATAGATTTATCCCACGTAGTATATATGAAGACCAATTTGGACCTGCTAAATTAGAAAGTAGTTTTCAAGATATGTTTGAAAAACAAGATGTTTTTTTTAGAATGATTTAAGTTAGAATGATTTAACAATAATTTAAGTATGTAAAAAATAAAAAATATATTAAAAATAAAGTAATAAAACTATTTATTGAGTTTTTTTCTCTGCGAGTTTTCTTTGTAACCAAGGGTCATCACTTTGTAATTGTGAGCTTGCTTCATCAAAAGTAATTTCTTTTGAGTTTTCACCTCCAATATCAAGACTTTGTGTAATTGTTTTAGGTGTAGTTTCATCAGTATTACACTCTTCAGTAGTACCAGCATCTGACATTTCTAATAAACTATTTAAATCATTTAAGCAATTTCCAGCACTGTTAAGATTACTTTGTTTTAATATTTCCTTTTGCGATTTCATTTGTTCTTTAATAGCATTTGTTTCATTAATTCCCTCTTGATGTTTTAATCTATCTTCAGCACTAAGAGCATCTTTTTGACGTTGAGTTTTTTGTTCTTGATAAAACATATCTTTCTTTGCTTCATTAGACTTATATTCCTTAACTAATTTATTTAAGTCATTATTCATATATTCAATATCGTCAATTTTTTGAGGATTAGGATCCCAAGGGCACCAATAACCAATTTGTCCTACAAATACATCAAATAATGGGTCTTGACGTTGAAGAACAGCAGCACGAACATCGGCTTCACGTTTAGTATCATATACACCACGAACTTTAACACCACGAACACTGGTTCTAAAATTATTGGCTTTATCAAATGCTTCTCCAATTTTTTCTTCATTTGAAAATTTAAAGTCTTCAAATTTATCTTTAAATTGTTCGAAAGTCAAATCATATTCAGCAGACGTTTTTTCAATTGATTTTTTAAGAGTAATAACTTCAGAAACATCAACCTTACCATCTTCAGACTTATCAATTAAACTAACTAAGCCTTCGGTTAACATAGTTGAAACTTTTTTATTAACAGCACGTTCATAATGATAAAACATAAATTTATCTTTTTGTTCTAAAATTTTATCTGGACTAACAAAAGAAACACAGTAAAAGTTTTGTCCTGTAACAGGCTTATCAACATCAAGATAATCCTCTTCCACATCTCCCTCTTTTAAAGTAGGTTTATCAGCATCACCACGACGATCACGAGGCATTTTATAGAAATAGTTATTAGTTATTTGTAATAAATATAATTGTATAAAATAGATTAAATAATATTATTATTATTTTTTTATATTATTATTATTATAATTATTATTTATATAATTATTATTATTATTTTTAAATTTATTTTTTTTTTAATTATGACGCAAAAAAATAAAAAATCTAATAATAATATATAACTAATATTATATTCAATAATATTTATATTACAAAATACAAAATAAAAATGATAAATTTATTTAATAATAATTATAATAAAATACAAACAAAACAAAAGAAAACAAAAAAAACAAAAAAAGCAAATAGAAAAAATAGTAATTCATCATTATCATCCTCATCATCATCATCATCATCATCATCATCAAATAATAGTTTAAACTTAAATAATTTAAAAAATTTAAATAAAAAATCATTTATTAAAAAAATAAAACATTCAGCAAAGCAAAAAGCAAAATTAAAAAAATATAAACCACGTAGTGTTGAAAGTTATTGTAAAGCATTTCATAAAGTAGATATCCTTGGTAAAGTTAATAAAAATTTATATCAGTCTTGTAAAACTCATAAATATTGTAGAAAAAATAAATGTCATAAAATAGATGAAAAAAATAATAAAGAATTAACAAAAAGATTTGGTAAAAAATATAATATGTATATTCAAGAACATTTAAGGGCAAAATGTCCTTTAACTGTAAATCCAAAAAACATTAAATTATGTGAAAAAAAAACATTAAAACAATTTTATGAGACCTATGGAATAAGTGATATCTATAATAAATTAAATGAATGTGATACAAAAACTTGTGCTAAAGAAAAAAAAGTGTTTTATACAAATTTATTTAGAACAAAACAACTTAAATTAAAAAAGAAACAAAGATTATTATTGGCATTAGAAAATGAAAAAGAGGAGCCAGATATGTATTTAATAAAAAATGGTGATTTATAAGGTAATTTATAAGGTAATATATATTGTATATAGTTTATTTTTTTAACATTTGTATTTTTATTTAGCATTTGTATTTATATGACATTCATTTACACGACCACTTGGATCACTTGAATTAATACCTAACCATTTGGTATTAGGAGCCCAAGCTTTAACTGTTTTTTCACGTGTAGGATAAATTTTTTCAAATATTTTTCTATAATAAAATGCTTCTGTTGTTTGTGGTGTATTGTAAGGATATAAATAGTCTCTATTATTAAATGCCGCTAAAAAATTCTCTCTAACTTCTTTATCAGTAAATGATTTAAGAGTATCAATCCATCTATAAGTAATAGAGTCACTAAATTGTTCTTTTTGTCTCCAAAGAACTTCATCTGGTAAATATATAGGTTTATCTTTTCCATCTTTTCCATTTTTTATATCAAATGCTTTTCTAAGAATATATTTTTCAATAGGTTTTCCATTTGTAAAGGGTTCTTGTGGTTGTGTCTTGATATCTTTATGAATATTAATACATAATTTAACAAATTCAGTATCTAAGAAGGGAACACGTGATTCTAAACCATTCCCCATAGTTGATTTATCTGCTCTTAAACAATCAAAATAACCTAAATCTAAGACACGTCTTTTACATTCCAATTGATGTTCCATATCATTTGGTGCTTTATGAAAATATAAATAGCCACCTAATATCTCATCACTTCCCTCACCACTTAATACCATTTTTACACCCATTGATTTAATCTTACGAGACATTAAATAATGAGGTGTTGATGCTCTAATGGTTGTAATATCATATGTCTCTAATACATTAACAATTTCATCAATAGAATTTATACCTTCTTCTACTGTAAAGTCAATTTCATGATGTGTCGTTCCTAAGAACTCAGCAACCATACGTGCGTAAGGCAAATCAGTGCTATCTTTATCTCCAATACTAAATGTATGTATAGTAGGATTAGTTCCATAAATTTCAGGATGTTCTCTAATATATTTAACAGCAACACTTGCTACTAATGAACTATCTAATCCACCAGATAGTAAAATACCAAATGGCACATCACTCATTAATCTCATTATAACGGCTTTTTCAAAGCTCTCTCTAATTTGTATTAATAATAAATCTTGTTCTGATTGCGTAAGTAGTTTTTGCTCTTGATACTCATATGTAATTGTATTTTCACCACTACTACATCCACTACTACTACCACCATTAATACTAACACTTCCACTATTTCCATTCAGGTCATTCATCCAATTTCCATCTGGTGTATTACAAAAAAAATGCTTTGGATTTAATACTGGATTAGTAGCATCAAAATACAGATAACTTCCATTAGGCATAACACTAATAGTAATACATTTTTCAAGTGCTTTCATTTCACTCGCAATATGTACGTTTCCATATTTATCCATACCATAATAAGATTGTGTAATACCAAAAGGATCTCTCGCTACAAATACCATATTATTTTTAGTATCGTGTAATATAAAACTATATTGACCATTTAATTGTGACATTAAATATACAATTTGCGAATGTGATAAAATACTATCTTTATTATTATCCATTATATCTTCATAAAGAGCTAAAATAACTTCACAATCACTTCCGGTTTTATAGTTGTAAGTTGAATATTTTTTTTTCAATTCTTTATAATTAAAAATTTCACCATTAACACATAACACAACACTATCATCTTGAGTTGTAAGGGGTTGAATACCTGATTTAGGATCAATAATACTTAATCTCATATGAGAAAAACAACCATATTTTGTTTGATGATAACCTGTGCCATCTGGACCTCGGTGTCGTAAACGGTGAGAGGCTTTAATAGAATGCCTTCTATATTTAGTATCATTAATAGGTTTACTGGAAATAAGAGCATAAATACCACACATTTTATATGTATTATTACTATGAAATGATTAAATAATTAAATAAATGATTAACTAAGTATTAAAATAGAATAGAATAGAATGTATACTATAATAAATTTATTATTTTTAAATTTAAATAATTATTAAATAAATTATGTAATTATGTAATTATGTAAAATAGGAAAAACTTTAAAAAAAGCAAAAAATTGAATTAGTTATAATTATTTTATAAATATTATAAAATTCATCTTGATTTTTGTAAATAAAGATGGCTGAATTACTACCACCCCATTATAACGATATTATTGAAATACCAGAATATACTGTTGGTGTTCGTAGTGAGCCTATAAGGGGAACACAAAATCCTCCATCATATAATGATGTATATAATACTCAGCTTCCGACTTATAATGATATATGTATACAACACCAACAACAACCGTTACATATACACTTACAACCACAACCGCTACAAAGTAATTCAATTACTTCTATCAGTACACAAGTATCTGCACCAAACCTTGGCTCAAAATTCTGCAAAGAGTGTTGGTTCTGTATTTATAACCCGCATGAACCAAGTTGCTGTCACTGCTTTTGTTTGTATGCATTTTGTCAATGCTTTTTTGGCAATTACAACAAAATAACAAACTGTCCCGGTGACCCATGTGTATGGTATGACCAGGAGGTCTGTTATCCTGTGTCTACTCAACAACAATTTTGTAGTGACGTGTGTTGTCCGTTGAGATGTCTTATATGTCTCCCTTGCTTAGGTGCGACCTTTGTTAAATGTCAGTGGAATATAGTAGGGGATCTGATACATTGCACAAAAGGCATAGATTATTGTTGTTATTGATACACGATACATATCATACACTATATATTTTTTTTAATTTTAACTTTAACTATATTAATTTAATAAAAAACTATTTTATATCAATAATTAATAATAAATAATAAATAATAAATATTAATGTATCCAGAATACTAAATATAAAATATTAAGGTAAAACTGTAGTATAGGAAGGTTTAAACCTTTGAGAGAAATCTAAAGTACAAGGCATCACAGATAATCCATCATTATTTAATTGTAAACATTGGTCTTGTTCTGTAATAGGATTTATTACATTAAAACCTAATAAAATATTACTATTATCTGTAATACGACTCCCTTGATTTTGCGGGTCTGTAATATAACTATTATAGGTATCTAAATTATTAATTTTATTAGAGATAAATTGTTGTTTAGGATTATTAGAATCACAAGATTTAAAAGACCAAGTTGCAGTTTTGTTAAGGGAATCATTTTTGGTTTCATATTGTAAACATCCATTATTACCATAGATTAAATAGTTAGGATAAACACTACTATTATTACTTTTATTACTATAATCACTATTACTTGCACTATTACTTGCACTATCATTATTACTTGCACTATTACTTGCGCTATTATCTACAGATTGTTTATAGAGTTCTACATTTAACATTTGTGAATTATTCATACTTTTGAAAGCTTTAATATCTGTTTTTTTTGATTTATTGTTTTGTATTTTATCTTGTAATGTATTTAATTCTTGTTTTAAGGTATTTATTTTTTTATTTTGAAGATAAATATAAGTAGAAAAAGATGATGCTAACATATTATTAGGGTCATCTAATAACGCAACATTTTTATTATATGTATTTGAATATTTATTAATTTCTGAAAAATCTTGAGGGTTTAATCTTATAGAACTCATATTTGTAAAATTTTCAAGTGTTAATGATTTACTTGCTTCAGTTATTAAAGTTTGTAATTTTGTAATTAATTGATCTTGTTTTTGTATAATTAATTGTGCTTTATCATTACTTAATAACGGTTTGGTAGTAGTAGGACCTTGTGTTATTATAGTATCGCCTTGGTTATAGTAGTCTCCTTGGGTAGTGGTATCACCTGGATTATAGTAGTATCCTGGGGTAGTAGGTACTGCTGCTGTAGTAGATGGCGTATTTCCCATTCTTCTATAAAATTATGTATAAATTATGATACTTATATTAATATATATATAGTTATTATAAATTTAAAATATTATAATATTTATATAATATTTTTTATTTTTATTTACTATTAAATAATATATTAAAAATAAAAAAATATATAAATATAAAAATAATTATCATATAAATATAAAAATAATTATCATATAAATATAAATAATAAAAAATGTCATCATACAGAACTATGTTTTCTACTTTAAATCAAAATGATCGTGAAATTCTTTCTCAAATGACAACAAAAATAAATAAATTTAGTTTAAATGGGTATACAACATTTGCTAAATGTGTTCATGTCTATGATGGTGATACTATTCACGTTGTTTTTAAAATGCCTAATAGCAATGAATGTTATAAATGGATAATTCGTATGATTGGCATTGATACTCCAGAAATGAAATCCAAAAATACAAATGAAAAACAATTAGCAATAAAAGCACGTGATTTTTTACGGTCTTTAATCCTTGATAAAATTATTATGGTTGAATGTTTAGATTTTGATAAATATGGACGGCTTCTTGGAAATCTATATGTTGAAGGGAATGAAACAACTATTAGTAATCAAATGATTGAAAAAGGATATGCTAAGGCATATGATGGTGGAACAAAAGCAGGTTTTGCGGAATTAGATAATGATGTTGAATAAGGTTGAATAAAATTAAATGATGTTGAATAATGTATATTTTAGTTTTAATTTTTTATTTTTTCTTTATTATAGTTTAAAAATTGATTTTAAAAAAATAATATATTTATAATTATAAATTATAATATTTTATAATACTAATAAAAAAATAATATAAAAAGATTAAGTAATATATAAATTATTCATAAACATTCATAAACATTCATAAACATTCATAAACATACAAAAATGTCATCTCAACAGATTGATAATTATTTTAAATTAAATAAAAATGTATCTAATCGTTATACATTTTTACCTATTTATAATCATAAATATTATGAATTTTACAAGAAACAATTGTCTACCTTTTGGACTGTTGAGGAAATAGACCTTAGTAAAGATAGAGAACAATTTAATACTAAATTAAGTGAAACTGAGCGCAATTTTGTAAAGAATATATTAGCATTTTTTGCTGCGAGCGATGGTATTGTTGCTGAAAACTTAGATATGAACTTTATTGAAGAAATTACTTATAAAGAAGTGAGAACGTGCCTTCGTTTTCAAGCAATGATGGAAGATATTCATAGTGAAATGTATAGTCGTCTTATTGATACTCTTATTACTGATGAAACTGAAAAAGACCATATTTTCAATGCGATTACTACTATACCTTGTATTAAATTAAAGGCTGATTGGGCTTGTAAATGGACTAAATCAGAAGACTCATCTTTGTCTATGAGACTTGTTGCTTTTGCCTGTGTAGAAGGAATACATTTTAGCGGTTCATTTTGTGCTATTTATTGGTTAAAAAAACGCAATTTGATGCCTGGATTAACACTTAGTAATGAATTTATTGCTCGCGATGAAGGTTGTCATACTGAAACCAGTATCGCCTTATATAATGATTTAAAGGAAGAACACCGATTAGACGAAAAAATCGTTCATACTATTATTGAGGAAGCCGTGAATATTGAAACAGTCTTTATTACAGATAGTATTAGTTGTTCTATGTTAGGTATGAATGTAGATATGATGAAGCAATATATTAAATTTGTGGGTGATAGATTACTATTACAATTGGGATATAAAAAAATATACAATGTGTCAAATCCTTTTGACTTTATGGAAAATATAAGTGTGGAAAATAAAACAAATTTCTTTGAAGATAGAGTAAGTAATTATAGTAAGGCGGGTGTTGGTGGCGGAGCAGGGGATAAAGAGTTTGATTTGTCTGCTGAGTTTTAAATTTATTTTATAAATTTAGGTTATTCTAATAGTTAAATGGGATATTGTTTCCGTAAATCTGTTAATATTTGTGTTTTCCGTTCATCATCGTAATTATACCAAGTATCAATTATAGGTTGTATTTTAAAACGATCCACGTGAGGAAATGGTTTAAGGTTATTTAAACCTGAATAAATTTTGTTTAAAATTTCAATTTCACTTTCAAATTTTGTTCTATATGTTTGATTAGTTTTCATCTTATTTTCATGATTAATAATTTTTTGTTTTGCTGCATTTTGTAGTGCTTTTTGTGCCTTTTTAGATTCTTCTTTTTTACTTTTTCTTGCTTTTAGTAATGCATTGGAAGCTTGTAAATTTTTTGCAATTTGTTCATTTGATAAATCAGATTTAGGTATTATTTTTTGACTACTTAAAAATGCAAGTATTTCGTCAAATTTGTCTGTTAATAATTCCATGCTAATTTTTTTTTGTTCTTCAGATAATGTTGGTGAATCAAATAATACTTTTTCAATGTCTTTAGTTAGTATTATGTTAAAATTTTTTCTATTATCTGTGTTTGTTATATCTATAATTAACTCATTAATAAACTTATTAATATCAACTGTTCTGTCATCTACAGATGTATAACCATACTCATGTTGTTTAGTATATGTAAGCTTAGTCCAATTTTCTATAAGTTTCGATCTTTTATGTTCATAGTTTTTTTTTACATCAGGAAAATAATGTTCTAATTTATTTAATACAGATTGTAGTCTTAATTGGTCTGCATTTAAAGTTCTAGAACCATAGGATTTGAATACTTGTGTTGATGCTGATGCTGATGCTGATGCTGATGCTGATGCTGATGCTAATGCTCCTCCTCTCATTTTCCTGACATTTGATAAAAATTTACGTCTACGAGCATTACGCTTAGTCTTTTTACCTTTAATATTTTTTTTCTTAAAAGTTTTACTTGGCATTTTGAAAAGTTAAAGATAATTAAAGATAATTATAAATAATTATAAAATAAAAGTTTTATAGTTTGTTATTATTTTATAGTTAGATAATAAAAAAAAACTAAAAAATAAAAATATAAACATAAACCTTTTCTAAAAATGACTTTCAATTAATTTTCTCCATAAATCAAATTTTTCTTTATAAGTTCCAAACATAAATTTCATAACAATACTAAAAACCCACATTCCAGAAGACCCGCTATGTATATCTTCGGGATCAATTAAATATGACAATTCTTTATTTTTCAAAAAACAAACCATTTTAGTAGTGTTATTATATACGTGTTCTATGTGTTCTGCATCATTTACATTACTTACATTTATAGTTTCAGTCAATAATTGTCTTTCATTATAATTTAATGAATAAAAATATTCTAAAACACCAACAATACATTTTTTATTATATATAAAATATTCTTTGTATTTATAATCTGTATTTTGTAATTCATAATTAAATTGGTGAAAATCACCAATATCAAATAATTTATATTTTATTATTTTATCATTTTGTATTCCAATATGCTTTTGTATTTTATTATGTTTTTTTCTAATCTCAGGAAAGATATACATTTTTCTATATATATCATAAATTTTATTATATAATTCTTCTGGTAAAGAAAATAATAATTGATTAAACTCAATATCTTTTTCCATTTTTAATGTTAAATAGTTATTAAATAGTTATTAAATAGTTATTATGTATGATAATATTTAGTATATCTATAATAAAATATATTCAATTTTTTTGTAAGTATTTTGTATTGTATTTTGTATAAATAAAAAATAAAAATGTTAATAATTAGATTTTAATTTTGAAAAATATTAATATCATATTTTGTATTATTATAGTGTTCTTCTTCAATAGTTCCTTTAGTAATTAATCTAACTATTTTAACACCTAATTTTTGTCCCAGTCTTACAGTACGTCCAATAGCTTGCCCTTCAATTGCTTTTGTTTGTTCTGTAGCGTGTTGTAATACATCAACAAAGAGAACGTGTGTACTTTCGGTTAAATTTGAGCCACTGTTACTTTGCTCACTACTCAATAAAATAACTCGATACGAGTTATCTTTTTTAAATTTCATAATATTTCTATTTACAACATAATTGTTTCCTGAACAATGAACAAATTTAATATTATATTCTTCAAGTGTTTTTGAAATCATTTTTAGCATTTTATCGTATTGGCTAAATATAATAACACGATTAACAGGGTCATCAAAGATTGTATAGAGATACTGAATTAAAGTACTCATTTTACTTCCATACTTATTGATACACTTGGACTTCCAATCTTTTCCTAATTTCTTTTCTAAAACAGTCATCTCAACAGCATCAATAGAACCACCAGCACTACCAGCACTCACTTCTTCTACTACTTCTTCTACTACCACCTCTTCTTTCTTATTAATCATATCTACATTTGTAAAGTTTAATGCTTTACGATCAATAACACTACGACATTCAGGACAATTAAAATTAGTTTTTAAATCACTTGATAATTTTTTGACACAACAAAGGCAAAAGATATGTCTACAAGGTGTTACAACAAACTCTTTTAATTCATCAAAACAAATAATACAAGGGTCACTTGTTTTTTCTTTAATAAATTCACTATTTGAAAATAATGTAATTTGATTTTTAATTCGTGTATTATCACTATCAAAACTATTAAGTTTTTTTATATTTTTAGAGATTTCATCGCGTGTTTTAATTTCACCTAATTTAGCTCCAAAACTGGAACATTTCATAAGTATTGTTGATTGATTACTGTTCCAAAGATTATCCCATAAATGATATAAATGATATTTAATATCGTTAAAATTAGTTCTTAATATAAATTCAAGTGTTTCTGGTCTTTTATAAACTTCAAATATAGTAAGTATATTAGAAAATATTTCGCAATTTGTTCGAATACGATTATTAGTTAAATCACTAAATTTATTATTAATATCTTGTAATATATCTAATGATATTAGTGTATCCAGATTTAATGTTTCAATATAAGAGATTAAATTAAGCCATTCATTAATATTATCTTCTAATTCACTATTTCTTTTTATAAGTTTATGTTTAGTTATTTCTAATTGTTTTAATTGTTGATTAAATTTAACAATCATATTATTATTAAGTTGTTCCAGAGTTAAAAATCCAATATCTACGTCATTTGCGACAGATGTAGTATTAGTCTCACCAGGTTCCATTAAATTAATTTCATTATTAATGAGAATATTAGTGCACATTAAGAATAAAGTTCTTAATTTAACTGCTTCTGACATATGACGATAACCTCTAATTGAATTGTAAATATTACGTTCAATATTAGTTTGGTCTACATAAATGACTTCTTCGGTAAAAAGCGGTATATTTAATAACGTTTTTACATCTTGTTTAAATGTTTTCTTGAAAATCGTATTTAAAAGTACATCCATATTTTCTGGACTTATACCAATTAAATCACGTAAATATCTAATTTTATCTATTTTTGTGATAACATCATCATTATTATTTTTTACTTTTAAAAATTGTAATATTCCCATAACTGTATCAATACCCTGTTCTGTAGGTGTGCCTGTCATAGCCCACTTATAGTTAGAATTAATCAAAGACAAATTTTCATATAAAAATTGTCCTTCATAAGTTACTGATTTCTGTCTATCAAAATATCTACATATTGATGTTGAAAACATTTTAATTATAGGACAAAGTTTTTCGTGAGCTTCATCAAGAATAACACGATTCCACTTAATTTTAAAAATATTAAATGTATCAGATAACCGACATATTTTATAAATATAATTAGGAGTAGGATTCGTATCTACTACATTTGTATCAGCAACATTTGTATCTACTACATTATTATCATTCACAGTCTTCTTTTTTTTATTATTTTTAATATCTTTATTATATGTAGAATGATTTTTATGATGTTCTTTAATAGTATTAATTTTATTTAAATGTTTTATTTCATCAGTATCACCTTGATATTGAGGCATAAAATAATTATATTCTGATTGATTAATATAGTTTAAATAGTTATCATTATATAATAGATTACTTGAAACAATATAAATATCATATAATTGATTAGAAAGATATTCATTTTCAATTTCTTTTGTATTTGTTTTATGATAGTCTAAATATTTATTAACATAATTATATGTATCTGCGTTGACATCATTGACTTCATTGACATCATTGACTTCATTGACATCATTGACTTCATTGACTTCATTGACTTCATTGACTTCATTGACTTCATTACTATCTAATAAAGAATTAAGAGTGTTATTAATATTATTTTTTGTTTTTAATATAATAAGTTTTTTCTTAATAGGTTTATTATTAGTATTATCTATAACAACACTATCTATTATTTTTTCTATAGAATTATCTTTATTATCTATACTATTATTTTTTTTAGTATTCTTTTCATTATATTTTTTTGCTTTTAACATTAGTTTTTCAATCATTTTTTGTTCTTTAGTTAATTTTTTAGTAGAAGTATTATTTACACTATCATTTACACTATTAATAATCATATTGATATTATTTGTATTAATATGATTATCTAATTTAATAATATTTTCTTTTGTTTCTAATTGAATTTTAGTTTTCAGTTTAAGTTTTTGTTTTGGTTCAGTATCACTACTTGCTTTAGTATCACTACTTGCTTTAGTATCACTACTTGCTTTAGTATCACTACTTGCTTTAGTATCACTACTTGCTTTAGTATCACTACTTGCTTTA
>Ga0114969_10003070_pt1 | contig 13541 bp, 6 predicted proteins | sample M_130807_MF_Meta_FD_87316 | JGI IMG/M metagenome (GOLD analysis project Ga0114969, IMG submission 87316) | Freshwater microbial communities from Lake Montjoie, Canada to study carbon cycling - M_130807_MF_MetaG | ecosystem: Environmental > Aquatic > Freshwater > Lake | place: Lake Montjoie...
ACTCGGAGCGAAGCGGGAATCAGCTCCCGACGAAAAACGTTAACGTGCGGCGGAGGGCGGCGACGAGGCGGTCGATTTCTTCCTCCGTGTTATAGAGATAGAAACTCGCGCGGGTCGTGCTCGTGAGGCCGAGCTTGCGCATGAGGGGCTGGTTGCAGTGGTGGCCGCCGCGGAGGGCGACGCCGTCTTCGTCGGCGAAGGTCACGATATCGTGCGCGTGCACGTCGGCGAAGGCGAAGCTCACGAGGCCGCTGCGCTCGGCTCCCACGCGCGGGCCAATGATGCGGATGCCGGGGAGCGTGGAGAGTTTTTCCATCGCGACGCGCGCGAGCACGGCGTCGTGCGCGGCAATGTGCTCGCGACCGAGCGCGTCGAGGTAGTCGCAGGCGACGCCGAGGGCGATGGCATCGGCGACGTTGGGCGTGCCGGCCTCGAAGCGCTCGGGGGTGGGCTTCCACGTGGCGCCTTCGTAGGTGACGTTGACCACCATGCCGCCACCCGTCTCGTCGGGGGCGAGTTTGTCGAGCAGGGCGCGACGGCCGTAGAGCACGCCAATACCGGTCGGTCCGCACATTTTGTGACCCGAAAAGGCGACGAAATCGGCCCCGAGTGCCTGCACATCGAGGGGGGTGTGGCCGATGGATTGTGCCGCGTCGATCACGGTGACGGCACCGACGGCGCGGGCGCGGCGACAGAATTCGGCGACGGGAATAATCGTGCCGAGGGTGTTTGAAATATGCGTGAACGCGAAGAGCTTCACCTGCGGGGTGAGGAGATGGTCGAGTGCGGCGAGATCGAGGCCGCCCTCGCCGTCGGCACCGAGCACCGGAACGTATTTGAGCGTCGCACCGCTGGCGCGCGCGGCCTGTTGCCACGGGACGAGATTTGAGTGGTGCTCGATCTCTGTCGTGAGGACGACGTCGCCCGGCTTCAGGTGGGCTTGGCCCCAGCTGCGGGCGACGAGGTTAATGCTCTCGGTGGTGCCGCGGGTGAAAATGATTTCGGCGGGATCGGCGGCGTTGATGAATTTCGCGATGCGCGCACGGGCACCTTCGTAGCCATCGGTGGCGCGCATGGAGAGTGCGTGGAGGCCGCGGTGGACGTTGCTATTGTCGCGCTCGTAGTAGTGGACGAGCGCGTCGATGACGGCGCGCGGCTTCTGTGCGGTGGCACCGTTGTCGAGATAGACGAGGGGCTTACCGTGGACCTGTTGGTGCAAAATCGGGAAGTCGGCGCGGACGTTTTTCCAGGAGGGCATGTGAAGAAGTGTGCTCGTGCTGCGTGCTCGTAATCGTTTCCCCCCGTCTTTTCGAGAGAACGAGAAAGATTACGCGGACGAGAAAGATGGGCTAATCGAGGTGGCTCTCGGTCGTGGTGGGCAGCGGGTCGGATTTCATCGCCTCGAGGGCGGCGTGCCAGCCGAGGGTCGCGCACTTGATGCGGGCCGGGAAGGAATGGACGCCGGCGAAGGCGGCGAGGTCGCTGATTTCCTCGGGGGCGTTGCCCGTGGTGACGATGTCGTGAAAATGTTTGTAGAGGGCTTGGACTTCGGGGCCCGTTTTGCCCTTGGCCTGGGTCGTCATCAGGGAGGCGCTGGCTTGGGAGATGGCGCAGCCGGAGCCGTCGAAGGAGATTTCGGCGATGCGCGCGCCGTCCATGCGCAGGTACACGCTGCATTGGTCGCCACAGGTCGGGTTGTCCCCGTGGGCGACGCGGTTGGCCGTGGGTAACTTGCCGCGGTTCCGCGGGCGGCGGTTGTGGTCGAGGATGACCTGCTGGTAGAGCTCGGTGAGATCGGCGGACATGGAAGAGAGCACAGTGGGGGAAAGTTCGCGAAGCGCAAAGCCGCGTTTTGGATTTGGGTGGCAGTGGTCACCGCCGGTGGGGGAAAAGGTGAGCGCTCGGAGGCGAAGGGCGGGCTGAGCGGCCCAGTCGCGATCAGCGTGCGGGTTGTCGCTGGGCCATCGCCAAAGCGCTTGCCGTGGGGTGCGATTTCCGTACCGGTGAAGAAGAATCACTGGCTGCAACCCGTGGTTTCGTGTGCCACTCCGGCTACGTTTAGATCCCGACCCGACTCCATGAACGTTCCCACCCCGTCTCCGCTGCCGCATTGGCAGAAACTCATCGCGTTAGCTGGCTGTTGGCTCGCGGCCGTCGCGTCGTTGGCCGCGCAAACGGCCGGCACCGGCGCCGTGCAGGGCCGCGTCTATAACCCCGTCGCGAAAGAATACGTGCGCAATGCCGAGGTGCGGCTCGAGGGCACGAACCAAATCACCTACACGGAAAGTGACGGCTCGTTTCAGTTTACTCAAGTCGCGCCGGGTGCGGCGACGGTGGTCGTAAACTATACCGGCTACAATTCGGTGAACGAATCCTTCACGGTGACGGCGGGCCAGATCGCGGCGCGGGAGATCACGCTGACCAGCGCGGCGGTCGCGGCGCCGGCCAAGGTGAAGGACGGCGTGGTTCAGCTCCAGGCGTTTTCCGTTTCCAGCGAGCGGGAGGGCAATTCGAAGGCGATCATGGACCAGCGTCGCAACATGGATATCAGCACGTCGGTCTCTTCGGATATTTTTGGCGATATTACGGACGGGAATATGGGTGAGTTCCTCAAATATCTGCCCGGCGTGGATATCGACTATGTCGAGTCGGAGGCGCGCAGTCCCCGGCTGGGTGGGCTCGATCCGCAGTATGTCGGCGTATCGTTTGATGGCATCCGCACGGCCAGCGCCGATTCGAATCGCGGGGGCGGTGAGGGTTCGCGGGGTACGAGCTTTGAGGCAATTTTGATCAGCGGGGTCGAGTCGATCGAGATCAGTCGCACGACGAGCGCGGAGTCGGACGCCGATTCGCCGGCGGGCACGATCAACATGAAAACGCGGCGGGCGTTTGACCGCAAAGGCCGGCGCATGGGCTTCAATACCAGCATCAATTTCAATTCCGAAGAATTCACCGTGAACCGCGCGTGGGGTGCGAACGAGCACAAGAACTATAAGTGGAAGCCGAATCTCTCGCTCGAATACTCCGAGTCGTTCCTCAACCAGCGTCTCGGCATTATGGCGACGCTGAGCCGGGCGAACTCTTACACCGAGCAATATTCGTTTACCCAAGACTACAACAAGAGCCCGACCGCGGCTGATCCGCGCCCGATGGTGGTGCGGCAGATCGATTTCAAAGACGGTCCGAAAGTTATTTTGAAAGATGCGCTGTCACTCGCGGTGGATTTCAAGGCGACGCCCCGGCTGGTGCTCTCCCTCAATGCCATTTACACCTACGTCGAAGGCGAATTTTGGAACCGGAACTTCACCTTCGTCGCGGCGAACAGTAACAACAACGTGAACAACGGCCGTTCGCGGGTCAGTGGTGACGGGCTGCTGTCGATCGGGACGACGCGCACGACGACGAACACGATTCCGGCGATCAACAACGGTGGCGGCACGGCGGCGGCGGAGACGTACACGCGGACGTTTTCACCAAAGTTTGAATACAAGCTGAACCAGCTCGTACTCGACGGTGCGGCGGCCTATTCGCGCTCCGTGAACAGCTACGTTTCCCTCGAGCGAGAAATTTCCCAAGCGGAGACGTTGTCGATTCCCGTGGATTGGACGGCGACCCGTCCGGCCGCCGATTCGCACCAATGGACCATTCGCCAGACGTCGGGGCCCGATCCATTTAACTTGAGCAATTGGACCGGTGGCACGCGCGTGCAAAGTGCCGATAGCCGTTGGACGACGGAGATCTGGAGCGGCCAAGTAAATGCGCGTTGGACGCTGCCGTTTTTGCGCAAGGTCCCCACGGTGGTGAAATTTGGCGGTAAGTGGAACGAAGAGACGCGCAACAATAACAACTACGCGCCGTGGGAGCTCTGGCGCTACATCGGGCCCGGAGGCGATACGTTTGCCGGCACGTATTCCGCCGTGGGCGTACCCAATGTCACCGCCAACGGCAATTGGGCTAATCTCGGCTACGTCGCGCCGCATCCCTTCGAGACGGGCACGACCGGGGCGCTGACCTTTGCTAACACGGCGGGGGTGGTGGGGAATATGCCGCGCGCGGACCGCGGAAAGATCGGCGCGCTGTTCTACGCGCAACCGACGCAGTTCATTAAGGTGGCGACGCCGGATAATTATTACACGGCCTTCGTCGGCAATCGGCGGAATTTTCGGCAGACGGTCACCGCCGGTTACAGCCAGGCGGATGTGCGCGCGACCACGCAGCTCATGGTGCGAGTCGGCGTGCGCGTGGAGGAAACGGCGAATCGTTTCTTGGAAGTGGATCCACGCTTTCGGCGGGAAATCATCGCGGCCGGGTTTCCGGTCAGCGCGGCGGGGCGCGCGACGACGGTGGAGGGGTTGCAGTATCAGTTCTTCAGCAATCCGCGCGTCGCTCGGCAATCGGAATACTATAATGTTTTCCCCTCGCTGCTCCTGAAATACAAGCTCACGCAAGACCTCGAGTTTCAGGCCGGCGTGAACAAGGCGATCTCGCGTCCGCCGGTGGACAGCCTGACGGGTCTGTTCAATATTTTGGAAGACGTGCAGCGGGTGGAGGCGCCTAATGCGGAGTTGAAGCCCGAGCATTCGAAAAATTATCAAGCGCGCCTCGCTTACTATTTCGGCAACCGGGCGCCGGGGCAGCTGACGCTCGCCGTGTCGCAAAACGATATCAGCAATTTGCGCGAGACGTTTGATTACACCGCGTCCGAGTTTGGCGAAGAGGATCCGGATTTCGCCAGCTATACGTTTCGCACGACGCGAAACAGCAACGAGGAGCGACGCTTCCGCAATCTGGATATCTCCTACAACCAAACGCTCGGCTTTCTGCCGGAGCTGTTGCGTGGCACGAGCGTGAATCTGTCCTATGCCCGCACCTACGCCAGCCAACGGCGCAACGGCATGGCACCCCATCGCATCTCCGGCCGACTCGGCTACGCCTACCGCCGCTTCAACGGCTCGATCGGCGGCGTGCTCACGGCGGAGCGGCCGGATGGGGCCTATGGACGTTTCCGCGAGGCAGTGGCACAGTTCGACACGTCGTTAAACTGGCGGCTGACGAATATTCTCTCCCTCTATGTGCAGGGCCGGAACATCACGGATGTGCCGTTGCGCTGGTTCGACACCCCGACAGGCCTCGTCGAAGGCCAGTCGCGCCGGCTCCGGCAGTATCAAGAATATGGGGCGAATTGGGTGTTCGGCGTGAAGGGGACGTTTTGAGCGGGTGCGGGTAAAGCGGACGGCGATCGCAAATACTGATTGCTGATTTACGCCTGAGTCTTTTTCTGCACGGAGATTCTCGACACCCCCGTCGGAAATCCTCCGGCGCACGACCGTCGCCGGAGATACTGTCCTCCCCCAAAAATAAACCCTGCTATGACCACACCTGCCTGCTTCCGTCGGCGCTACGCTTTGCTGGTAACCCTCCTCTTGGGCTGGCTCCTCCCCGCCGGGGTGCTCAACGCTCAACCCGGCACCGGCACCATTCAAGGTCGGGTGTTTAACCCGGCCACCAAGGAATACGTCAACAATGCCGAGGTGCGGCTCGAAGGCACCAATCAGGTGACCTATACCCAGAGCGACGGCAGCTTCCGGTTCGACAACGTTCCGGCGGGCCCGGCCTCGGTCAGTGTCCTTTTTACGGGCTATACGACTGCGAAGGAGAGTTTCACGGTCACGAGTGGCCAGCCAGCCGTGCGCGAAATCAATATCACCAGCACCGCAAACACGGCCCCGGCCACCACTAAGGATGGTATCCTGCAACTCCAGGCTTTTAGTGTTTCAACCCAACGCGAGGGTAACTCGAAGGCGATTCAGGCGCAGCGAAAGGACATGAACATCATCACGTCCGTCTCGTCCGACATTTTTGGTGAGGTGACGGACGGCAACGTCGGCGAATTCCTGAAGTATCTCCCTGGTGTCGACCTCGACTACGTCGAGTCCGAGCCGCGTGGTCCCCGCCTCGGCGGCATGGACGGCCAATACGTCGGCGTCGCGTTCGACGGTATCCGCACGGCCAGCGCGGATGCGAATCGCGGCGGCGGTTCCTCTTCGCGCGCCACGAGCTTCGAGGGCTTCTCGATCACGGCCGTTGATTCCATCGAAATTAACCGCACCGCCAGTCCGGAAAACGATGCCGATTCTCCTGCAGGCACGGTGAACATGAAGTCGAAACGCGCCTTCGACCGCAAGGGCCGCACGTTTAATTACAACTACGGTTTCAATCTCAACGGCGAAGAGTTCACGCTCCGCAAGACGACGGGCATTCAGGACGGTCGGGAAAACTCCCAAGCCTACAAATGGGCGCCAAACTGGCAGATGGGCTACGCCGAATCCTTTTTCAACCAGCGGTTCGGTATCCTCCTGAGCGCGAGCCATGCAAATTCCTACACGGAGCAGACCTCGATCACGATGGACTACAACGCCAACCCGCAGGCCAATGATTCCCGGCCGATGGTCATCCGTGACATCAATTTCGGCGATGGCCCGAAATTCATCATCAAGGATGCGCTTCTGCTGACGGCCGACTGGAAGGTCACGCCGCGCCTGACGCTGTCGGTCAATACCAGCTACAGCTACTTCGAGGGTCATTTCTGGAATCGGAACTTCGACTTCGTCGTCGCCAACAACAACGCCAACGTCATCAACGGTCGCTCCAGTGTTGGCGGTGACGGTATGCTCACCGTCATTGCTCCGCGTGATTTGAACCAAACTGCGACGGTGGGAGCCGACGGCCGGACGGTGCTCAACAATGGGCTTGCCAACCTTAGCAACGGTGGCGGCTCTTCGTCCAAGCTCTCCTACAACCGCCAGTTTGCCCCGCGGTTCGAATATCGTGCCGGCTCGTGGGTGGTCGATGGCTCGCTGGCCATGTCCTACGCCAAGAATAACTATGAATCGGTCGAGCGCGGCTTCTCGAACAGTGAGGGCGGTTCCGTCCCGGCCGGCTTCATCGCCACCCGACCGAACTCACAGTCGTGGGAATGGAACATTCGCCAGATCGGCGGCAATGACTGGACCGATCTGCGCAATTTCGTCGACACCAACAACCGCTCCGGCGGTGCACGAGTGAACAACGACAATCGCACGTGGATTACGGAAAAGTGGACTGGCGCGCTCAATGCGGCGTGGGCAGTTCCGTTCATGGATAGGTTTCCGACCAAAATGAAGTTTGGCGGCAAGTGGGATGAAGAGACGCGGAAAAACCGCACCGACAGCGATATGGACATCTGGTCCTATGTCGGGCCCGGCAACGGAACTGCGGCCTATCCCGGCGGCAACACGGCGGTTTACAACTCGGCGATTGGCGCGTGGCAGAACACCGCCACCAGAGGTTGGGGCAATGTCGGACCGCAATTTACTTCCCCGTTCCTTTTTGACGGCGGCACCACGAACTATCTCCACGTCGTCGGTCTCAATGGCGTGGAATCGATGCCCCCGCGCGTGAGCCGCACGGAGGTGGCCAACCTCTTCCACTCGCGCCCCGAGTTGTTCGTCAACACGATGACTCCAGGAAATTACTATCAGGACCAATATGCCAACGCGCGTAATTTCCGCCAGACCATGAATGCGGGTTACTGGCAGGCCGATACCCGCCTCACCTCGAAGCTCCAGATCCGTTTCGGCGTGCGGGCGGAGCAGACCAAGAACGCACTGACGGAATTCGATCCCCTCACGCCGAAGCAGATGTTCGATTCCTCGCCCTTTGCCAGCCAGTTCACCCGCACGGTGAATGCGACCACCGGTGTCGCCACGTATACTCCGGCGCAAGCGACGACGGTTCCGGGCCTCATCTACCAGTTCGAAAAACAGACGCGGGTGGTTCGCAAATCGGAATACACCGACTGGTTCCCGTCGGTTGTGGCCAAGTATATGTTCACGCCGGCGCTCGAATGGCAGGCGGGTGTGAACAAGGGCATTTCCCGCCCGGGTATCGATAACCTGACCGGACTGTGGGTGATCAACGACAATGCGAATCCTCCGACAGTGAATGCGCCCAACCCGCAACTGGAACCCGAGCACCACAAGGTTTACCAGACCCGTCTGTCCTACTACTTTGGCGGTCGGTCGCCCGGTCAAGTCTCGATCGCCTACATCCAGGATGAGGCGACGAACTTCATTTCCAATACGACCTACCTGGGCGGTGCGGCGTTCGGCGTCGATGATCCCGATTTTGCCAACTATAATTTCATCTCGACGACGAACAGTGTCGCGCTCCAGCGCTACAAAAATATGGATCTGAACTACAGCCAGACGCTGGGCTTCCTCCCGAGCGAATACCTGCGCGGCATCAACGTTGGCGCCACCTACAGCCGTTCGTATGCGAACCAGCGTCGCAATAATCTCGCACCGCATCGCGCGACGGCTCGTCTGGGCTACAACTACCGCAACTTCGGCGCATCAATCGGCGCGGTCTGGATCGACGACCGTCCGATCGACGGCGTTTATGGCCGAGTGTGGGGCGCGATGACGAAGCTCGACCTCTCGGCGACCTATAAGCTGAACCGCTGGGCCACGCTCTACATGCAGGCGCGCAATCCCACGAACCAGAAGGATCTCCGTTACCAGTCGCCTCCCGGTGTGCAGGAGGGCAAACAAAAGCAGCTCCGCTTCATGGAAGCTTACGGTGACAACTGGGTCTTCGGTGTCCGCGGTCAGTTCTGATCACCGCCGAGGATTCGGGATTGAATTTCAGCGCCAGCCCAAGGGCTGGCGCTTTTTTTATTTCGGAATGCGGCGGGCGTGACGGCGGGACGCGACGACGCAAGGGAGCGCTCCGCCGGGGCTTCCGACTACCGTGCAAACAACAGGCTGAAAGCGGCGAGTAATTTCAATTCGCTTTCAAGCTGAGTATATCGGGGCTGGGGTAGGAGCCCGCTTGCGGGCGATTTTTACGGCCGGAATCGCCCGCAAGCGGGCTCCTACCTTCAAGCCGGTTAAGCTCATGTTGAGCGCAACGTGGAGTAACCACAGGCATGTTCCAGGGGGAATTTTGGGTTGAGCGTGGAATCGGGGCGCGCGGTATGCTTGGGTGGGTCAATGAATTTGGCGACGATGGGTGAACTTCCTCCGGTGACGGTGCTCTGCGGCTTTCTCGGCGCAGGGAAGACGACGCTCCTGCGGCATTTGTTGGGACAGGCGGAGGGGCGGAGATGGGCCGCAGTCGTCAACGATGTGGCGGCGATCAATGTGGACGGGCAGGTGGTGCAAGGGGCGGTCGCTCGTGCGACAGGCTCAGGGGAGGCTCCGCGGGTCGTGCAGCTCAGCAACGGTTGCGTGTGCTGCTCGGTGAAGGATGAATTGGCGGAGACGGTCGCGGAGCTGTGTGCGAATGGGCGATACGCGCACGTGATCGTGGAGACGACGGGCGTGGCGGATCCGCGCGGGGTGGCGGATTTGTTTGTGCGGAAAAATCGGTTTGGGCGGAGTCTGAGCGACTTTGCGCGGCTTAGCGCGCTGGTGACGGTGATCGATGCGCGGGGTTTTTTGGCGGAGATGGGGAAGGGGCGGAGGGCGGTCGAACCGGAGCGGGAAAAGAGAACGAGGAACGAGAACGAGGAACGAGAACGAGCCGGAGGCGTGAAGCCGGTGTTTGAGTTGATGGTCGATCAGGCGGAGTGCGCGGATGTGCTCGTGCTCAATAAGTGCGATGTCGTGAGCGAGGAGGAACTCGTGCGGCTGGAAGCGATCTTGCGCGGACTGAATCCGCGGGCGGAGATTTTATGCACGGAGCAGGGTCAGATCGCGAGCGAGGTAGTGCTGGATCGGGTACGGTTCGACGAAAAAGCGACGCTCGGGGCGGCGCGTTGGATCCGGGTGTTGAACGATCCGGCGCGCGCAGCGGGGTGGGGAGCATCCGTTGTGAAAACGGCGGCGGCGGCGCGGCACGAGGACGAGTATGGGATACGGAGCTTTGTCTTCGAGGCGCGGCGGGCGCTGGTGCGGGAAAAATTTCTGGCGTGGCTCGCGACGGAATTGCCAGCGGGGTTATTGCGCGCGAAGGGATTTTATTGGTTCGCGGAGCAGGCGGCGGACATCGGGTTTCTCTCGGTCGCGGGTGGCGGGGTGCGCACGGAATTTGTTGGCACGTGGGCCGCGGCGCTGGTGGAAGCAGGTGTCATTACGGCGGCCGCGGTGCCGGTGAGTGCGCGGGAAAAGTGGGTGGAGCCGCAGGGAGACCGCAGAGTGGAACTGGTTTTCATCGGCATCGGCCTCGATGAGGCGGCGATGCGGGTGGGGTTGGCGGCGTGTCTGCTCTGAGCGTCCGCAAACGGACGGCCCACTAAGGCCCAAAAATAGACCAGACGTTGGAGTCAGACGAACGCGGCGCTCGTTGCACCGAGGCGCCAGTGATCGATGGCCTCAACTGCGACGAGCGGCGGTTTTGTTGGGCCCGTCTGATGACAGGGCCCGGATCACGCCGATGACGCCCCGACTGGCATCACCACCGGTCGTGCAGGTCGACGCCTCCCGCGAGGTCACGCTTCGCACTTCAGGACGTAGACGGCGCCTTTTTCGGAGCCGATGGCGAGGTGACGGTCGTCGGGGGACCAGGCGAGTTTCGTGGCGGCGGCGGGCATCTTGACGGTGGCGCGGAGGGGTTTCGGGCGCTCGGGGCTCCAGAGCTGCACGGTGCCGTCGGCGCTGGCGGTCGCGAGGAGGCCGTGAGCGTTTTGAAACGCAAGGGCGCAGATCGGAGCTTCGTGCGGCAGCATGGCGGGCTCGCGGCCTTCGGGGCCTTCGCCGCTGCAATCCCAGATGCAGGCTTCGCGGCCACCGCTCGTGGCGAGCCAGCGCGAGGTGTGGTCGTAGGAGAGATGTTTCACCTTGGTCTCGTAGCCGCTCATGTGGAGCTCGATGTCTTTTTCAGGAATCCAGAGGTGGACGGAGGGGTCTTGGTTTCCGGATACGAGCCAGCGTTGGTCGGGGGACCAGACGAGGGCGTGAATGCCGTTGGCGTAGGGAAATTCTTTTTGGAGGAGAAAGTCGTCGGTGTCCCAGAGCTGTACGCCGCCGAAGTGGGCGGCGGCGACGCATCCTCCTTGGCGGGGGGCGGCGAGGGCGGTGATGGTCTTGGCGGCGGGCTTGAAGCTGTGGGCGACGGTGGCGTCGGGGCGGAGGGCGGTGAGGTTGCGGCCGGACGCGGCGGCGAGGAGCGGCGTAGAGCCGAGAGTTGAGCGCTGAGCATTGAGAGCTGAAGACGGATCACGGGCTGGAAAGCCCGTGCCACGCGGAACCCAGACGAGGTGGTCGACCCATTCGCGGCCGAGGTTCGCGGTGGCGGTGTGTTGGCCGGCGACGGCGTCCCAGAATTTGACGGAGCCGTCTTGACCGCCGGTGGCCAGAATGAGTTGCGGGCCGGAGGAAGGGGCCCACGCGAGGCAGTTGGTGCCGGCGGGGTGGCCGGGGAGTTCGTGGAGGCGACGGCCGTCGGTGGCGATGAAGAGAAAGACGGGGCCGGCGGAACTGGCGGCGGCGAGTTGCGTGCCAGTGGGATTCCACGCGAGATCGATGGTGTAGTCGTCGAGTTGGGTGGCCCAGTGTTTGGTGAGTTGCATCGGAAAAATCCTCGGTCGGAGGCAAACAACTGACGAAAGAGAAAGGGAAAGAGGAAGGAGAAAGATTCGGACGATACCGAGCGGCGGATCGTTCCGAGAGGCGGCGCGTGGGGAGCGCGCGGCGCAAGGTGCGCCGGGCCGGCTAGTATTGCTCTGTTATTTTCCTCTGAAAAAACGTCTCTTAAAAGTATTCCAAGGCGCGTCCAAGTTGAGACGGATCTTGGTTTTTGTAGGAGCCTGCTTGCGGGCGATTTTACATTTCACCGACTGACCACGTCCTGAATCGCCTGCCAGCAGGCTCCGACTTTCAGACAAATGAGTCTATTAGTGAAAGCGAATGGGGACTATTCCAATGCGCGTTCAAGATTAGACGAACACCGGTTTTTGTCGCCTGCTTGCGGGCGATTCAGAAGGTAAAAATCGCCCGCAAGCGGGCTCCTCCCCCAAGCCCGGTTAAGCTAATCTTGAACGCAACGTGGGATTAGAGGTTGCCGCGGATGCCGAAGGTCCAGGCGGAGCCGAAATCCTGGCGTTGGCGGAATTTGGCGTAGTCGGGGGTGTTGGGGCCGTAGATTTTTGAGTCTTCGGTCTGATCGTTGATGTTCCGCATGCTGGCGAAGAGGCTGAAACGGCGGTTCAGATTATAGTCTAAGGTGACATCGAGGTAGAGGCGTTTGGATCCCCAGTTGTAGGTGTCGGGCTCGATGCTGCGGGCGACGGCGATGATGCCGCGGCGCTGAGGTTCGCGGTAGTTCCAGTTCATGCGGTAGGTGAATTTCGGGCGGCTGACGCTGAAGCCCCAACTGCCGCTGCGGCGGACGAAGTTGAAATTCCGGGAGATGCCATCGGGCGCGCGTTGGGCGCTGGCGTTGGCGAAGACCTGGATGCCGCGGGCCCAGTGGGGCAGAAAATTAAGGGAGCGTTTGTAGTCGAACTCGAAGCCGGTCATTTCCACTTTTTCCGTGAGGTTGTGATTGGTGGTGACCTCGTAATCGCCGTATTCGTCGGGATCGAGGCTGTAAAGGGAGAGGAATTCCGGGGTGACGAGGAAGCGCGTGTTGGCGAAGAAATTGGTGAATTCGCGACGGTAGCCTCCGAGGTTAATCGTGCCGATGCCTTCAAAATAGTATTCGACGCGGACCTTAAACGTCTCGGCGCTCCAGGCCTTGATGGTGGGGTTGTTGACGCTGATCACGGTCGCGGACGTGCGGGCGACGGAGGTGTCGGGCAAGGTGAGGCCGTTCATGTATTGGCCGAAATCGGGGCGGCCGACGGACTGGTAATAGGCGAAGCGGGCGATGAGATTTTCGCGAATATTGTAGCCGACGTTCAGATTGGGGAAGAGGCGGAGGTATTGCTTGCGAGTGTGCTGACCGCGATCGATGCGGGTGAGCGTAGAGACCCCGAGGGCGTCGGTGGTGGGGACGATGAGTTCGGGCTGTTTCACACCGGTGGCGTTGACGACGATGTTGCCGGCGGCGTCGCGCCGATAGACGATGTCGCCTTTGGCGTCGCGGCGGTAGTTGCCGGCGGGATACGTGAGGGGGCCCTCGCCCCAGATGTCAGTCTGCTCGCCGCGCAAGCCGCCGACCAGCTGGAGGCGGTTGTCGAAAAACGCGATGTCGCCGCGAAAATACAGGGACGAGATGACTTCCTGGGCGCGTTTGGAATTGTTGATGCCGGCTTGGTAGGTGGTGTTGGCGACCGAGGTGAAATACTCGGGGTTGCGTTTGTAGATGTCGTAGTAGTCGTCGTTGCTGATCCATTGGATCTTCGGGAAACCGTAGGAGCCGACGCGGGTGGAGAAATTTTCGTCGAGGACGATGCCCGCGTTGTCGTCGCCGTTGACCGGGGCGCCGGCGGCGAAGCTGTTGATGCGGTCTTTGCCGACGAAGGTGAAGGTCTCGGTGGGAGCGCGGAGGTCGCGCTCGGAGCTCTTGAGTTCGGCGCCGACTTTGAGGGAAACGGGTAGCCCGCGAACGTGGAGATC
>Ga0114969_10003073_pt1 | contig 13540 bp, 18 predicted proteins | sample M_130807_MF_Meta_FD_87316 | JGI IMG/M metagenome (GOLD analysis project Ga0114969, IMG submission 87316) | Freshwater microbial communities from Lake Montjoie, Canada to study carbon cycling - M_130807_MF_MetaG | ecosystem: Environmental > Aquatic > Freshwater > Lake | place: Lake Montjoie...
CAATCTTCGAGGCGGCAGCGGCTGGCTTACCTATTATCGCAACAGATTGGAGTGGGCATCTTGACTTCTTAGTTGACGAGACAGGTAAGAAATTATTTGCTAAGGTTGACTATGAGCTAAAACAAATCGAACAGGCACATGTTTGGTCTGGTGTTATGGAAGCTGGTACTTCATGGGCATACCCAATTTATGGTAATTTAACCTCAAGAATGCGTGAGGTCTACAAGGATTATGGTTGGTTCTCTAGCTGGGCTAAAAAGCTATCCGCTGTAAACAAACAAAAGTTCACAAAAGATAAGATTTATCTACAATTTGCAGAACTAGTGCTTGGGCAAGCTATTTCTACAGTACCAACCGAGAAGGTTCCAAAGATTTCGGTTATTACTTCTGTATATAACGGCGACGAACATATTGAGGGATTCCTACAAGACATCACAAAGCAAACAATCTTTAAGGATAAGTGCGAATTAATCCTTATAAATGCTAATTCGCCAGGCAATGAAGAGTCTGTAATTAATAGGTACCTAGAAAAGTACCCCGATAACATCGTTTATAAGCGTCTAGAAAGCGATCCTGGTATTTATGCATGCTGGAATATCGCTGCTAAACTAGCAACGGGTGAACTCCTAACGAATGCAAATCTTGATGACCGCAAATCACCAGATTTCCTAGAGAAACTAGGCAAAGAGCTTGTAACTAGACAGGATGTAGATGTTGTATATGCCGAAAACAAGCTAACAAACTCACCAAATGAGACTTGGGAAAAGAACACATCCAAGACGAACTACCCATGTGAAGAATTTAGCCCAGATGCGATGTTACGCGGCAATCCTCCACACTGTATGCCAATGTGGCGCAAGTCTCTACATGATAAATATGGTTATTTTGAAGAAGGATATCGTAGTGCAAGCGATTGGGAATTTTGGTTACGGTGTGCGTTCGATGGAATAAAAATGTCTAAAATAAATAGACCTTTAGGTTTATACTACTTCAATCCTAAAGGAATGTCGACTAATATTGAAAATAATTCTTGGAAGCGGCAAGAAGAAAAAGAAGTATTTAAGAAATACTTAGCAATAAAGAAAGAAAGAGAAATTAATGCCTAATATTGTCTCCTTTTCATTATGGGGAAGCAATCCAAAGTATACCGTTGGAGCCATTCGGAATGCCGAACTGGCTCTTTCAGTTTATCCCCAATGGAAATTACGTTTTTATGTTGGTGAAAGCGTCCCAAATCAAATTATATATGCGCTAGAGGACTTCGATCACGTTGAACTAGTCCAAGAAAGTACCCTTGGAGATTGGAGTTCGATGTTTTGGAGGTTCAAAGCAGCTTTTGATTGCGATGCCGATGCGGTAATATTTAGAGATACCGATTCGCGACTTAATTTACGCGAAAAAGCAGCAGTTGACCAGTGGCTAGAGAGCGATAAAACAGTTCATATCATGCGTGACCACCCGTATCATCGATTTCCTATACTTGGCGGGATGTGGGGATATCGTAATAATGGTAAATATGACTTTAAAAGCATGTTAGAAACGTTTTACAAGACACACGCACGCGATTCGTATGGCACAGATTACGAATTTTTAGCTCAAGTGTTGAAGCCTGCTCTTGGTGATGATGTATTTGTACACGATCCGTTCTTTGATAAGAAGGATTTCCCAACTGCAAGAAAGAATTATAACTTTGTTGGGCAAGTATTTGACGAAAACGAGAACACTGTACAAGAGCATTTGCAGATTATAAAGGAATATATGAATGAAAATAGATAAAGCTATACATTCTGTAAATAATAATAAATCATATCTAGACTTTTGGGAGCCAGTATCTATGATATGGAAAGAAAAATTTGGCATAGAACCCGTTTTATATTATTTTTATAAAAATTACTTTGAAGAAGACATAACTATAAGCGAGAGATACGGAAAAGTACATAGAATAAAATTAATCGAAGGGATACCAGACGCCATACAAATAATGTGGGCAAGATATTATATGCCATCTGAAGATGCAGACAGTATTCAAATTATATCTGACATAGATATGTTTCCAATGTCAAAAAAATACTTCATCGATCAACTAGCCGATATAGAAGATAATAAATATGTACACATAAATCCATGTATAGAAAGTTATGGTACTCTGCCGTCCTGCTATCATATAGCAAAAGGTTTTTTATATAAAAAATATCTAGATTTACCTGGAACTTGGGAAGAATCGATCTTACAGGTCGTAAAAAGCGGTTTTGGAAAGACTATAAATGGAAACGATTTATGGTTTGCTGACGAAGAATACGCAACAAATAAAATTTTAAAAAATAAAGATAATAATGTGGTTTTCTTAAAAAGAAAAAATGGTCAAAACGGATTCAGAATAGACAGATCTAATTGGCGTTATGATGAAAATCTTGTATTAAGACAGCAATATTACGATGCTCATTCTATAAGACCATTTGAGAATAATAAAAAAGAAATAGAAAAATTAATTAATTTAATCATGGAGAGTAAATAATGAATGAAATTTTAGTTTGCCCTTTAACTTGTAATATCTTTAATGATACTAGGAAAAAATGCATAGAAGAAACTTGGCTGAAAGATGTAGAAAGTTATCTTTGGTTGACTAATGAAGAGTCAGAAAATTGTGCTAAGCTTAGTGATACATCAGATTACTACTCAGCAACGATAAGGCATGTTAATTCTTTTTCTTATATATACAATATGGATAAAGAATACGATTGGTACTTTTTTTGCGATGACGACACCTTCCTTAATTACAAAAATTTAAATAATTTTGTATCAACTCTAGATAAAAAAGAATATAAAGCTTATGGAATGGTACTAAGTCACGCTAAAGATCCTGGAAATCCAATTTGGAATCAAATTCCAAAAAATTATAAATTTTTCTCCGGCGGAGCTGGCTTTTTATTTAACAGAGCTTCGCTAGAAAAAGTAATGCATCTTGGAAAGTGCATAATTAGAGATGGTATCCTTAACGGCGATGTAATGCTTGGGATGGCACTATTTGAGTCCGGTGTAGAACTTATAGATGTCGATCTTTTTAAATCTGCAAAACCAAAAGACTATCATCATACTGAAAATGATATCAAAAAGATGATAACATATCATAGAATAATTGGGCAAGAGATGTATGATTTAAATAAAATCATAAAATAGGAAAACAAATGGAAAAATATGTAAAATTAATAAGAGACTCAAAACTAGAGTCCATCGAGGATTACGAAAGACTAATCCTAGATTTAGGATTAAACGATGAGTTTCTTAATGAGCAACCACCAGAGCTTTCCAAATATTTTGGAAAAGGATTAAAACTTTGGCAATATCCAAACCAGCTATCTAAATTTGGAAAATTTATTTCTTCTTTAGAGGTTTCTTCTTATATGGAAATAGGTTGTAGGTTTGGTGGAACTTTTATTTATGTAAACGAAATTTTACGTAAAAATAATCAATTAATGAAAAGCTATGCATGTGATCTGATCTCAGAATCAGATAACTTGAAAGCATATCACGATCACGCTTTTTTTACATACATGCAAGGCTCTTCAAGAGCAGAACAATTTAAACAAACAGCTAGGATAATAGCCCCAGAATTTGTATTCATAGACGGCGATCACTCATACGAGGGCGTGCTTAACGATTATTTAATTTTTGAAAATTTTACGCCTACTAAATATATTGCATTTCATGATATCGATAATAGCGTGTGTCCTGGCGTGGTCAGAATGTGGTCTGAAGTTAAAAATAGCGGAAAGTTTAATACATTTGAATTCAACGATCAATATGATAGCGTAAAAGGAAACTTTTTAGGAATTGGATTGGCGGTTAGAAAATAAAATGTATGGAATGTTAACAGCTACCAAAGAAAAAAATATATTAACTTTTAAAAATTATGGAGGTTTCGAGGAGAGGAACGATTCTGTAATTAAATACATCAAAGAGGCGGACAAATTAATAGACAAAAAAGATTACGAGTTTATGGTTTATACTCAAGACTTGCCAATATATAATTGGCCTGCCTATACCGTTTTTAATTTTGCGACAATGTCAGATGATTATTCCCTAGTATGCCCAGATTTTTTATTCGATAGATGGAGATCTGTTGGCATAGAAGATTATGAATTAGAGTATAATAAATTAATAGAAGCTGGGGGATCAAACTATCTAGAAAATAAGATAGGTTGGATAGGAAGCGTTACTGGTACTGTAAGAGAAAAATTTTTTTCATATATTGATAGAAACAATTTTAAATTTTGTGATTTTTCTTTCACTAAATTTACAGTAATAAACGGTAAAGCAACAGCCCCTAACTTTTTGACACTAGAACAACAGGTTAAAAAATGGAAATATCTATTAGATATCGAGGGAGCGGGATGGTCTGCAAGATTTAAATTACTAATGTGGTCGGGAAGGCCAGTGTTTCTCGTCGATAGAGTCTATAAAGAATTTTTTTATAAACATTTAGTTCCTTGGCGACACTTTGTACCAGTTAAGAATGATTTTAGTGATCTGGAGGCTAATTTTATTAAAATAGAGTCGGATCCTAATTTATATAAATATATTTCTGAAGAAAGTAGACTATTTTGTGAAAGTTGGCTTACTAAAAAAAGCGCAATTGATCAATGGGCAACTATAATAAATAATTTAGAATAGGATATAAGATGTATGATTATATTATCGTAGGTAGCGGATTATTTGGCTCTGTATGTGCTTTTGAGTTAAGTAAAAAAAATAAAAAAGTGTTGGTTCTAGAAAAAAGAGAACATATCGGAGGAAATTGCTATACAGAAAAAAAGGAGGGTATAAATATACATAAATACGGCCCTCATATTTTTCATACAAATGATAAAAAAATATGGGATTATATAAATCAATTTGCAAAATTTAATAATTTTGTTAATCGTCCAAAAGTAAATTTTGATGGAAGCATTTATTCTTTTCCAATCAACCTCTTTACGCTTTATCAATTATGGGGCGTTAAAACTCCAAAGGAAGCAGAGGAAAAACTAGAACAAGTTAAAATAAAAAACGATAATCCTCAAAACCTAGAAGAGTGGATACTTTCTCAAGTTGGTACAGATATATATGAAAAATTTATTAAAGGCTATACCACTAAGCAGTGGGGTAGAGATCCGAAAGATCTACCGGCTTCTATTATAAAAAGATTACCTATACGTCTCACGTTTGACGATAATTACTTCTTTGATAAATATCAAGGAATACCAGAAGGCGGATATACGCAAATTTTTGAAAAACTACTAGATGGTATTGAAGTTAAGACTAATATAGATTTTTTAGAAAATAAAGAATATTGGGAGAAACAAACAAAAAAAATTATTTTTACTGGAAAGATAGATGAACTTTATGATTATAGATTTGGAAAGCTGGAATATAGAAGTTTAAATTTTGAATCTGAACTGGTGGAGGGAGATTTTCAAGGAAACGCAATAGTAAATTACACAAATAAAGAAGTACCTTACACAAGAATATGCGAGCATAAGCATTTTGAATTTGGGCAGCAACCATTAAGTATTATAACAAAAGAATTTCCGCAAGAATACACTGGGCAGAATATTCCTTATTATCCAATAGGTGATGAAAAAAATACTAATGTCTATAAACAATATAAAAGCTTAAATGAACAGCAGGATTGCTATATACTTGGAGGACGGCTGTCGGAATACAAATATTACGACATGCACCAAATTATAGCTTCGGCTCTTCACAAATTAAAAGAATTAACATGATTATTGTAACAGGCGGCTCTGGTTTGCTAGGAAGTGCACTTAAAAAAGTATTGCCAAATGCTAAATATCCAACCCGCAAGGATCTTAACCTTATTGATAAAACTTCAATAATAAAATATATCGATAAGAATAATTTAAGTTATGATAATTCAAGAGTGGATACGATAATACATCTAGCAGGAATGGTTGGCGGCGTAAAAGCAAATACAGAAAAAGTATTTGATTTCTATACAGTAAACTCGAGTATAAATAATAACGTGATTGATGCATCTGTCTATACAGATACTTCAAAGTTAGTTTGCTGCCTATCAACCTGTATATATCCAGATGAAAAATATATTGTATATCCTTTAACTGAAGATCAGCTACATAATGGTCCTCCGCACGATTCTAACTTTGGATATGCCTATGCAAAACGTATGGTAGATATACAACTTAGAGCGGCAAATCAACAATACGGCCATGAATATATTTCTGTAATCCCAAATAATATGTATGGCGAACATGATAACTTTGATTTACAAAATGGTCATGTTGTTCCTGCACTAATTCGTAAAATTTGGGAAGCAAAAATTAATAATAAATCAACGTTTGAAGTATGGGGCGATGGAGAAGTATATAGAGAATTTACTTATTCAGAAGATATCGCAAAAATAATTTTGTTCTGTTTAGAAAATTATTTTGAACAGTCCCCAATTAATATTGGGTGCACAAAAGAGTATAAATTAAAATATGTTATAGATTTAATTTGTAAGGAATTAGAGTACGATGGCCAGATAGTATTTGATTCATCTAAGCCAAAAGGTCAACTACGCAAACCAACTTCTAACGCTAAATTACTTTCTTTAGGCTGGAAGAATGAGTGGTATACACCAATTGAAATAGGCTTAAAGAAAACGTGCGAGTGGTTTAAACAAAATTATCCAAATATAAGAGGAATATAAAATGAAGACATTGGTAACTGGAGGCGCAGGTTTTATAGGTTCAAATATAGTAGATTTTTTATTATCTCAAGGACATCACGTAACAGTGATTGATAACGAGGCTAGTGATGCTCATGAATCATTCTACTGGAACCATATGGCAGATAATCACAAATTAGATATCTGTAATTATGATTCTATCTTTCCACTGTTTAAAGATATAGACGTTGTATTCCACCTTGCAGCAGAAGCCAGGATACAGCCAACAATTATCGATCCAATAAAGGCTGTAAAAGTAAATACTCTTGGAACCTGTAATATTTTGCAGGCTGCAAGATTAAATGGCGTTAAGAGGGTAGTATACTCCTCAACAAGTTCTGCGTATGGACTAAAAAATCCAATTCCTCTTAAAGAATCCATGCAGAAGGATTGTCTAAATCCATACTCAGTCTCTAAGACTGCTGGTGAAGAATTATGCGCTATGTACTACTCGCTATATGGCCTTGAAACAATCACCTTTAGATATTTTAACGTCTACGGCGAACGTCAACCAACACGCGGGCAGTATGCCCCGGTTATTGGACTTTTCTTAAAACAAAAAAGCGAAGGTAAGAAGATGACTGTTGTTGGAGATGGGCTACAAACACGCGACTACACGCATGTAAGTGATGTTGTACAAGCAAATTATCTAGCCGCCACAACATGTAATGCAGCAGCATATGGTAATTTATTTAATGTTGGAACTGGAATATGTTATAGTGTATTAGATTTAGTTGATATGATTGGTGGAGAGTTTGAACATATCCCTGCCCGTCTTGGCGAAAGCAGAGAAACACTAGCTGACAATTCTAAAATCAAAGAAGTATTAGGTTGGAAACCACAAGTTAGTTTAAAAACTTGGATAAATAATAAAGGAAAATAATATGACACTATCAGATCAAGCACTATCAGCAATTTAGTGAAAATAATGAGTCTTTTTGTTATGCTCTTTCTATTTAATTAAAGGAGATAACAAAATGAAACGAAAGTTGCCAAGATTCGCGAATAAAAAAGATAAAGATTGCGAAGATGGATGTGGAAGAAAAATAGTAAGAAAATCAAAAATATGTGTATACTGCTCCGGTAAAAGAAAAAGTAAACCAGCAGAACAAAAAGTTAAAACGGCAAGAATAAAAGATAAAGACTGCGCAGGAGGGTGTGGAAAAAAGATAGCAAGAGCGTCGACAAGATGCTACTCCTGCTCTGGACGTTTAAATTGTCATAAGAGGAGGAGGAACCCAAAGCATGCATACATGACTCATGCTGGGTATATTTTAATCGGTGTCGACGACCATCCATATAAGCAAAAAAAAGGTTATGTTGCTGAACACAGGCTCGTTATGGAAAAAAAGATTGGAAGATATCTTTTACCACATGAAAATGTACATCATATCAACGGTGTTAGAAGTGATAACAGAATAGAAAATTTAGAATTATGGTCTACAAAGCAACCAAAAGGCCAAAGAGTAGAAGATTTAGTAGAATGGGCAGAAGAAATTTTACAACTATACAAAAAGGATAAAACAAATGACATTGAGCAATCAGGCACTTAGTTCGATTATGATCGCACTTCAAAAATCCCTAATGGAACAAAGTGATATTGTTCCTGTATTAAAAGGCTTTGAGTTTGTATGCGAAGGTGAAGACTTATTTGTAAAGAACCCACCAACAAGCATCAAGCCTGTTGAGTTTGTTGCGGAGTAAATATGAAGATCGTTGTAGCTAGCGGCTATTTTAATCCATTACATCGCGGTCACGTTGAATACCTAGAGAAGGCAAAGGCTCTAGGCGACTACCTTATTGTTATTGTTAATAATGATAAACAGCGTGAGCTTAAGGGTTCTAAGGCATTTATGGATGAAGAAGAGCGCTCTAAGATTGTTGCCGCCCTGCGCTGCGTAGATGAAGTCGTAATTGCAAAAGACAACGATACAAGTGTTTGTAGGACATTAGAATATATGTCGCCTATGCCACACATCTTTGCTAAGGGCGGCGACCGTTACTCCTCAGAGATCCCAGAAGGGAAAGTTTGTCATAAGCTTGGCATACACATGGTCGATGGTCTTGGAGCTAAGATACAAAGCTCTTCTTGGCTGCTTGAGGAAAAGAAGTAATGCCTTTCTACGAGTATTACTGTCCAGCCTGCAAAGAACCTTTTAAAACAATACATGGTGCAAGCGAGAAGCAAGAAGCGTGCCCTAAATGTGAATCTAAAGATATAACGAAGCTTCTAGCAAATGTAACAATAACAAAACCTAAAGTGTCGGAAAGCACTTCTGGTAAGCGAGTAGAGAAGTTTATAGAACAAAGTAGAGATACGCTAAAAGAACAACTAAGCGAATCTAGAAAAGATTATAATCCATGATTTATTTAATTTTATTACCCTCCTTGATCATCAACGGATTACTTATTTGGTATATCCGTAAGCTGTTAGGAAAATACTGGTTTGATTTAGAAGCTCGGGAACGCTTCGGTATAATGATTACGGATTATGCGCAATCACTAGAAAATCTGTCCAAGCTAGAGGAATTATATGGCGAAGAAATTATTAAAAAAGCAGTCGAAGAAGCCCGTTTTATCCAAGAAGCATGCAAAGAATTTAAAAAAATCCTCGAAGAAGGCGGAACCGAAGGAAAAGAAGGTGAAGAAACCGGCGAAGACGGTCAAGAAGACGGCAAAACCAAAGAAAGCAGTGAAGACAAAAAAGGTCCAATCTACATCAAGGAAGGCGAAAGCGTCTCCCAAGACGGTGCAAATTATCGAAGAGTCATCCGTAAAGATTGATAAAAAGCCTATTTTTTCTCCAAGAAGTATTAAATCTGCTCCAAAAAAGAACGAATATTTTACCTCTATACACGAAGAAGCCATATTAAAATATGCAGTATCAACAGATAGACATGAAAAAACAGTTCTCTATACGTCGCTGATTCAGCCGACGTTCAACGAAATGGTTGATAAGATCGTATTTACATATAAATTTACTAGTTTGCCAAATATAGACGACCTTAAACAAGAATGTAAAGTCTGGCTCGTAACGATTCTTGATAAATTTGATGGTTCAAAGGGTAGCAAAGCTTTCTCTTACTTCTCTGTTATAACAAAAAATTGGTTTATACACAAGGTAAAAAAGTATTCAAGTGGCAAAGAAGTTCCTCTGGAGGAGATCACCCAGGAATTCGAAGAAGATAACCTATTTGTAACAAATGGCTATGATGAAAGCAGAGAGAAAAAAGAATTTTGGATTGCACTTTGGCAAGAGATTGACGGTTGGGATACATCGAATCTTAAGTCAAATGAGAGAAAAGTATACGAAAGTATAAAAATAATCCTAAAAGAACCAGAAAACATAGAGATATTTAATAAAAAAGCAATATATCTGTATGTTAGAGAGCTAACTGGACTTTCTACTAAGCAAATCGTTATTAGTTTGAAAAAATTTAAGAATCGCTATAATTATTTCATAAGCAAATGGAATAAAGGTGCCGTAGTGCATCTAAAAGGCGATTCAAATGAGCAACGGGAAACTAGCTAGTCTTATAGACAAAAGTTTAAGAAACATAGAAGATGATCGGGCAACGGCTAATAAACTGTTGACCGATCTTATTATTTATATGGCAAAAACTGGAGATAGCGCACACATGTCTCACGGTCATATAGCTGCGCAATATCTCGAAACACTACAGCGTAGTAACGAACAAATTGTAAAAATTGCATCAATCATACAAAAAGACGAAGGTGGTACTCGCGGTCTAACAGCAAAGGATAAAGAAGGATTGTTTGACGCAATCAAGGACAAATAATGAGCACACCTAGTTCAGTATATAATATAAATAATTTACCGTCAAGCGATCCAAACCAGCAATCTATGGATGGCGTACGAGCTAATGTTGAACATTTCCTGCGTGAATCATACAGAAAGCAATTTACGCCAGATATAACAAGGGGAGTAATTTATTATCAAGCCCAAGTATTAAGATGCGAACAAGAATTGGATATATCAGCGAACCAGACATTTCTCGGGAAGCTTGTTAGTTCTTTATTTAAGCCAGAGACAAAACTTAGATCATTTAAATGCAGAGTCCCAGAACTACATCCGCATATACCAATTCCAGAAGTTTTCGGGAAGGCGCCAACCGACGCAAGTGATGACGATTTTATAAAAAAATTTGTGAAATCAAAACTTATTATCGATGCGTATCCAACCTATAAAGAGTTCAATCTGGCAAAACCGGAAAATTCTAATATTACAGAAGGAGATCTTGTTTGGATTATATATGGAAACTCTGTAACATTTGATAATCCATATATTGTTGGAAAAGTTGCAACTGATTCTACTGATGTGTCGTCAGCGGGTTCAACAAACTCAAAAGGTCTTGGCGGAACGTCAAATATGACCGGCGTAGTAAAGAGTACAGATGGTAAAACGCTGACCCAAAATAAAAAGCTAAGCCCAGAAATAAAAGCCCTGCTTGATACAATAGCTAATACAGAAAGCGGAGGAGCTGATTTGCCATACGATAAAGGTTACGCCGGCTACACTATAACAAACTTCTCGGATCATCCGCAGATTTCAGAAAAATGGAATGGAAATGTAATTGTAAGCGGAGTCAACAAAGGTAAATTAAGCACCGCTGCAGGTAGATATCAATTCATGGGATTTACATGGAGAGAAATAAAAACTAAGCATAATTTAGCAGATTTTCAACCAGAAAATCAAGATGCCGGTGCATGGTATCTTGCCGCAGCGGCAATAGGCGGTTCCCCGTCCAGCGCAGAAAGTACTTTAAAAAGCTCTATTGGAGATGTTAATACATTTACGGCAAAAATAACATCTAAGATAAAAAATACTTGGACATCAATGCCTGGATCTAATACTGGCGAAGGCGTAAGGAATAGCCCAAGCGCAGTTTATGAAAATTATAAAAAATTTTTAGAAGCAGAAAAGAAAGCGGTACCATCAGTTTAGGAATTTTAAATGGCGCAAGATACAACAAAATTTACATATCCATCGCAAGATCCAAGGCCGGAAGATTTTGGACATGTTAGAGCCGAAGCGGCAAAACAATCAGAACAGAACGTTATTCTAGACGGCAAGTTTCATTCATTGCTGGAAGAACCGTTTCCTATGTATGATGATGCAAAAAGTGAAAAAATTATCGGTAAGGGATTAAACAATTCTTGGATAATTTTAGGTAGAGATAGACCTGGCACAAAAGAAACCGGATATGGTTCTCTGCCAAATATGTATAGAGCTGGCGCTATTGATCTTGTAGTTGGAATTGGAGGTACAAATCCAATCTCTGCAGACAAAGACGGCAGTCAGATATATGTTGATAAAAATTTCAAATGGGATTCTGCTAGAGTTTATATAAGCCAAAAAAGTAATATAGATGAATATTTTGGAATTGTACACGATTCTCCAAATAGTACTGCAAAAAGTGGTGTTGGGATAAAAGCGGATGGCGTTAGAATTGTTGCTAGAGAAAGCGTAAAGATAGTAACAGGAATTGATAGTAGAAACTCTAATGGTGAATTTATTAAAGGCGACGGGACTAGAACAATAAGTTTAATAGGCGATAACGGCACGATCCTACAACACATGCTATTAGGGGACAACGTTAAGGATTTGCTCATAGAGGTTTTAGAACAAATATCAAAATTAAACGGTCACGTTAGGGATTTAACAAAAAGGCAAGCAGAGCTTGATATGCAGTTCTGCCAGCATACGCATCTTACACCGCTTAATGGAATGGCTACGTTCTTTCCAACAGAACTATATACAAAAGGCGTGGCTGATTCTATTAAATTATTATCAAATATCTCAACAGATCTTATCGCACAAGTTGGAAAATTAAAAGTTATAAAGAGTACATACCTACAGAGAGGTAAAGACCCTCTATCAAAACCAATAACTTCAGACTACTGCTATTTAAATTAAGGTATACAAAATGATTGAACAATTAGCTCCGCAAAGATATAACAAAAATACGCATAAATTTATAAATGATGCGATTATTTTTAATACTCCTTTAACTGCTATGATGCAAGTTGATGCATATTCAACAGTACAAAAAAATACAGAAGTCGAGGTATTAGAAACTTATGTTGGAGCAGGCGGTCAGTATAATAAAGTCTTCTTTGATAAAAAAGAATTATACGCTCTTAGAAAGGATATGCAGCTTATCTTAAAAGACAAGATAGAACTTGAAGCAAAGCTAACTGTCAAAGATAGAGAGAACTTAAATACAATAGATCCTTTTGATAATCCAGGATTAGTAGACGATAGAATCTTACAATTCAATGCACGCAGAGCATTACATTACGTATCCATATTAACCGACTATCAAGATATAAGCGATTTAAATAATCGCGCCGAAGAAGTTTTGCTTGAAGGTACAAGAATTATATTAAAAGGATTAGGAAAGAGATACGATGAAGTATATGTTAAAAACTTAATTGATACGTCGTTTGAGTTTACAAAAGTTAGTGTTTGGTATTTGCCTGCACGTTCATGTTCTCAACTATCATTTATCGTAACTCTATCAAATAAATTTATTGAAAAGATACAAGATTTAAGCGCATCAGATATATTTGATTATGGATTTCCAACAGGAGCAGGCGATGCATCTGCGTCCAAGACATCAATAATGATACGTATGAGAAATTTTGAAGAATTTCTACAACATGTTAAAAAAATATCAGATGTTCTAGGAAAATACGCTGATCTAGAAGATCAATATATAGTAAAATTTAGAAATACTGTTGCGCTACCTCTATAGCGCTAACAATTAATAAGTATGCACGAATTTGATG
>Ga0114969_10003075_pt1 | contig 13535 bp, 11 predicted proteins | sample M_130807_MF_Meta_FD_87316 | JGI IMG/M metagenome (GOLD analysis project Ga0114969, IMG submission 87316) | Freshwater microbial communities from Lake Montjoie, Canada to study carbon cycling - M_130807_MF_MetaG | ecosystem: Environmental > Aquatic > Freshwater > Lake | place: Lake Montjoie...
GCAATAGCTCTAATAACATTTCTACAACATCCAATGTCACTTCTCTTTATTCAACCAATATCAATTTAACAGATTATTTGGTGGCTTTTGAAGATGATGGACGAGCTGAATACGTTAGTTTAACAAGTACAGGTTCAGGAAATACATCAGGTAGTATTGCAAGTGCCAGTACTTTTAGTATAACTGGAGTCACAGGTGCTCAATATAAAAATCAATACTTCATTATTGGTGACCCATCTAAAGGTGTGTTTGCTTGGGACGGTACTAACAATATTCATATTGGTTCTGTAGGTTCTATAGGTATTACAAACCCAGGTTCTGGTTACTTAGAACCTCCTTCTGTAACTATTTCAAACCCTAATGACACGGGTGGCATACTAGCAACGGCTGTATCTACCATTACCACGGGTGCAGGTGGAGTTGGTAGTATCAATGTAACTGCGGGTGGAACTGGATATACGGCTTTGCCTGGCGTAACTGTTTCTGCACCAGATGTCCAAGGAGGTACGCAAGCACAAGCGGTGGCTACTATTTCTGGCGGTATTGTAGTTGCCGTTACCGTCACAGTTTCAGGGTCTGGATACCTTAGTACACCTTCTGTTACTTTTTCTTCAGGTGCAGCAGCAGCCACTGCGGTACTTGTCAAAGGTACGGTTAATAGTGTTTCTCTTACAAATGCAGGGTCAGGCTACACGGGTGCTATTACAGTAACCTTTTCTGCCCCACCTTCTGGAACAACAGCCACGGCTATAGCCCAATACAACACATTTGCTACAGGCACTTTATCTGTTTTAGTAACGAACGGAGGAAGCGGTTATGGTGCAAGCGGTTCTTTTAGCGTTGGCTTTGCTGGTGGCACTGGTGGCTCTGGGGTTGCTGGGACTGCTATTGTCAGTGGCGGTAGCGTTATATCGGTCATCATGACCAATCCAGGCTCTGGGTACATAACAGCACCCACAGTCTCTTTCACTTCTGGTTCAGGTACTGGTGCAGTAGGTGTGGTTGTTCTAAACAGCAGTCCTATTGTGGACGTAGCTACATTTTCAGGACGTACTTGGGTAGCACAGGGTAGAACAGTCACCTATTCTGCCTCTACTTCACCCTTTGACTTTACGTCTGTAAGTGCAGGTTCTATTACCTTAACTGACGAAACCTTACACGGCAACATAACTGCTATATTTTCAGCCAATAACTTTTTGTATGTTTTTGGTGAGGACAGCATCAACGTATTTTCAGATTTACGTGTTTCTAGCACGGGTGCAACCCTGTTTACCAACACCAATGTTTCCGCTTCTGTAGGTACTAAAAGGATTTACGCCATTTTTCCTTACTTCAGAAGCCTTTTATTCATGAACGACTATGGTATTTATGCCTTGGTAGGTTCTACAACATCTAAGTTATCTGACCCACTAGATGGTATTTTCCCGTTTATAGACTTCACCAAACCTGTAACAGGTGGTCAAGTTCTTATCAATAACATCTTGTGCGCTGCTTTTAATTTCTATATCAACAGTTTAATTACCTATGGACCAAGCCCTTCTAGGTTTATTCAGGCTGTTTATTTTGAGAAAAAATGGTTTCTTACCAGTCAAGGTGATGCTCTAAACTATTTAGCTTCTGTACCTGTTGGGGGTGTTATTAGTCTATTTGGTGTAACTAGCAAACAATTGTTTAAGTTATACGGGAATACTACGGCTAATATAGCCAGTTATATTCAAACTGCTTTAGACCCAATGGGGGATAGCATTAGAACCAAACAAGCATTAAAATTTGGTATTGAAGCAACTGTTGCTAACTCAGCCACTTTTACGGTCACAGTAGATTCTGAAACTGGGTCTAGTCCACCTTACACCTTGTCAAATAGTGTGATTTGGACTAACAATGTGAGTAGCACAATTAGTTGGACAAACAACAGTTCTGTAGTTATAGCGTGGTCTTCTCAAAACGGATATTATCTCTATAAGACAGATGCTCAACAGTATGGTAAATATTTGGGGTTGACGCAAACCAGTAATTCTGCGGGTTTTGTTGTCAATACATTTGAGTTTGAACATGAATTAAGAGTGAGGTTCTAACATGGCAGTTCCATATACATTTGCAACCGCAACAAGTGCAATTCCGTTATCTAATCTAGATAGCAATTTTGCCACGGCAATTACGCTTGGTTCTACGGCTACATATCTGGGTAATACCACAACAACCATAGCGGGGTTAACCCTCACCTCTCCTATTCTGACTACCCCTGCGTTAGGAACACCTGCTAGTGGTGTGTTGACCAATTGCACGGGTTACCCTGGTAGTGCAATATCAGGAACAATCAGTTTAGCAACCCAAGTAACAGGTACATTGCCTGTTTTAAATGGTGGCACTGGTGTTACTTCATCAACTGGAACTGGTAATGTAGTTTTGTCAACAACTCCTACTCTTGTTACGCCAATATTAGGTACGCCTACAAGTGGAACTTTGACCAACACAACAGGATTCCCCGCAGCCAATTTAGCAGGTACGGCATTACCAGCAGCCATTGTTACATCTAGTTTAACAAGCGTTGGAACAATTACATCAGGCACATGGACTGGGACAACAATAGCAGTTGCTAATGGTGGTACAGGACAAACCACTTATACGAATGGTCAACTGTTAATTGGTAATACTACTGGTAATACGCTAACAAAAACAACATTAACTGCGGGTTCTGGCATAACGATTACAAATGGAAGTGGTGCAATCACGATTGCTTCTAGTGGTGGCTCTGCCGCTACGCCTACTGCGTTGGGAACTGTTTATGCAAGCACTTTAGATTTAAGTGGAAATGCAACTACTGCTGTAGGTTATCAGGCTTGCAGGGTTGATGTTGGTTCATCTAATACAGCTTTTGGTGCTACTGCGCTTTACACCAACACTTCAGGCGTAAGGAATGTTGCTGTTGGATACGGTACTTTATATACAAACAATGGTTCTGAAAACGTGGGTATTGGTGTAGGTGCATTGCAACTAAACACATCTGGTTACTACAACGTAGCAGTAGGTTATCAAGCCCTAAAAACCAACACCACAGCAAATAATAGCGTAGCAGTAGGTTATCAGGCTTTATATTCATCAACAGAACGTTTTAATACAGCAGTTGGGGGTTTTGCAGGGTATGCTGATACATTAGGCGAGGGTAATAGTAATTTTGGTTATAACGCAGGGTATGGAATTACAACTGGTAATAATAATGTTTGTGTAGGTACTAATGCAGGGTATGGACAAAATGTATCTGGTGTAAATTTAACAACTGGAGGTTCTGGTATTTATGTTGGTGGTTATTCCTATCCATCTGCATCTTCTAATATTTATGAAATTGTTATTGGGTACAATACTATTGGTAAAGGGAGTTCTACTGGAATAATCAACCCAAATGGTGGTGGAGTATATCAAGGTAGTAATACAACCACATGGTCTACTACTTCAGACCAACGTCTAAAAAAGAATATTGTAGACAACAATGTTGGTTTAGACAAAATAGCACAAATTCAGGTGCGTAACTTTGAATATCGTACAGAAGATGAAATTACAGATTTACCAAAAAATCAAGCAATTAAAAAACAAGGCATACAACTTGGCGTTATTGCTCAAGAACTTCAAGTTGTATTGCCTGAGTGCGTAAAGATTGAATCAACTGGTGTTCTGTCTGTAGATGCAGATAACTTGACTTGGTACATAATAAATGCCATCAAAGAACTCAAAGCAGAATTTGACGCTTACAAAGCAACTCACCCATAAGGACTGACATGACAACATTTGTAACAACAATTACAGCAATGTACACCGTAACCAATCCCCAAGGGTATGTGGTCAACGTGCTTTTTAAAGTTACTGGAGTAGACGGTACATATACAGCAGACATTGACGGCAACATTCAATTCACGCCTGAACAAGGTGAAGCAGGGTTTGTTCCTTATGACCAATTGACCCAAGATGAAGTAATAGGTTGGATCAATACTGCAACAAACAACCAAGAAAACTATTACGCAAATGTACAGGGTCAAATCAACTCAATGATTACGCCTCCAGTATCCCCAACAAATACACCTTTGCCTTGGAGTGCATAAATGAGTACAAATGCGTTTACAAAGACAGGCAACACCGTAGTCTTTACGGCTGCTACTTCTGCTCCTACTCCTGTGCAGTGTAGTTCTAGTACTCTAGGTGGTAATCAATATAGGATTATCAATGCAGGGTCTGTAACCGTATTCTTAGGATATGGGTTAGCTGCTACAGATGCCAGTAACAATGCTGTTGTAGTAACTTCTACTGGAAATGCTTTTCCTCTCTTGGCAGGTACAGATGAGATATTGACATTTATACCCAATGCTTACTTTACAGGTATAACCAATAGCAGTACAGCCAGTGTGTACATAACGCCTGGGGACGGGATGTAATTATGTTAAAAACAGTCAGCAATACAGGTGGAACAACAGGTAGCGTAGTGTATCAAGGTGTTTGGAATGCAAGCACCAATACACCTACGTTAGTTTCTAGTGTTGGAACTCAAGGAAATTATTATGTAGTTTCTGTTGCTGGCAGTACCAATTTGAATGGTGTAACTTTGTGGGGTGTAGGAGATTGGGCAATATTTAATGGTTCAGTATGGCAGAAAGTAGATGCTGGAGATACAACAAATGTAACTAGCATTACTGTAACTGGTCTAACTGGATATATGTATGCAAATAATACAAGTCCTGTTACTGCAAGTACTACCATTCCTAATTTAGGATTAGCCAATAGCACTGCAACACTTGGAAATGCTACTATAACTTTAGGTAGCACAACTACTTCTGTAGGCAACTTAACATTAACAAATGCAACTATATCTAGTGGCAACGTAACCATTACAGGAGGCTCTATTAATGTCCAGTCTACTAATCTTGTGTCTACTACTTCTGTCACTGCTACTTATGGGACTGCCTCTCTTCCTCTTCAACCTCTAGGCTTTATACAAGTTGACCTCAATGGTACGGTTGTTAAAGTCCCTTATTACGCTGTATAAATGACAACAATAAATGAAGTTGACCACAAAATAGATTCGCATATAGATGTATGCGCTATTAGGTACGAAAGTATAGAGCGTGAAATGCGTGGAGTTAATGCTCGTTTAAAGCGTTTGGAAGGTATTTTGATAGGGTGTGCTGGGGCTATTATTCTTCTTTTACTTAACTTAATGATGCGATGAACAATGACAATTTATCTTATGTTGAGTTTGGAGATACAGAAGGTTTAGGTAGGTTTTTGTTTGAGAACGGTGTTCAGCACCAGTTGTTTTACGAGATTCTGGCTGACAAGGGTATTCTTGTGCAGAAGTATCCGTTGATAGATGCGGATACCAAGAACCTAGATGACTGGCTTTTTGTGCACAATCAAGAGCATGAGAGGTTGGCAACTATCCTTAACCTTGACAACCCGTTTCAGTTGTTAGATAGTGATTGGAATGTAGAAGAGGATTTTTATGACTGGTTGGGAGTTCACTTGACCATTCATCAGCAGATACAGGCTCAATTAGGAGTTTAACGTGGCAGTAAGTTCACAAGAAATTAGTAATTTTGTTATGGCTAACTTGGGTAATCCAAGTGCTATAGCAAAGGCTGCCCAACAATATGGTGTGTCTAGTTCTGATATTGCTAGTGCTGTAGGTGTTCCTGTTTCTACTGTTACATCTTATTTTGCAGATGCTGGAATAACTGCACCTCCAGTTACTTCTGCACCTACACCAACTCCCACTCCCACACCTACACCAACTCCCACACCAGAACCTGCGTCTGCACCAACACCAACACCAACACCAACGGCTTTTGTGCCAGAAGTGGCAAACGACCCTAGTCAAGAATTTAATACAACATACAACACCATACAAAAAGGTGGCGTTAAAGTTGTTGACGGTCAAGTTGTAGATGCAAGTGGCAATGTATTACCAGCCAATCCTGTTTCTATAGGAAACAATCAATATGATTTGCAAATAGGCTCTGCTGGTGGAATTATTCACACTGTAGTCAATACAAACCCAACTACGGGTCAAATTTCTCCCATTACTGATTACAACAAACAAGTCAGTTATACAGGTGGTGAGCCTGGTGGGGCTTTATTAAAAAATGTTATTGCTATAGGTCTTGCCTATGCTTTGCCTATTATTGGTGAAGCTATAGCAGCAGAATTAGCCGTATCTACTTCTGTGGGTACTGCGTTGGCTGCCGTAGGTACGGGTGTGGCTCAAGGCAAAACATTAGAAGAGTCTATAAAAAGTGCTGCTCCTGCTCTTATTGCAAATGGCATTATGAGTCAAATAGAAATAAGTAATTTAACAGGTCAAATATCTAGTGACCCTAATTTACAAAATGCAATCAACAATGTAGCCAACTCCACTGCAAGCACCGCTTTAAAAGGTGGAAGCATTACAGATATTGTTAAAAATGCAGTGGCTACTGGTGGTGGTACTTTAATAGGTCAGTCATTGACATCTGACTTAGGAACTTATGGCGCAAGTATAGTTGGTCAAAGTTTAGCTACAGGTGCGGTAACTGGTAGTGCTTTGTCTGGTTTGACAGCAGGTGCAGGTACAGCAGGTGGATTACAAGCCACACAAAATTCTTACAACAGAGATATTGAAAGCGTTTTAAATGCTAAAGCTAGTGGTACTACTCCTCAAAAAGTATCATTAGACTTTGTTGATTTATCTCAAGGCACTAAAGTAGCTGGTCCTGGTGGATTTCCTAACAATGGATTTCAGCCAGGTCAGATGACGCAAACAGCTACGGGATTGTTTACCACTCTTAGATTGTCTGACGGTTCTATTGTCAATGTTCCTGTGCAATACAACCAAGGTTCTAATAGTCTAACAACTAATTCAACTAATCCTGAGATTGTTAATCAAGTTAAATTGTTGCAAGTTACTCCTGAAAATATTTCGAAAATTCGTTCAGTGTTTTTAGATAAAACTCCTATAAATCCAAATATCTCTGCTCAAGAACAGGCTGATTTAAACAAAGTTTCTAGTGCTAGTCAGAACATGATAAACGCTTTAAAACAGGGCAAATCTGTTGACGAGTATTACAACACATATTCTTATAACCAATCTTTAAATACATTTGCCAATCAAATTGCAGAAGAATTGGCTAAAGACTCAACAGGAACTGACCCTAGTTATAACAATTTAAGAGCCGAATACCAAAAAATTACAGGTACATCTTTTGCGCCTGGAACACCTGTTACAGATATAGGTGAGATTGTTATTATTGGTAAAGTTGTCAAGTCTGACCCTATTTCAAATACTTCCACCATTCAGACACCAGATGGCGTGACCATTAATGTTAATTCTGTATTGCCACAAAACAGTTCTGTTGCTGTCAACAAAAATACAAATGCGGTTATACCTACAAGTGTAACTAATCAAACGGCTAAGACAGATACAAGCCCTGTAAGCACTACAGACACAACAACAACGCCTACAAGCAATGTATCTACTGGAAATGTAACAATTACGTCTGGTGGCACAAATAATGCTTCAAACATCAAGTCTAATGTTGGGACTAACCTTTCCCAAAATATCATTAATTTATTGTCTGCCAATGTACCCACTGGTAATGTATCAATTATTCCTACTGGTACAAATAATGTAAGTAGAAATAACACATCTAATGTGACTATCACGGGTGGAACGGGTAATAATGTTGCAAATAACATTTCTAATATTGCTAATGTGACCATCACAGGAGGCACAGCTAACAATATTGCTACGGTCACTCCTAGAGTGCCTAGCGCAAATGTAACAATTACAAGCGGTGGACCAAATAATGCTGTTAACAACGCATCAGATAACAATGTGTCTATTACAACTAGCACAGTAAAGCCGAAAATAAAAGCTTCCTACCCTACAATACAAGGGCAATTTGCTTCTCCCCTAACACAAGCGGTATCTGCCTACAGACCACCTGGGGAAATAGAATCACAGGGAACGGGTAAAGAGAGAGAAGATGTGTGGAATACAGAATCATTACGTAATGCTTTGGGGATATAAACATGGCTACAGCAGTAAGAAACTTAACCAAAATGGGTACGGATGTACGCAAAATAGCAGCACTTCTGAGGTCTAAAGCTCCAGAAGGGCACATGCTTGCCTATATATCTCCTGAAGAAGCACAGTTCCTCAAAGACAGAGGCGGTAGTGGTAAGCCACAAGAAGACACTGGAATACCTTCATTTGAAAACGAAATGGATTATCCATACTCTGCCGAATCACCTGCTGGAGCTGGTGGTGTATCTGATGAATATGGTATTACTAATACGGGTGGTGGAGCACAATTACCTGAGAGCCAATTTGGTGGTTTGTATCCAACAGGGAGCAAACAGGGTGGAGATACAACAACAACATTTACACCAGGTGGGCAAGCTTATGCTGGTGCTCCAGAAACGGCTTTTGCAACAAGAGGACTTAGTGTCCCTCAGCCTATATCAACACCTACTTTTGCACCCAAAATGCCAAGTGTTGCGCTAGGAACAGACGATCTAACAATGCAAAAAGGAGAAGATATTCTCCGAGCACAACAAGAAGCAGAAGCCCCTAAAGGCAAAAGCATTGAAGACATACTTGGTAGCAGATTGGGTGTGGCTGGTATTACTGGTTTGTTAGGTGCGCTACAGGCTAGAAAAGCAGGGCAAGCAGGTCAACAAGGTGCTCAAGATATTCAGAAATTGGCAACACCTTATCAACAGACTGGTCAACAATTACAGGCACAAGCACAAGCAGGTGCACTCACCCCTGCTGGGCAACAGTCTTTACAAGCCTTACAAGCACAAGTAGCACAGGGTGTTCAAGCTAGAGGTGGTGTAGGTGCACAACAAGCTCAAGCTGCGGTTGAGCAATTGAGACAACAGTTACTGCAACAACAATATGATTACGGACTCAAGTTATCAGGTATTGGTGACAACATAGCCATAGGTGCTATCAAAACTGGTATGCAAGCTGACCAGTATGCTAACCAGTTGACTAGTTCGTACTTTAATAATATTGCTCGTATTGCTTCTGGTACGCCCACTGTAGTACAAGTTGGAGGTACGCCAAATGTCTGAACTTGATATTCTCAATTATCCAGGTAGCAAGCTAGGCTCTTTAACTAATGTAGCTCCTTCTGTTTTAAAGTCTTCCTCACCTAAAACACCAGCCACAAGTGATTTAATGGCTAAGATAGGTGGTACGCCTACGCCTGGTGGATTTATTGGTCCAAAAGAAACATTAGCGTCTGACCAAGAATTATCAGATCAAAAAGGTGCTGCAACTGAAGCTTTGGGTAAAGCCGATATTGGTATTGAAAGAGCCAAGCAACAACAAAAAGCATCTGAACTTGAAATAGATGCTCAATCAAAACAAGAACTCGTTCAATCTTTGCGTAAATTACCTGAAAAAACTGCTTTAGATCAAGGAAGAGAAAAGCTTAAAAATAATGCTTTTGTACCAACTAAAGACACTGTACAAGACATTGCAGGTTTGTTTTCTTTAATTAACGTCATTGGTATGGCTATTGGAGGCGGTGGTAAGAGAAACGCTCAAATGGCTATGTACGCCATGAACGGTATGGCTGAAGGTTACCAAAAAGGCAAAACTGACCTTTATCGCAAGGAACAAATAGAGTTTGATAAGAACTTTAAAGCCATGCAAGCAGCCGTGCAGACTCTTGAAAAAGAATATTCAGAGGCTGTTGAATTAGAAAAAACAGATAAAGAAGCAGGTCGTATTGCCAGACAAGTTGCTCTTGCTCGTCAAACTTCGCCTGTTTTGAAAGCAATGGAAGATAGGCTTGGTCCAGCTAAAACTCTTGAGACAATAAAAGATTTGGTTAAATCAAAAGATACTGCCGTTGATAAATTTAATTCTTTGAAGAAAATCCAAGACGATAAAGTTTTGGCAGAAAGAAAAATGACACAGCAAGTTGAATTGGCTAGGCAAGCTCGTTTGGCAGCAGATGAAAGAGCAAGACTACAAAGAGAGCAACAATTAAAGTTGGCTGAACTTAGGTCAAAAGGTGGTGGGACATTAAAAGCAGGAGCTAAAATTCAAGAAGGATACATTGCTGACAATATTTTAAAATCTGACGTACAAGACATAAAAAATGATTTAAAAAATCCAGAACTTATAGCTAACTTAAAAAAATATCAAGTAGAAGCATTTTTGACAGAAGAAGGTAAAGTCCTTAATCAATTGTTGGCAGAAAATATTCCTCCTGATTTGCAAAGATTTCTTACAAAAGTTATAGACGTTAGAAACAATTATTACGCAAACATTTCGGGTAAAGCCGTTACTGGTGGAGAAGCTTTAAGAAACTATGGTGCTGTGCCTCAACCTGGTGATACCGCAGAAAGAATACTTAATAAGTTAGATGGTATATCTAACCGTATTGACCAACAAATTGGATTAAAACAAGAAATGTTTGGGTTGCCTACATTAAATTTAAAAGCTGGCATGAAAACCACTTTAACTCCAAATGAAAATTATTCTATTGGTTCACAAAAAACCTATGAAATAAACAAAGTTTATACTGACAATAGAGGCAATAAAGCTAAATATTTAGGTAACGATGAGTGGGAGGAACAATAATGGCTTTTGACCCGTCTACTGCAACAGAAATTACAGATGTACCCAAGAAAGCAAAGTTTGACCCGAGCACTGCAACGGCAACTGAGGGACAAGCAACGCCAAAAGAAGTAAAAGAAGTAAAGCCTACCCTTCTTGAAAGAGGCAAACGTGTTGGTGAAGAAGCTTTAACTGGTGGCATTTATGGTGTGTTTGCTCCTGAAATGATGGAGGCAACAGGCGGTGCTATTCGTTCTGTTGGCGGTGGTTTGCCAGGTCCTCTCGGTCGTGGTGCAAGTGGTCTTGGAAGTGCGCTAGTTCTTGGTGGTGAAGCCATGAGAGCATATAGACCAGCAAGTATGGCTGTAGGCACACTAGGCGGTGCTATTGGAGAAACGACTGGTCAAGCTGTTGAGTCTCAATATGGTCCAGGTGTCTCGGCTGAATTGGGTAGATTATTGGGTGCGACATTAGGACCAATTCCTCTACAAGCATTGGGCAGTAAGACTGGTCGATTGGTTGGAACACTTTTGGGTAAGGTGGGTGTGCCTGGTATGGGTACGGCTAAGACTGTTGGTCAACTCTTACAAGAAGAAGGCATCAAGCCTGGCACTTTAACTGAAACCCAAAAAGATTTTATCAAGAGAAAAATTGAAGATATTCGGGGTGGTAAACCAAGCTTAGAAGCGGAAAAAGAAATATCAAATATGCTAAAACAGGGTGCTCAAAAAGTTACCCAAACAGCAGAAAGGCAAGCTTTAGAATTAGAAAGCAATGCTCAACAACAATATGATTTTATGATTAGAGAGGCTCAAGATAAAGCACAACGTATTCGTCAAAACGCTTTATCGCAAAGTCCATCAGTTCGTCAAATTGCTGAAGTAGAAGCAAACAATGCTTTGCAACAAGGTCAGAGCCAAGCCAAGCAAATACTAGATAATGCCAAAAAACAAGCAGTTGATTTGCGTTCTAAGTCTGGACGATTGACAACCAAGACAGAACAAGAGACTCAAAAAGCAAAAAGTGAAATCAAACAAATAGGTCAAGACAAAGAATTGACCGATATATTTGACCCTGTCCAAAAGAAAACTATTGAGAAACAACAAAAGTTTATTGAAGATAGAGATGCTTTAGATAAAGATTTAAGACAAGCTCAACAAAAGATTGTTAATGCAAACGAGTCTAAGGGTGTTACTGTTGAAGCAATGCCTACCTATAAAGAGATAGATGCTTTAACAAAACCATTTGACGTTGCCACAAGTCCTACTATTCTCAAAAATACAGACCCAGGAGTCTTGTCTTTTTATAAGCGTATTCGTGATTCTATTATTAGTAAAACTTATGAATTGAATCCAGAACAAGCTCAAATTGCTAGGAAGTTGGGTTATAACGTACAAGAAGTTCCATCAAAGACACCAGATGGACAACCGACATACCAAAGAAAATTTAACTCTTCATTTGAAGCAGTTGATGATGCAAGGCGGTTTGTTGGTGAAATATTTAAAAACCCAATTGAAGGCTATGGTGCTGTTAAGGGTGTAAAAGAACAAAACGTATATGAATTGCTTTCTAGATTGCAACAAGAGTATGTGGGAGCTGCCGAGCAAAAAGCTTTGCAAAAGAATTGGTCTGATGCTTCTAGGAATTTAGATCAGTTTGATACCAAAGCAGGTCGTTTGTTGACTAGCATAGAAGAAGGTACAGCTCAGACTGCAAAAGCACCTGCTGAATTGGGCACACGTTTCTTTAATAATAGAACAGGCGTTGAACAACTTATTTCTTTGACTGGTGATGAATCATTGGTTAGGAAGACGGCAGCAGATTATGTTGTCAATAATCTTAAAAATAAAGATGCCAAGGGTGTTCGTGACTGGTTGCAAAATGCCAAGAATAGTGATTTTCTAAGTCACCCATCTTTATCCGAGCTTAAAACCAAGGTTGAGCAATACTCTGAAAAACTAGCTAGAGCAGAAAAGTTTGGTCAAGCTCGTGGTTCTTTGTCAAAAGCATTGGGTACAGAAATGCAGTCTTTGCCTATTAAGGCAGAGCAAAGTGTTACTAAAGTTCTAACTGAAGCTGAAAAAGAAGCAGCAAGACTAGAACAACAAAGGATTAAATTAGGGGCAAAAGGCTTGAGAGGCGAAAAAGCTGTTGCTGCCAAACAAGTTCCTGAAGCAACTAAAGAAGCTGAAGACTTGACCAAGCCTATGTTGGCTCAAGCCAAGGATATTCGTTCAGAAGCTCAAAAAACTGCTGATTTGATTACTGCTGGTGACAAGTCAGGACCAGCTCGTGTGCGTAACTTAATCAATTCTGAAAACGAGAAAGAGTTGGCTGAAACTGCCAAAATTATTTCTGCAACTTCTGAAGGAAAGAAAAAGTTTGCTGAAGCGTTTAGCCAGGTTATTGCCGATAAGGTGGGTGATACTGGTGCAAACCTTGGGTCTGTCATTAAAGAGATTAAGTACATTAACGAGCGACTGGTTCGTAATGGATTGTTAGATACCAAAACAGCCAATGACATTGAGACTAAATTAAAAGATGTTTTTGTTGCTCCTGTCGATGTCAGGACAAAAGTAAGCATGACACAGCGTTTATTGAGAAACGCTTTAATTGGTTATGCAGGTCCAGGACTGGCGAGATTGGGAGATGAATAATGACCAAGAAGAAAGAAAAGGGTATCAATCCAGAGCTAGAGAAAGCTATCAACAAGCTCATGCAAGAGGTTATGTCTGACCAGACGGCTACTATTGTGGACAAGATGAGGGTGATAGACAGGGCTTTAAAGCTAGAGGCTCTCAAGATGAAGGACGATGATTCCGCTTGGGGTGCTGGCTTTATGGAAGATGATGACCGTGATGAGTAGATATGGTAATATGATTACTTCATTAACTTTTGAGGGTAATCATGGACGCACAAATCATTGCATTTATCA
>Ga0114969_10003076_pt1 | contig 13534 bp, 10 predicted proteins | sample M_130807_MF_Meta_FD_87316 | JGI IMG/M metagenome (GOLD analysis project Ga0114969, IMG submission 87316) | Freshwater microbial communities from Lake Montjoie, Canada to study carbon cycling - M_130807_MF_MetaG | ecosystem: Environmental > Aquatic > Freshwater > Lake | place: Lake Montjoie...
ACTGTTGGATACTAAATGAACTAATGCAACCTCTTTTAGATGATAGCGTTTAGAATGCCATAAAACTTTTGTGGAAAAATGAGACAATTAAAAATTACGAAGCAGGTTACGAACCGCGAAACAGCATCACTTGATAAATACCTTCAAGAGATTGGAAAAGTTGAACTTTTAAAACCTGAAGAGGAAGTAAATCTCGCTCGCCGTATTAAAGAAGGAGATCGTACTGCATTAGAGCGATTAACAAAAGGTAATTTACGCTTTGTTGTATCTGTTGCAAAGCAATATCAAAATCAAGGATTAACGCTTGGCGACCTTATTAATGAAGGAAATCTAGGCCTTATAAAAGCTGCTCAACGATTTGATGAGACGCGTGGATTTAAATTCATTTCTTATGCAGTATGGTGGATTCGTCAAAGTATTCTTCAATCATTAGCAGAACAAGCACGTATTGTGCGCCTTCCTTTAAACAAGATCGGTTTTATTAATAAAATAAATAAAGCTTTTGCAAAATTGGAACAAGAATTTGAGCGTGAACCAACAAACGAGGAACTTTCAACTTTATTAAATATTACAGTTGATGATGTTATTGATACAATGCGTTCATCTGGACGACATGTTTCGATGGATGCACCATTAACACTCGGAGAAGATGCAACATTAATGGATTTAATGCCAGGTGAAGAATCATCTCCATCTCCTGAAACAAATTTAATTACCGAGTCACTTCGTCGTGAAATTGAAAGAGCACTTTATACACTTACTCCCCGTGAAGCAGATGTTATTCGTCTTTATTTTGGACTCAGTGATTCACCAATGACATTAGAAGAAATTGGTGAGCGATTTGAACTAACTCGCGAAAGAGTTCGTCAGATTAAAGAAAAAGCAATTCGTAGGTTAAAACATACATCCCGTAGTCGAATTCTTAAGACTTACCTAGGATAGAAGATGGTTTTTGGTTAGTTTGTAGAGCCCCGTTAGTAATCTAATGGGGTTTCTGCTTTTCATGAATGTGATGTTAGAAATCATTCTTAAATTAGCAGACTTAAAAATATATTAAAAGCCTCCCTCCTATGTCAGTAATAATTGCTCCTTCCATTCTCTCTGCTGACTTTTCAAATCTTCAGAAAGACATTAAAATGATAAATGAAAGCAAGGCTGACTGGTTTCATGTTGATGTGATGGATGGTGTTTTTGTACCTAACATTTCGTTTGGATTTCCTGTTATTAAGGCGATAAAAAAACATGCTCGTAAACCATTAGATGTACATTTAATGATTGTTGAGCCTGATAAATATTTAGCTGCTTTTGCAGATGCAGGCGCTGCGATTATTTCTGTTCACTACGAAGCTTGCACACATTTGCACAGAACAATTCAAAATATGCGACAACTTGGTATATTAGCTGGGGTTGCAATAAATCCACATACGCCATGTAATGTACTTTCCGAAGTAATTGCAAATGTTGATGTCGTTTGTATGATGTCGGTAAACCCAGGTTTTGGAGGGCAGAGATTTATTAATAATACCTACAACAAAATATATGATTTGAAAAATCTTATATTACAAAAAGGATCGGCTGCTAAAATCGAAATTGATGGAGGAGTTGATATTAAAAATGCACATGAATTAGTTAAAGCTGGGGCTGATATTTTAGTAGCAGGAAATACTGTTTTTTCATCTAAAGATCCATTAGCAACAATTTTAGAATTAAAAGCTGCTAATAAAATAATGGTTTAAGATTTTATTCGGAAATATAATCTGCTAAATATTCAAACTTATCCGTTAGTTTGCCATCTTTTGCTATAGTAGCACGGCTTATAAGATCATCTTCATCATTACCAATTATTGAAGGGATTACTCGTTCCATCAAATGTTTCCCAAATCCATCAGAAGCGTCACGTGGCAATTCACAAGGCAAATTATCAACTGCCATTATAGTAATTGTAGAAGGAGCAAATGGCTCTTCAAGTTTTTCTGAAATCGGGTTATATCCGTAAAATTTATCTTCAATTGTTGATGCACGGAGTGTTGAAGGAATACTTCCATTTATATCACACGTTACATCTGAAATTACAGAAATATGGAAACCAGGATTTCTCATTTCTTCCTTTGTAAAAAGCACCGGAGCCTTCGGATCCCAAAAAGTACAATGCATTAATAAATCACAAGATTCTGAAAAAGAACTTGGAACTGAAAACGTTGAATCAAATTGTTCTGGATGATGATAAAAATTATAATTACTCCAAGGAGATCCATCTTTACTTACATGATAATCCTCTGAGTGCAATTGCACGTACACCGGCTCACGAAAAGAATAATTTAAAAATTCATATGGAGTAACTTTTCGCATTCCTAATACTCCTAAAGTTTCAATTGCTCCATTTGCTACTCTGCCACCACCAGTTATTACAATTTTAATGTTTGATAAATTTACTTTCTCGAGTTCTTTGAAAAGCTCCTTTTTATCATGACAAAGTTGAGCTGGTTTTAAAACGTACAATCCATATTTTAACCCGTATGCCATAAGTCCATTATAGGCTCCAACTATTCCTGCATAACGCCCAAAACCTATTACTCGATGCTCTTGCTTGTCTGTTAAACATTCATAATCGATTAGTTGAATATTTTTCTTGATGATCTCTTGTAATAACTTTCTATTTTGTGTCTGTTTTTTTATTGTATGAGAAAAGAAAAGATATTTTTTATTTGCTATTAAAAATTCTTTAGGTACTTCTTTTATTCCCAATAAAATATCACAATCACTTAGATCCTCTTCCAATTTAATTCCATGTGCACGATATTCATCATCAGTAAAACATCTAAAAGAACTAGGTTGTATTTTTAATTCCAAATTGGAATGTTGCTCTAATAAATATTTACATTGCAACGGAGTAAAGGGAACGCGTTTATCATGCGGCACTTTTTCTTCACGTATTATTCCAATTTTCATATTACAGCAAAAATAAGAACTTTTATCTAACAAAAACTAACATCTATGTAACATTGGGTTTAATCCCAATGTTACAACTATCAGTTTTTTTTAGAAAACATTGGGTTTAATCCCAATGTTACAACTATCAGTTTTTATTAAACACAAATAGATCAGTTTCAGAAGTAATAAAACAAGCTAAAGATAAAACTTCGCATTACATTAATAAACAGAAATTGACTATTGAAAATTTTTATTGGCAGAGAGGATTTACTGCATTTACAGTAAGCGAAAAAGGAGTGAAAAAGGTCTATCAATATATTAAAATTCAAAAAATGCGTCATTTACAAACAAGAATAGAGAAAGAATTAATATCACTGAAAATCGTTTAAATTAAAGTCTACATAATTAATCTAACAAAAAAAACTAAGATCTAATACCTCTTCTATTTAATTCCTTTTGAAATTTACGAGCATTTTGCAAATGCTCCTCATAAGACTTTGCATAAGCATGATAACCAGAAAAATCCTCACGGGCACAGAAAAAAAGAAAATTATGCTTTTTATAATTTAGCACTGCTTCTATAGAGGAAACAGAAGGCATACATATTGGACCAGGAGGCAGGCCAGCGTGCATGTAAGTGTTATATGGTGAATCAATCAATTTATATTTGTTTAAAACCCTACGAACAGTAAAATCTCCTAGTGAATATACAAGAGTTGGATCCGCATCAAGCTTCATTCCCTTGTTAAATCTATTCATATAAATTCCAGCAATTATTGCTTTCTCATCTTCTTTACGTGTTTCTTGTTCTACAATGGAGGCTAATGTACTAACTTGTGATTTTGTAAAACCAATATCCTTAGCTTTTTCAACTCTTTTTACATTCCAAAATATTTTATACTCTTTCAACATTCGACCATAAAATTGCTCAGCAGAAGTATTCCAATAAAAATCATATGTATTTGGAATAAGTACGCTTAAACTATTTTGAGAAGTAAAACCATTATTTTCTTGAAACTTAGGATCCTTAAATAACAAGGCAATAGCAGAGGAATCTACTTCCAATCTTAATCCAACTACCCCAGCTAACTGTTCAATAGTTCTAATATTACTAAATGTTAACTTAACAGGTGTTTGCTTCCCAGATCGTAATAGACTAATAAGTTGTTTATTATTCATATTTCCTCTAACAGAATACTTTCCAGGCTTAACATTGGCCTTATAATGCATTTGCTCCGCTAACCACTCAAAGGATGCATAATTATTTAGCAAACCTTCCTTTTGTAAAAGTCGCATTAAATCATCAAAGGAATATCCTGTAGGTATGTAAAGAAATTGGGTTTTATGTTCTCTCAAAACAACATTTGGAGCGAATACTTTTTCGTAAAAAGTATAACAAGTAATAGCAGTACCCAAACTAATTACAATAGCAAAAGCAATTAATGTTTTTTTAAATTTTGAAATAGATTTTTTATTGCTTTTTCGAGCCATATTTTTTATAAATGAAGGTTAAATTGCCTTAAAGCAATTTTAGCTTGCTCATTCTTGGGATTGCGTAATAATATTTGCTTTATTAATTTAACAGCTTCTACTCTATTTCCTTGAAGTAGAAATAATCCAGCTTTATTAAGCAATACTGGCTCATAATCTGGATCTAATGCTAGCGCTTTATTATACAAGCTTAATGCTTCTATTTGATTTTTATCTATTGCCAAAACTAAATAACCTAAATTGGAAAAACCAGGGGCAAATTCAGGATGCTCTCTAACTAAATTTGAAAATACTTTTTTAGCAGTAATTTCTTGATTTAGATTCACTAAAACACTTCCGTATTTGTTTGCAAACTCAGCAGACTTCGGCAATAAATCAAAAGCTAATTTAAACCAATTAACCGCTTTTTTAAATTCTCCAACTTGACTATAAGATTCGGCTATTCGATAACTTGTCCAAGCATTTAAATTATCATATTGTGCGTGATTTAATTTATTTGGAAGATCAACAATTTTTTCACTTAAATTAATTACTTTTTTAAAATCATTTTTTAAAAAATATACATGAACTAATTTGTTAATATTATTTCTGATTTCAAGAGTAGTATTAGATGGCAAGTAACTTAAAGCAGAATCAAGCATTGCATCGCCTAATTCAAATTTTTCATAATAATTAATGTATGCTTGGGCAATAATTGTCTTAGGCGGATTAGAATTATTAATACAATTTATCCCTATAAACTTTTTAATTTCATTGTGATTAATTTTTTTTGTTGGAATTGAAATTTTATGATCATGAACACTTACGTGGGGAATGTCAGTGGCTCCACTAAAACTCATATGACAACTCACACAATTATTTTTGGCTTTCGTCAACAATGATTTTTCATTCGTACATAATTTTTCTTTATTATCTTGGTGACAATTTTTACATACGGTATTAAAAACTTCATCGCCTGTATATTTCACAGAAACATGCGGATTATGACAAGTAACACAAGTTAAAGCATTTTTATATGGTTTTAATCCAACATTTATTTTTTGAGAATTATTGTTTAATCGATTAGTAGTAGTTAGGTAACACTTGCTTTCTTTCAACCGTTCGGCATGAGAGGCCATAATATGCTCTTGCTCTCTTCCTTCATACACAGGCATAAAAACATTCATCACATCAGATAGTTTCATGCCAGGTCGAAAATCAAAAAATGATTTACCTTCATTTAAAACGGCATTCCCTTGAATGTGGCATCTTTGACAAGCATCGAATTGCAAATCGATAGGTAACTTTGCAGGATTAACTATTGAATAATCAATATATTTACTTGTATCAATTACTTGCCCTAATGATTTCTCATGAACATGAATGCTTCCAGGTCCGTGACATCTTTCACAATCAATTCCCTGTTTAACAAGATTATATTTATTTTCCGAACCTAATTCAAACTCTGGATATCCATTATGGCAAGTCATACACTCTAAACCAATCATTCGATTGAAACGAGAATTGTTGCCATTTTCAAATCCAGGAGGCAAATCCCATTTTTGCTTCTGCGTATAGAAAGTCATTGGTGCTTGGTAAACATATCCATTTGTTTCCCATAGGTGAGAATTAGTATGTTGGCCCGAACCAACAATATATTTTATAGTTTGAATTCTTTGATAAATAGTATCAACACCTTTTAGTCGAAATTCCTTAAACATAAGACTATCGCCAACCCATAAAGGGGTATAATAAAAATCTTTAAATTTATCATAAACAATTGGATGATGATCGAAATTAGCTGATGATTTTGTTTTTGAAGCGTGATCAAAAGATTTACCCATACCAGTGTGAATAAATGTTGAATGAATATCTGAATGACATCCTTTGCATGTTTGAATTCCAACATATTTTGCAGAATCACTCAGCCCAGCATAGGTGGTTCTTGCAATAACTTTTATTTCAGGATTACTGCAATACCAATTCATCCCTATTACCAAAACACAAATAAAAGACAAAAGAATAAGTTTACGAGACTTCATTTGATCACAAAATTGAATGAGGTCGGATAAATTGCATCATAGTTACATCATGCCACTCGCCATTATAAGCAATCCATTGATGTAAAACGCCGCAAGTACGAAAACCCGCCCTTGCAAATAAACGCAAACTTGATTCATTATTATTCTGAATATGACAATAGATTTGATGCAAATTTAAGGTATCAAAACAATGCTTTGTTAACAAGGAAACAGCTTCTAAAGCATAGCCGTGTTTACGGTAATCCTTATCCCCAATTAGAATACCAACACCAGCTCTTCTATGTTGTGGATCAAAATCAAATAAATCGATAAATCCGATTGTTACGCCATGGTGTGGAATTTCGGTTATCAATTCTATTGCAAGTCGTAATTGTTTAGCAGTATAAAGATCCTGAGAAGCATTTTTATAATATTGCTCTAATGTGTAACGAGAATAAGGAGAAAGCGTACCGCTTACAGGCCATACCTCTGTATCATTCTCGAAAATCATCATTAAATCAACATCCTTAGGCTCTAAAGCCCTCAGCAAAATACTTATTCCACGAATCATATATTATTTATCGAACCTTCAAATACAAATTCAGCTGGTCCTTCCAGCCAAATATTTATAAAACCGTTATTTTTTCTTTCAAATTTAACATGTAATTCGCCTCCTCTAGTCATTACATCCATTCCTAACTTATTTAAATAATTTTTGTTTGTTTTTACAGCCGCTAAAACTGATGCAGTAACTCCTGTACCACAACTTAAAGTTTCGTCTTCTACACCACGCTCAAAGGTTCGTACATACAAATTCGAATCACTCAACTTAACAAAATTAACATTTGTTCCATTTTGCTTAAACTCGATACTATTTCTAACAAACTTCCCTTCAGCAACCACATCAATTATATCAAGGTCATCTACCCAGCGCACAATGTGAGGGGAGCCAGTATTAACAAAACAATCGCCACCCTCTCTTATTTTAATTTCTTCAACATCACCCATTTTTAAAGAAACCCAATGGCGGATTAAATCAAGTTTGGCAGTATGTTCACCATCAGTAGCAATAAAGCTCGTTTGTTCGTTAATATAGCCTTTTTTGTAAGCAAATTGCACTAAACAACGTCCACCATTTCCGCACATAGAACCCGGTAAGCCATCCGAATTATAATAGAGCATTTCAAAATCATAGTTAGCATGCTTCCTAAGGATCATTAAGCCATCAGCACCAATACCAAACCTCCTGTTACACAAGCGCTCAATTTGAAGAGTACTTAATTCAGTTAATTCATTCCAATTATCTAAAATCACAAAATCATTACCAGTACCTTGGTATTTATAGAAATGTAGTTTCATCGATGTAAAGTTAATTAAAACAAAGATTAGTTAGAGATCGTATAAAAGTGAAATAGTGATGTTAAAATGTGGTTAAATTCATAAATGATTCACAAAATGGATTTTAATTTTGCCAGACGAAAAAAAATAACTAAATTTATGTTAAGTAATTTCAAACTCATCTTAAAAAATTCAAAAACAAACAAAATGAAAAAGTATGTTGGAGTTTTCTTGGTTGCGTTAACCGGAAGTTTATTAGGAACTGGATTATTTAATCATTACTTTAATGAAAGCCAGATTCAGCATGGAAAATCATCAATTATAAGTACTAATCCTTTCCAAAATGTTAATTACACAGGAACAACGTCGTCACTGGGAGATTTTACTGCGGCCGCGGAAGCAACTGTACCCACAGTAGTTCATGTTAAAACGACCTATGGTCGCCAAGTTGGAAATGGAAATATTGACCCTTTCAGTTTTTTCTGGGGTGCACCACAACAACAAGGAGGAGCTCAACAGCAATCAACAGGTTCGGGCGTAATAGTTTCTGAAGATGGTTATATAGTTACTAATAATCACGTAGTTGAAAACGCAGAACAAGTTCAAATAACACTTGATGACAAACGAACTTTTGATGCAAAAGTAATAGGCACAGATCCGTCGACTGATTTAGCTTTATTAAAAATTGACGCAAAAGGACTTAATTATGCAGGTTATGGGAATTCAGACAATGTTAGAGTTGGAGAATGGGCTTTAGCTGTTGGAAATCCTTTCAATTTAACGTCAACCGTAACTGCGGGAATTATTAGTGCAAAAGCCAGAAATATACATATACTTCCAGATCAGAAATTCCCTATTGAATCCTTTCTTCAAACTGATGCTGCAGTAAATCCTGGCAATAGTGGAGGCGCATTAGTAAATACAAAAGGTGAATTAATTGGAATAAATGCTGCTATCGCTTCAAATACTGGCTCTTATTCTGGTTATTCGTTTGCAATTCCAGTTAATATCGTTAAAAAAGTGGTCAATGACTTATTAGAATTTGGCTCTGTTCAACGTGGATTTATTGGCGTAAGTATTCGAGATATCGATGCTGAATTTGCAAAAGAAAAAGATATAATTCTAAATGGTGTTTACGTAAATGGTCTTACAGAAGGGGGTGCTGCAGCATCTGCTGGATTAAAAGAAGGAGATATAATTACTAATATTAATGGTGCTGAAATAAAAACAACTCCTGAATTACAAGAACAAGTAAGTCGATATAGGCCAGGGGATAAATTAACAGTAGTTGCTATAAGGGATAAAAAGGAACGTACATTTGAAGTTACCCTTAGAAATAAAGATGGTAACACAAAGGTTATTAAAAACGAAGTAATTAATGTTCTAGGAGCAAAACTTGAAGCAATTAGCGATGACGAAGAGCAAATGTTAGGCTTAAAAAGTGGTGTTAAGGTAAAAAATCTTGACAGTGGGAAACTTAAAAATGCTGGGATAAAAGAAGGTTTTATTATAACTGCAGTCGATAACAAACCTGTAAATTCCGCTAATGATGTAATTAATTACTTAGATCAGAAAATTGGAGGTGTACTAATAGAAGGCATTTATCCTAATGGAATGAAAGCATATTATGGTTTCGGCATATAAATTGTGTAACAAAAAAAGGGAGGAACAAAATTGTTCCTCCCTTTTTTTTTGAAAAAATATGTTTATTCCTTTTATAAAATATAGACACTTAACACTACATTTGTTATACACAATAGTAAAGTTCAAGACATTTATCGATTAATAAAAAATCGGATATGCGTCAACTTAAAATTTCAAAATCGATTACCAATCGAGAAAGCGCTTCGCTTGAACGATACCTATCTGAAATTAGTAAAGAAGGTATGATCAATTCAGAAGAAGAAGCTAGTCTAGCGCGATTAATCCATGAAGGTGATCATGAAGCTCTTGATAAATTAACTAGAGCAAATCTTCGTTTCGTTGTTTCAGTTTCGAAGCAGTATCAAAACCAAGGTTTGAGTTTGCCTGATTTGATAAATGAAGGGAATCTTGGCTTAATAAAAGCAGCGAAACGTTTTGATGAAACAAAAGGTTTTAAATTTATTTCGTATGCTGTTTGGTGGATTCGACAAAGTCTTATGCAGGCAATTGCTGAACAATCACGAATAATAAGATTACCACTAAATAAAGTTGGTTCGATAAGCCATATAAACAAAGCATTTAGTCAACTAGAACAACTTTTTGAAAGAGAGCCTTCAAATGAAGAGCTTTCTGAAATTACAGAAATTTCTATTCATAAAATATCAGATGCATTACGTGTTTCACGACGTCATGTTTCTATGGATGCGCCATTTGTTAATGGAGAAGAAAACACCTTACTAGATTTAATTGAAGATTCTGAATCTACAAGGGCTGATGCTCACCTAATGTCGGATTCATTAAAAAAAGAAATTGAACGTTCGTTAAATACGTTAAACGAACGTGAGCGAGAAGTAGTAAAATTATTTTTTGGAATTGGATTAACTTATGGGTTAACACTTGAAGAAATCGGTGCGAAATTCGACCTAACTAGAGAACGTGTTCGGCAAATAAAAGAAAAAGCAATTCGAATATTGAAGTATAAAAATAGAAGTGGATTATTGAAGTCTTATCTTTGCGACTAATAAACCGCCTAAATAAAAAACCGAATTGAAATATACATACTTCAATTCAGTTTTTTTAATCAAATAAGATTAATAATAAGTTAAACGAATTACTTCGGCTAAGTATTTTGCATAACGAACTACCTGGCGACTATAACCATATTCGTTATCATACCAAATATATAAAACCAAACTCTTTTTATCTTTTGAAACAATTGTAGCAGGGCTATCAACAATTGATGCACAGGGATTACCAATTAAATCACTTGACACAAGTTCATTTGAAGATGAATATTGTATTTGTTCGATAAGAGGTCCACGAAGCGCAGCATCCTTTAAAATATCGTTAATTTCATCTTTCGTTACTTCAGCCTTAACTGTTAAATTTAAAATCGCTAATGAAACATCTGGCGTTGGTACTCGCACTGCATTTCCTGTTAATTTACCTGCAAGTATTGGAATCACTTTGGCAACAGCTTTATCAGCTCCAGTTTCAGTAATTACCATATTCATCGCTGCTGAACGACCACGACGATATTTATCGTGATAGTTGTCAAGTAAATTTTGATCATTAGTATACGAGTGAATCGTTTCAATATGTCCACGTTCAATTCCTAAAGTTTTTTCAATTACCGATAGAATAGGAACGATAGCATTTGTAGTACAAGAAGCAGCAGAAAAAATTGTTTCTTCGCTACCACCATCTCTTTCGTTTACTCCATATACCACATTAGGAATGTCTCCCTTTCCTGGAGCAGTTAACAATACACGATCAACACCTTTTGCTTTTAAATGTTTTGATAATCCTTCACGATCACGAGAAACCCCTGTGTTATCAATTAGTAATGCATTACTAATGCCGAAGGCAGAGTAATCAATTTCTTCTGGTTTCTTAGCATCAATCACATAAATAGTATGACCATTAATGATCAAAGCATTTTTATCGTAATCTTCAATAACGGTTCCTGGAAAAGGACCATGAACAGAATCGTTTCTCAATAATTCAGCTCTTTTTGATAGGTCATCTGTTGCACGACTTCTTACAACAATTGCACGTAAACGTAATTGCTCGCCTTTTCCTGCTTGGGCTACGAGCTCTCTAGCTAAAATACGTCCAATACGTCCAAACCCATAAAGAATTACATCACGAGGAATCATTACTCGTTTATCCTTTCCAATTAAATTATTCAATTTACTAATTAAAAAAGCTTGAGGATCATTTTTAAAATCACCCATCTCACTAATCCATTCAGCACCCAAACGACCGATATCAATACGAGAAGGAGCTAAATCCATCGTTTTAATTAAACGGGCCAACATCAAAGTGTCGATAACAGAAATGGGCTTCTTTACAAAGTCTTTTGCATATTGATGCAGGTTTAGAATTTGACTAGCACTTCGATCAACTAATTGATTTCTAAAAACAATTAATTCAACTGACTTATCAAACCACAAATCACCTGTAATATGAATCAACTCGATTGCCGCCTTTTCTTGCTCTATCCAGTCACATAATTGGTTTTGATAGGTCTGTTGACCTGTTTCACTTTTTGTTGATATAGACATAAGAGTTGTTTTTTATAAAACACAAAGATAACCAGTGGGACAAAATTGGAAAGCAATATTGCATATAAAAATTTATAGGGTGAACTTATTTAAAAGATAAATGAAATAAAAATAATAAAACCAGCCTTTCAAAGAAGAAAGGCTGGTTTTTAATTTGGGTGAAAGACGGGGCTCGAACCCGCGACCTCCTGAACCACAATCAGGCGCTCTAACCAACTGAGCTACAATCACCATAAGGAGGGCGCAAAAATAGCACATTAAACAATGCAGCCAAATAACAATCGCTGATTTTATTTTTTAAATAATTAATAGCCTTCTAATAAAACGAATATAACGAGATTGGAAACACGAATGAGCCACAAGGATTACTTAACTTCGCAGAATAATGGCTGAAAAAACACTTTTAACAGTTCAAGGAATGACTTGTAGCAGTTGTGCTCAGGGAATTACGCGTCACCTTGAAAAAAAAGGACTGAGCAACATTAATGTTCATTTTGAATCAGGAGAAGTAGAATTTGAATCGACAAGCAAATTGGGAACTAAGGAGGTTATTAATGAAATTAATAGTCTTGGTTATAAGGCTTCTCTTTGGCAAAAACCAATCTCATCTGAACAACAGGGTTTGAAATTTACCAATTTAGAAGTTCGCTTTATTGTCAGTCTTTTATTTACAATACCACTTTTACTACATATGGCACTAAATTGGGAGCTACTTCATCAGGTTTGGTTTCAATTCTTATTATGCTTGCCAGTGCTTATTATAGGGATTATCCATTTTGGAAAAAGCGCATGGGGTTCATTAAAGGCTGGAATTCCAAACATGGATGTTCTTATAGCATTAGGTTCAATTACGGCCTTTATTTATTCACTTTTAGGATGGTATTTTCACTATGGAACTCAGCAAATTCAGGATTTCTTGTTTTTTGAAACCAGTGCAACCATCATTACTCTTGTTTTACTTGGTAATATTATTGAACAAAGGAGTTTAATAAAGACGCAATCTGCATTAATTGAACTTACGAAATTACAACCACAAGTAGCTCATATAATTTCTGATGCTTTTACTGAAAAAGAAAACATTCACGACATAAGTGCGGAACAATTAAAGGTGAATGATTTAGTTTTAGTAAAAAGTGGTGAACGAATACCAGCTGATGGGCAGATTTATTGGGGTCACGCAAATATCGACGAATCCTCTATGACAGGTGAAAGCATTGATGTTGAAAAAACAGAAAATGACACTATTCTTGCTGGAACAATTATTACTGATGGCAGCATAAAATTTTTCGTACAAAAGGCAGGGAATGACACAGTGTTATCAGCAATGATTGAATTGGTAAAAAAAGCTTCTTCACGTAAACCACAAATTCAGCGTATAGGTGATTTGGTTAGCGCACGATTTGTTCCAATAGTAATTGCAATTTCTTTACTTACGTTTTTCTTGTCATATTTTATATTTCACATTGACTTACAACATTCTTTATTAAGCAGCGTTGCAGTACTTGTCATATCTTGTCCATGCGCAATGGGACTAGCAACACCAACTGCAGTTTCTGTTGGAAT
>Ga0114969_10003078_pt1 | contig 13527 bp, 14 predicted proteins | sample M_130807_MF_Meta_FD_87316 | JGI IMG/M metagenome (GOLD analysis project Ga0114969, IMG submission 87316) | Freshwater microbial communities from Lake Montjoie, Canada to study carbon cycling - M_130807_MF_MetaG | ecosystem: Environmental > Aquatic > Freshwater > Lake | place: Lake Montjoie...
CACGCAATAAAATCTTGCTTACATAATATTCGAGTGTTTTTGGGAAATTTACAAATTCTGTGAAAATTATCTAAATAGTTTTGCTCGAATAACAAAGGTACTTCTGGTTCTTCTTCCATTTATATATTTATACAAAGATTGTTATGAGTTTCCGACGCCAGCCAGGGCGTCCCATTTTTTATTCTATTATTTGTTATAATAAAATAAAACAGATTTTCTAATACTTGATTAGATAGCGTAGAACAACAAAGGGCTGCATGTTGTTGTGGGCGGCTGTAAATCACCAGTATAAATGAGTGGGTTTGTAAGAGAATTGTCCAAATGTGTGCTTTTGTTGATAGTTCGGTTTCGAATTCTTCTGAAAGACATTAGATATATTTATACAAAGAAAAAGTATTTTACACATTGTCGTTCAAAGTGATGGGTATAGAGATTGGTTTTGATGCGGCTAATCCATAGTTCATTATAGTCATCGCCCCACCCGCCGTCTTCGGTTTCACATAATCACTACAAGCCAGTATGTTTTGAATAACGTCACGAAACATCTTCGTTCCAATGACGTCTTTCAATGTCGGATTATCAGTCTTGAATTTATTCCAAAACGTCGTAGAGGTTGTTTCGGATCCCTCTAAACGCGTCGTATTTTCGTTCCACCATTTAATAATTTTCTCGTCATTTTCACCATGAACCAGCGTTGTATCATTACTACAGAGTTTCGCCAAATCGTTCTTGATGCTGTCGTGAAGGTTTCCCAAAATATTCATCGTTTTCTTGATTTCGGCCAATTTTCGCGTCAATTCGACGCGCTGGTAATCCACCAAATCGTAGCGTAATTGGCGCAAATTGACTAGCTCAGTGGCGCCCAATTCGCTCGCCTGAATGCGTTTAAAATGCGCCAAACACTCGAAATAAATGGTCAAAAGCAAGTCGCGCTGCTTCTCTACGGGACTATCAAGCAAACTGTTCACATATATTACGGCTTGGGTGTCCGAAATCCACTCAAACATAAAGGAACATTTGTCGAAACAATCGACGCGCGTGTCGAGCGAAATCAACCATGCAAAAGGGATGTGGGCGTTTCCGCGCAAATCATTGATAATTTTCTTTCGTTGAGTAGCATCGACGCTGCTCTTGTAATACTTGGCGTCGGCAAGAACCGTGAATTCCTCGAATTTCAGATGAAAATCGCCCTCATGTGCCCGCTTAGTATTGTCGCATATTTCAAACTTATTGAAAAGAACAAATGTCTCTTTGGCCAAGGATTCGAAGATTTTCTCGCCGATTTTGCCCTTATCGACCGAGCACTTAGACAATAGGTTGCGATTAATATCCTCTATCATTTTCATGTTTTTCTCCAAGGTTTCCTTCACGGCGGTTTGATGTTTTTCGCGCTCATATGCAAGGCGGTCATTTACAACTTTTTCCACGGATGCATTAAACTCGGTTTCTTTGGCGCGTAACTCTTCGCGATGTCGAACCATATCCTTTTCTCTATTGATAAGGGTGTCGTTTAATAGGCGGATTTCGTTGTCTTTGATCTTGAGCAGTCGATTGATGTTTTCATCGAGCCTCTTGTTTTCGTCCTCCTTGTCGCGTTTATAAACCTCCCGTAAAACAACGATTTCCATTTCGAAAGCCTGTAATCTGTCGGTAGTGTTACGAAGCTTTGACTCATAGTCTTCGCACAACTCGGTGCGGATATCGTCGTGAGACATAGAGGAAACCGCCTGAACGCCAGAATTGAAAGCATCCGCGCCCATTTGAAGTATGATTGCGATTTTATCTGGTTTGCCCAACGTAAAACAAGCCGGTATTTCAAAGGTGTTTGGTAAATCAAGTGTTAATGACTGCATTATAAAAAACAAGAGGTATATCTCTAATTTGTTATAAAATATTCATCTGCGCCGCGCAAAACGTAGAGGGTCGCGCTGCTGGAGTATTGCTGACGCGGCGCGGCGTTCATTGTCGTGTCTGTATAAAAGCTCATTCTCTATTTTCGCCAAGAACTCGACCAATTCGGCGCGTTTTGACTGATTATACCAATACCAAGGACTATATATACTGGATTCGTCAATAATTTGGATTTGTTTCAAAGTTGCGTCCTTCATTTGTTCCAATTCTGTTTTAGTTGCGTTTTCCATTGTTGTTTACTTATTTATTATTATTATTATTATCACAAAATATTTTTCCAAAGTTCAATTTTACACAACCAAAGTAGAGGTTTGTCTATAATTGATAACGGTTTTCACTGCAAATGTTGTAATACCAAGACCCAAATCAAAAACTAATATTATCCAGGCAATATTGGTAAGACTACGAAAAGCACAATAGGCAAATACTAAATAAATAATGGCGTGAATTGGTTTAAGAACCAAAAGACCGGTTTTTTCAGAGTCTAAGAAATAATTATACGTGAAATGGGTTGCTACAAAAATATATATGATACAGCACGAGAACCTACACACCCAATACAACGAAGTATATATTTATTCATAATATTGTATTACGCGGGTCGTGTAAACGTAGTGTTTATTGCGATCATTGTAATAGCACTACTGATTTTTGCATTTGATAACCCAACACCAGTAATGGGCAAGAAATACATTTGTCCATAATATACTGCAGATGAAGAAACACCATAAATGACTCGGCCTGTTGTAGCACTCGAAGGAACCGAGAAACCGACGGTTCCTATTACGGCAAGTGATGACGCGGCCATTAATTTAATACCATGTGAATTAGCGATTGTTGTGCTTATTTTACAATTGGACAACGTTAAAACACCATTAGCATTAACAACAATTGCATAGTCACCGCTTGATTCTATGTCGCAATTGATAAGATTACACGTGCCGTTTGTAACACTAATATTACCAACGGAGACGCCAGATGTCTCTGAAGTATCAATATTTGCCGTCCCAGCAGCAACATTTATAGAATAATAGTCGCCAGAACCATTATGACTAAACTTACAATTATTTGTATGAAAAGAAGAACCGGTTCCTGTATTAGTCATATTAACACCATGTGCGGTTCCGTTTGCGGTTATCCAAACGTCATTCATTAATAAACGCTGTGTATATGACCCTGAAAAGGTTAAAACATCCGTACCAGAAACACCTCTAACTTCAATTCCTGTCAATGAAAACCGGTTTTGAATTAATGAGACTGCGTCATCACCAATGAATGTAAGAGAACCCGTGAAAATAATAGGACCGTGTGTTCCTGAACTATTTTCGCCCGCCAGAAAAATATAGCCTTTCGAGAATGTAATATGCTCGACAATAATGTTTCCACTGAGAAGCACAATATTTTTTTGTCCTGAGCCAGCGGCAGCCAAAGCATAAGCAGCCGCCAATGTCTTAAATGGGTATTTTCGGGTACCGGTCTCAGAATATGAGTCGGTGCGCAAAAAATCAACGTAAATTGCTGTTGTGATTGGTATATCAGCAGAATCTGGTGGTTGACTGTCGACATTTACCAAAGCAGGAACCGTGCCGTTGCGTGGTAAAAACTGTTCATTCAACTTGTTCTTGTAATACATGGCGGCGGCGTTTGCATTTCGGGCTCGGCGGTTTGTAAACATTATATTGTAGAGGCAGATTTATATTTACCCTTCAATTCCCCATACAATTTATCAAAACAATTTAAACATATCGCGCCTACATATATAGTTATCAAATGGGCATTCCTTCATATTTCTCCTACATTATTAAAAACCACATGAAAATCTTACAGCGATTCGGCAAGACGCCATTAAACGTAGATAACCTGTATATGGACAGCAACTCGGTCATTTATGACGCTATCAGAGACCTACAAAAGTCAGGTGAGATTCGTCCTTCAATCGCCGACAATTATAAGCCTATATCTGCACTAGTATGTAAGAAAATCCAGGAATATATTGATAATGTTAGACCATCAAACACTGTGTATATAGCGTTTGATGGGGTCGCCCCGCTGGCTAAGATGAACCAGCAGAAAACCAGGCGATACAAGTCGGTTTTTATGGAAAAGCACGGAATCGTTAGCAAATCGGCATTCAATTCGTGTCTAATTACACCTGGAACGGATTTTATGGAATTTCTATCTGAATACACCACTGCACATTTCAAAAAAAACGCGCAAATCATTGTATCGGCGGCAAACCGCCCAGGCGAGGGCGAGCACAAATTGTTTCAACATATCCGCGACAACAAGGCAGCCCATAAGGGGCAAAACACGGTCATCTATGGGCTGGACGCAGACTTGCTAATGCTCTCGATTTTCCACCACGAATACACCAACCTCTATGTGTATAGAGAAGCACCCGAATTCGCCAAAAGTCTGAATGCAGATTTGGAAAACGGCGAGGCATATTTGCTGGACATCACCGCGCTCTGTGGGTCAGTTTGTAGTGAAATGGACTGCCTATATAATAATCCGTTGCGTGTATATGACTATGCGTTCCTGTGTTTCATGCTCGGCAATGATTTCCTTCCTCATTTGCCTGCTCTCAATATACGCACCAACGGCATTTTTACACTCCTTGATGCCTACAAAGATACGCTGGGAAATAGCGCAAACGCCTTTATTATTGGCGCCAACGGGGCAATCCAATGGGCCAATTTCAGAAAAGTCGTCCAACATCTCGCAAAACAAGAGGAGACGTTGTTTCAAACCGAATACAAGAAACGCGGTGAAATCAAGTTCAGCACAAGCTATTCGAATGACGCAGAAAAAGATGCTGTTTTCAATAATACTCCGCTGCTTTATCGTCAGACTGAACACTACATAAACCCGCTGGAAAGAGGCTGGAAACAACGTTATTACAAAGCACTGTTCAAAAATTCACCCAATACCAAAACAATATGCACCAATTATTTGGAAGGTCTCGAATGGGTATATAAATATTATACAAAGAATTGCGAAGACTGGCGCTGGAAATATAATTATCATTACCAACCCCTCCTCGGCGATTTGGCGGAAGCATTGATCGACCATGTAGACAAACCCCACCAGGCATCCAAACCATTCCAATCCAAGACCCAATTGTGTTATGTATTGCCCCCCGAGTATCTAGATATAGTTTTACCAGGAATTACAACAAAATATCCGACGCATTATCAGTTCGATGTGGAATTTGAATGGGCGTTTTGCCGATATTTCTGGGAGTCGCATTTGAAAATGGCGGATATGCCTATGGCGCAACTAGATATTCTAGAGGCACAGTGGTAAAATTGAATAATAAACAATCAATATATATTTATACAAAAACTATAAATCTATAAATATAATAAAATGGAAAGACAAATGTTTATCTGCGAACACCTCACGCTCGAGAAGGTGTCGTTTGAATTGATAAACTACCTCAAAATAAACGGATTTGAAACAAGTCAATTGAAACGCCAATTGGAATATTACAAAATATCAAACAATAAAGCGTCGTTCAATGTAATAATGGACTATGAAGACACGGTAAAAAAAAATATTATTATCCAATTTGAATTCTGCGAAGGCGACCAAGAATATTATTTGAGCAAATTTAGAGACGCGGAACGCCTCTTCTCCACTGAAAAAGACCCCGAAAAAAACATTGGCGCTCTGGAAGCGTTGCTCATTTACTATGATAAAGTCTAGACTGATGGCGAATCATCTGGTTTGGGCGGAACTTTATACCCCATATTACTGAACAGTTCGCGCATATACTCGCAAATTGCTGGACGAAACACCTTAAAGTCCTGTGTGAAATCTTTATCTAATGTTTTCAAATCATAAAAAATGTGCTTGAAGCGAACAGTATCCATATACTTATAAGCATTTAAATACGGATGGTCTGACCCACTTATAAAAAGTATGCGATTGTGCGGGTTTAACAACAGAATCTTGTTTAAAATATAATTTAAATATGGCTCTGGAATAACAACGTGTCGAGTGAGAATAATAAAAATGTTTTGTTTTTCTTTGACGTCGGTGTAGAGGCGTTCAAAACGACGCTCATATCTGGCTATGATTTCTTCATTGGTTCCTGTTTCATGTGGAAACCATTTATCACCAGAAACTCGGTTTGGACTCTGTAATGCGTTTCCAAGAAATTTTTGAACAACATTTTTTACGTTGTGTGTTTCCATAAGCTCAAATAAATATTCAAAGTTGTCTGGTATATTTGTGTTGTAGATTAAACCAGGCTTTGCGATCCAATCGAAGGGGTAGCTACAAGTACGGAGCTCTAATTTCCTCAAAATTTCGGGGACGGTACAATGATCGCCAATCGATATTAAATTGTATTTCTGCATTTATAATATAAAATACTATTTTTGTAAATTATTTTTCAATAATAATATAACTTATGTCTGACGAATCTCCGTTTGCGGCGGCGAGTAGTTTCACTGTCTATATAGAGGCTTACCTGGATACGTATAATAAAGAATATTTGAACATAATCACGGTAGACAAAATGCCGACGGGTCCACTTGCTCCATTAATCGTGTATATTAGCCCTCAGAAGCTGTCGCCATTTCAATCGCAATGTGCATTTAGCAATAATTGTACAATGGCTATTTCGCGCTACTACAATAAGGGTGTCTGTAAAAAAGGGAATCGTTTTTTACTGGCGGAAGATATTCCGTCGCTGCTCAGTTTCCTACAAGCCAATGGATACAGCATTGATACAACAATCACCAAAATGATACAACGGTCAAACATCAATATTGGAAATACCGCGTGCAATAATAAGAAAAAAATGATTTGTATTGTTTCTTATGTATAACAAAACAATTTACAATATAATAAAGAATTAATAGTATTCATTATTATACAACTATGAATTTTCTGGACTTAGCCAACAGTTTAAAAGCTATTTCAAATATACATATGGGCAATAATTCAAAACCAACGCCTCAAATTATTCAAGAAATAGAAGACCGTCTACAAGAGGCTCAAAATCTAGTCTCCAAATTTAAGATTGGAGACATCAATCCGCGCACAGTAGAGGTGTTTGTAGATGAGCTCGAAAACGTCCTTGATATTGTAGATGACCTGGGAGACGAACTCGAGAATCGCTACCCTGAAAGTGATTCTGAAAACGACAAATCTGATGATGAAGAAGACGGAACAAATGATATTCCGGATGATGTAAGCATCAAATCAGATATTACATTTACAGAAGAAGAACGGTCTTACATCGAAAATGAAAAACATTGTGCGTTTTTAAAGAAATTCGGACTGAGACCCACCGCCAAACGGAATTTCGCAAATTGTTATAAAGCCGATGCAGAAGCAGAAGCAGAGTCAGAGTCAGAATGAGACAGCATCATTTTTACCACTTTTTTACTCGTTTCAAGAGCGCCCTCTATCCACTGTTGATTCAACGCCGAATAATGCTCCCCACAAATGTAGAGCGGCATTTTTGAAAAAGGGCGCAAAATTGCGGATTCAATGTCGGCACTATGAGCCCCGACACCCCAATACCCGACACCGCATTCCCAATGGAAGACCTTGGTAGAAATTGGTGGCGGAATATCAACACCGATAGAGGCACGCACCAAACGGGCAATTTCGGCATTAACGCCGCGGATTCCAGACTTGGCCTCTAAAGATTTCCAGAAATCGGCGAATTTATTGTCGCTGTAAGAAATCATAATGACGCCGGTTTTTGAATCAATTGGGATAATCATACGAAGATTATTATTGGTGGTCAGTTTTGGAAGGTTGCGAATCCAGTCATTTCGCTTGTCGGACATATCAAATTTGGAATAGATACGACACAAAGGATGACACTCAATATACTTGGTCAAATTACGGAGCGGTTTGAAAATTTTTAGACTCATAAGGTTCTGTTTTGGAATGGCGCAAATACAGTTTAAAGAACGAAACACCTTTTTTTCAGTATGGATTACAAAGTGGTTTTTTTCATAAGAAATAGAGACGACTTCAGAACCCGTAAAAATATGGGGTTTCAAACGTTTTACAAGGGCATTTATTATTTGTGAAAGACCACCCCGCATAACAAAAAACTGGTTCCTAGGATTCAATCCGCCCTCCATCAACAAGATACAATCATGGGCGTTCATTGAGACCAGCTCGGTGTAAAATCCAAATGCGTCGACAATAAGCTGGACTTCGTCTGTGGACAGGGTTTTACGGGCAACGTTAATAAACGTTGTTTTTATAAGTTCTTCCGTAGTCATGGTTTTGCTGTATATAATTACACGGGCAATCAGGTGAGCAATGGGATTATGTGTCTCTATATACAGCATTTCAAGAATGGTCGTAATCGGATTTATAAGCAGATTGATCAGATTATCACTATCGGCAGGAACACCAGTTCCATCGCTAGGATAAAAATAAGAATCCGATGAGATTTTTACAGCGCGGTCAGATAATTTCAAATCGCAAATTAAATCTAATAATAGTTTATTGGTTTCAATAAAACGACCTGCGCCTTTTTCAACAATCATGTGTTTGTCCTCATAAGTTTGAATACGCCCACCGACAACATCATATTTTTCCAAAATGGCGAACTTATGGTCATTTGGTAAAAGCCATGCGCTATAAAGACCAGCGATTCCACCGCCTACAATAATAGTATCATATAAATCCATAACTAGCGTGATATATGATAAAACCAGATTTTAACGGAAAGGGTCAATACCTTGTCTTCGCAAAATATCGACCAATAAAGTCAGTTTTGTAGTGTCGAAACCAACACCAAAAGCAGGTAGACCATAGAGAGTAATATAATAACTGTATACAGCAGCCAATTTGAATGTCTTAGTAATGACGAACTCACCGCAAGTATCATCCATAGCCTGGAGCTCATTTTTACCAGACAAAATATCCTCGATTCTTTTTTCTAAAATAGTATTTTTTATCGTCAATTCAGTAACATCTGTAAACAATGTCCTTGAATGAAGAGCACCAGATAGCGCGTCACGAGCAATTTCAAGAAGTATTTTTAGTTTTTGACATGTCTCAGATGATATATTAACACCAAGTTTGTATTCTAAGGCCAAAAATGTATCCATATCTTGAGAAATTTCCAAATATTTTCGTTCGGACATTTTTTTAACATAATCCAATTCAATTTTGTTTAAAGCAGTTAATAAGTCTTGACTATATAAACTATCACAGTTAACTACTGATTTTTTCATAAATTTAAAAATGGTCTCGATCGGATTGATTACAGTTCTTGCTATGTTTATTTTATTTGTAATTAGCGACCTAGTAACACACCTCATATAATCAAACTATATTTTGTGATAAACAGTATAATAAAATAACAAATTCTAATATAATGGATGGACTTGATTTGGATATAAATAATTATACGATTAAAGACTTGGAATCTTTTTTTAAACTGAATCCAAAACAGAAATACACAATAGCAGACATAGAACTCAGAGAAACTGAAATAAGACAGACCTTATTATCGAGTGGACACATTAATAAACGGTTCAAACGAGATTTACTAGAATTTTTGGAAACCTCACGTGATTGGCTTATCGTCGCAAAATGCCATGGAGAAGTTAAGAAACCAACTATATTTCAAAATGTCCCTAAATTAGACCCATATCCAAACTATCCAGCAATGAAAGATACAATAGCACGCACAGAAGAATTAAATATACGTACAGAAACACCATATATAAACACATATAATAGTGAGTATTTTCAAGGAACATTAAACCCACTTAAAACACGAACTATTACCAAATATTTAAATGTAGATACTCGCTTTAGAGATAATCTAACATCCACAATAAGTTCAAATTTTATGCTTAGTCTTCCGGAAAAACTCACAAAAGTTGTTTCTATGCAGGTAAGTACGTTTGAATTTCCAGTGTGTTTTTACTCAACTTCTGATTTATACGGAAACAACTATTTAAATATTACAATTTTTTCTCAATCATCGCCGACATCACCAATTGTAAGAAATGATAAAACTATCATAATTCCAGATGGAAATTACAATGGACAAGATTTCATAGATAAAATAAATGCAATTATGGTTCCAAAAATGGAGGATGGAACGCCAATTGATCTTGATGATATATTTAATAATATCAAATTTCGTTTGGATCTTTCCGAAACACTATCTGGAACTGGTAAAGTTGTATTGGAAACATTTGGAACTTTAGCATACACAATAAAGGAAATACAAATGGACTTTACATTGGATAAAAATCGTAATCCAGACAAGGTTGATATTTCTACAAAAATAGGATGGAATTTAGGGTTTACTAATAAAAAATACAAGGGAAACACTAATTATATTTCAGAGGCGATTATTGATCCAGCAATGGTAAGATACATCTATTTAGTAATAGATGATTTCAATAACAGCGTGAATAATCATTTTATATCGGCTTTCAATAAACATATGTTCAGTCCAAACATTTTAGCAAGAATTACAGTTAAAGGGTCGTATTTTAGTTTGATGATGGAAACGGACATAATTACTGAACCGCGGCGTTTTTTTGGTCCTGTAGATATTCAAAAATTACACATTCAGGTATATGACGACCGAGGACGCATTTTAGACATGAACAGTTCTAACTTCTCGTTTGTTTTAAATATTAAAATGTTGTATGACCTATAACCCAAATATTCTATAAAAAAATTGTGTTGTTATAATATATAATATGTCTTCTCCTTCTGCTTTAGCAAACAGTATCAATAATATTGGCCACGCCGGCGTTTATGCCGAATCGATTTATGCTTTGAGTGCTACTGGTGGTTTCACCATGGAACGCGGATTTGATGATATCGTGTTCAGAGAGGCTGATGCCATCGCTCGTTACGATGTAACTGATGCTGTCCAGATTCTTTTTGATGTTGCTACATTTAATGCAAAGCTTGGTTTAGTAAAAGATGCATCCAATAATAATATTGTTTCTTCTACTTTTGATGAGGTCGACGATTGCTTCAAGGCCAGCGGAGTTGAGGTTACATCTGTTTCTGTGTCTGCTGCTGAATTGATTGCTGGCATGAATGTTAATGGATTACAAGTCATCTCCGTAGGGAAGTATTCTACCCTTTACTCCGATTTCAAGAACTATGTCAGTTCTTATTTTGGATTCGACGGTGGATTTTCGTCTCTGTTTGCTGCTGCGTCTGAGTTCAACATTGATACATCAAACAACTTCACAGGTGCCTCGTTTGTTAGACTGCTTAACGGAGAGGCGGTAGATGCAAGTGGAAGTTACATCAGTGACTTGTCTGGAAGTATCACAGTTAGCAACCTCACCAGATTACTTAGATATGCGGTTGATACCAACTGCTTCGGAAACCGTATTCCCAATGTTGATCCTTCTGGAACATCTATTGACCCTAGTTACAACAGTAACTACGGTGTTGAGGATGGTTTCATTGCCGGTGATATAATCTGGATCCCCGCAGGAACCACAATCACATTGAAGCTTGCCGTTGATTCTGAGTCTTTCTTGCCCGTAAACAACATTGGACCTAGTTTTGCTTCGGCCAACTACTCTCAAACCACCAGCTACACTGGCGCCAATTTCTCGCAGACAACTAGTGCTACCACCAACCTTATATCGAGAACCGTTAATGCTCCTCTCCTCATCAAATTGGTTAATGCCTCTACTATTGCTGCGCTATAAACGCATAAACACATAAATTATAAGAATTAATTTATGTTTTCATTACTGAATCCAGATAATTATACAGAAATTGTCTTTGTATTCTGTGTTATAACTGCGCCAGCTATGGCGGTTGTCTGGACGTTGGCGACCGTTGTATAAACTACGTCGCATTTGGACATTGATTTTGCAGAATTTGTATTTATTTTACACAAATATGCAAAAACTTGGCGGGGAATATTGCCGAGCTTTTCCGTATTTTTCATAACCACATGACATGATGGTAGTCCAGCAATGTGAAACCAGACATCATTGCTTAAAGATTCGGTAATAAGCGCGGTATTTTCACATTTGTTGCCCCCGATAGATATAGAGTAAGCTTGGTTGTTATGTAAAAATATTTCGCGTTTCATTAAATAATATACGCTTATTTATGTATATTATTTTACTTTGTAAAAAGTGTCTGTATCTATATTAGTAATGTCGTTTGGTGATTATATTCAATTGAAAAAAATGAAACAAACAACCAACAATTATCCGCATTTTACATCGGCAAATTATGCGCAATTCAAAAAGATGCGTGCAATCTTAAATAGTTGTGAAGATGATGATGATGGAGAAGAATTACCTCCGTCTTATAACACAATACCAATAACAGATACAGTGGTAGACGCGCAAAATTTTGTAATCCCGTGTCCACCAAATACATATACGGGTCCAGTCACGCAGCCAATATATGATAAGCCGCCGAGGATTACCACACCCAACGTGAAGACGACGAAAAATAGTTCTTGTATTTAGCACAATAATAATTGCATAATGTATAATGCCTTACACAATTCGCAAAGTTAGAAGGAGGCGATGTTATAGTTTAAAAAATAAGAAGACCAAGAAGGCGTATTCCAAGTGTACTTCGCGCAAAAAAGCAAAGGCCCAGATGCGCCTCTTGAATGCGATTGAACATAATCCGAAATTTGTTCCAAGATGAAAAAAGACTTATAAAAGATATATAACAATATCTCTTTTACAATATAATCGGCAAACCGTGCTATATGAATCCAATCAGCGAAGAACAAGCTGTTGTGTTAAAAAATACCAAAAATGGGCAAAATTCCATAGTAGATGCCGTAGCGGGGTCAGGCAAATCCACGACGGTCCTCTCTATTGCCGCAGCTCTTACATCCCATAAAATAATACAATTCACATATAACTCTATGTTGCGCTGTGAAATCAAGGAAAAAATGGCGCAATTGAAAATCGGCAATTTGGACGTTCATACATATCACAGTATGGCGGTGAAATATTATTATACAACGGCGCATACGGATACGGGAATACGTCACATTCTCGCCACCAAAATGAAACCGCGCATCCATATACCCAAGAAGGACGTAATTGTGATAGACGAGGCGCAGGATATGACACCCCTCTATTTCCAATTAATAATTAAATATACGCTGGATATGAATCATCCATTCCAACTAATAGTGCTGGGCGATTTCATGCAGGGCCTCTACGAATTCAAGGGCGCCGATACGCGGTTTTTGACGCTTGCCGCCAAAATATGGTCGCTTCATCCACGTCTCAAATCAGCCGTCTTCAATGAATGCCGTCTCAAAACGTCGTATCGTATCACCGACCAGATGTCGACCTTCATAAATGATGTTATGTTGGGCGAAACCCGCCTCGTTTCATGTAGAGAGGGTCCAGTCAAAGTCCATTATTTCCGCAATCATCAGAAAAATCTGGAAAACACGGTTATATATCACATAAATCGGCTGTTATTTGAGGGGGCGCAACCGAGTGATTTCTTTATTTTGGGCGCATCGGTAAAAGGACCAAACAGCCCCATACGGAAGATGGAAAACGCCCTGGTTGAACGCGGCATCCCGTGCCATGTGCCGATGTTTGAATCCGATACGATTGATGAGAAAATAATACACAAGAA